>Ga0326512_10004555_pt1 | contig 10053 bp, 9 predicted proteins | sample 1_2617_0518_D_FD_203652 | JGI IMG/M metagenome (GOLD analysis project Ga0326512, IMG submission 203652) | Bovine rumen microbial communities from UC Davis, California, United States - 1_2617_0518 | ecosystem: Host-associated > Mammals > Digestive system > Stomach > Rumen | place: USA: California...
ACACCAATACCTATTGTTTTAAGTATATTTCTTTTTCTCCATTCTTTAAATGGTAATGGTTCTTCATATCTAGCTTTACATTTTTCTCTGTATTTTTTATAACCAGCTTCATTATAAAATGATTCTTCTAATACTTGTATATCATCATAATCTTCTAAAAATGCTTCTATATTATCACCGTAATAATCATAATACTCAATATAAGTTTCTTCTAAATTATTATTATAATTTTCTAGCTCATAATCTTCTTTAAAAAAATTTTTAATACGATTTTTTCTAATTTCTCTTCCATTTTTAATTAATTCTTTATTATCTGTATGTATTACTAAATCTAAACCTTTTTTCTTTAATTCTTCAGGCTTTCCTCTTACATCACCAATTGCATAGCAAAGATCCGTTTTTCCATTTTTTTTATTTTCAACAGAAATTCTAGTTAATTTTTTATTACCTCTTTTTTCTTTTAAATTTTTTAAAGCTAAAGCATCTGCATATTGAATTCCTTTTTTCTTAGCATCATGTCTTTCTAAAGCAATTCCACCACCTACTAAAGTAGCAGCACCTACTCCTGCAGCAATAGTTTTACCTATATTATGTTTTCTCCATGTTTCAAAATCTAAAGGAGTTTTTCCATTATTTTTACATTTTACTAAATATTTTTTATAACCAGCTTCATTATAAAATGATTCTTCAAGATATTCAATATCTTCTTGAAAAAAATAATTATTTAAAATAAAATCTGAATAATTCATATAAAATATCATCCTTTCTTAAATTAATAATAATTTTCATCACAAAAAAAAAACTTTTTTCTTTATTTAATTCTTTTTTCTAAAACTAATTGCATACCACCATTTAAATAATCTTGTTGAATGTCAATAGCACTTTCATAATAAAACCAGTTATTACCATTATGATTAAGTTCTTTTAACCAAGCCTTTAATGGTGTAGAAAAAAATACTGCCATTCCTTCATTATCTCTTAAAGAAATATATTTTCCTTTATCAGTTACATTATTAAATATCATTACATGAATAGCTTCATGAAGAACTATATTATACCAAAGTTCTCCTTTATAAATATTTGGGCTTTTCATATACACTTTATTACCATAAGTAAAACCAGTAACCCATTTAGGAGCTTCATGATTATAAAATTCATCTAAATCTTCAAAACTAGCACATAAAGTTAATTCATAAGGTTCTAAAGTAAAATTCATTTGCATTGCTAAATTACATAAATGATTTTTAACCCATTTCATTTTATATAAAAATTCTTTATTATTTTTTAATTCAATATCAGTTGTATAAATATCAAATAAATTATATAAAAGAAAATGTTCATAATTACTTCTATCTACTTGTTCTGGACTTATACTTTCTGATAAAGTATTAAATTTTTTTGTAGATGATTTATTATATAAATCATTAATAATAGTTTTCATTTTTACAGCATCAAATTCTAAACTTCCACCTTTATATACTAAATAAGCTGTTTTATTATTAATCATTCCTTCATAAACTTCTTTTGGACTAGCACAATTAATTTCATTAGGAGTTAATTGCACCCCAACAGATTTTAATATACTATATACAAATGAACTACATACTTGATTATATTTATTTTTTTCTTTAGGATCAAAAAATAATTTACCAACCATTCTTCCAAAATCATATTTAGTTTTATGTGATTTATAATCTTTAATTTCTTTTAATAATTTTTCATATTTATCCTTTTCTACAAATATACAATAAATTTCTGTATAATCATTATTTAATTGAAACATAGTTTGTTCTTTAAAACCACCTTCTATAATCTTACCTTCTTTAAATCTTAAATTCATATAAGTATATATTTTTCTTAGATAAGGATCAAAAGAAATAGAACAATGAGTAAAAGGACTTTTTGTAGCTTTTTTAATTGTAGATGAAATAATAGGAGTTTTTCCTTCAGTAATTAAAATGAATACTGGTTTATATTCATCTTTATTAAGTTCTTCAGTTAATATTAAATCTGATTCAGTAATAATATACATTATTTCACTCCTTTCTAAAAATTATAATAAAAAGTTCCTAAAGGTTTTAAAACCTTTAGGAACTTAATTTATATTAAATTATCATCTTCTTCATCTTCAGACATTACTGGAAAATTATTTCTTATAAGATAATCTATATTTAATAAATATTCATCACTATCTCCTGTTTTATTTATTGGAGCAAAATGTATATTAGTATCATTAACAGTATTAAATTGATTAGTTGTTGAATAATTTGAATTGATCATACCGCTTATTGCATCGCCAACATTAGTCTGACCTCCTAATTTAAGTTGATATAAATTATTAATGGTATTTTTAAATGAAAAATTAGTTTTTTTAAAAAAATTACCATTATGAATTATACCACTAAATTTACAATATTTTATATTATGAGCATAAGTATCAGATCTTTGATCATTAAATATACCAGTTGTATTATAAATATTTAATCTAAAATTAGTATTTATATAATTTTGTATATTGCCAAGTTTATATCTTGTATCTTTTAATGACTCTATAGAAAAATCTGGAGAAATTGATCTTATATTAAGTGAACATCTATAAAAATTTTTATAAATATCATGATCAACATTTGAAGTGTGATTTACACCAGCAATATAAGAACTTACACTACTTGCAAGCAACATAGAAAACTTACAATCAATAAAATTAATCTTAGCTGTTCCAAAAACATTAGATTCACCAATAAATGATTGAAATAGATTTAAGAAATGAAGTTTATAAATATTTATTTGATTACTTGATGAATTATTAATAAAAATAGTATCATAATATGACCAAATATTTTTTAATATCCAATCATTACCATATATAGTAGTATGATCATATGGTGTGGTATTATATTTTTTTCTTCCATTACATAAATTAATCTGCCATCCATTTAAATCTTCACATTCTATATCATTAAAATCTATAGTTTTTTCTTCTTGCGTTAATAATATATCATTTCCTTGTTCATCTTTTAATATATTACCTTCTGAATCTCTTTTATATTTATCAAATTCTATATATTTGGTATAATTATACTCATCAATTTTTTCTGGAAAGTTTTGTATCATTAAAGCATCGTTAAAATCTTCATAATTTCTTACAATATAAGGACTGCTTTTAGTTCCTTCACCAATTAAAGACATTATTATCACCTCTTCTAACTAAAATATTATATTTTAGTTAGAACTCTTAAAATAAGGAGATGATAATATGGCTTATAATGAAAATGGAAGAGATGGTAGTACAAGAGAAAAGGCTTTTATATGTAGAAATTATGATGATTTCTTACAAGCAATAAATAATTATTTTGTAGATCATGTTTTATATATAGAATTTGATAAATATAAAAGAGATTCAGAAGGTAATATATTAAAAGATGAAAATGGTAATGATATATTATTAACACAAGAAGAAAAAACTATAGATTTTAATGATATAGAACCAGAAGATAATAATTTAGGTCATGAAATATATTTAGGACCAAGAGAAAAGTCAAGTATAAATAATTATGGAATAATGTATATTTATGGTAATGATTGGATATTAAAAAATATATGGACATATAGAAGTATTTTTATGAAAATTGGTTATATTTATAAGGGAAAATCATCATTTATTATAAATAAGTTACATTTTTTAAATTTTTTTCAAAGTTCAAATGAATCAGTAAATGGAGGATTTTTATATAATGTAAATTATTACATAAACGGCACTTCTCACTATAAAAATAATTTTTATTTTAATGATTGTAAATTTAGTATGTTATTTGCAAATGTAAATTATAATTGTTTTGGATATGTTTTTGATGACGATGATAAAACTATTACTTGTAATAGATGTTCATTTAATTTTAGATGTATAGGTAATTATTTTTCATTCTTTTTAAATAATAATAATCATTTTAATTTTGAGAAATATATTGATAAACAAACTTTACCAAATAATGCAACATTACAAAAAGTAGGATTACAATTAGTTAATTGTAATTTTAGATTTAATTTATATTATACATTAGGTCTTTTAACAGCTACAAATGGTCTGAAAAATGGTAATTTTATAAAATATTGTAAATTTAGTGGGTTTATTAATGATTTTCATGATACTGTTCCTTTTTATGATATAAATTATCCTGCAAGTTCTATGGTCAATAATTTATATCAAATTAAAACAAATACAAGTGATAAATCAATATATATGAAAGGTGCAATTTCTGAAATGATTAATTCAGATTATAGTAATTTTACTGCTACAGATAGTTCATCAAATTATCATTTTGCTCCAATAAATAAAACAGGAGATAGTAATGAATATTTATTAAATATAGAATATTTAATAAGAAATAGATTTCCAGTAATGTCTGAAGATGAAGAAGATGATAATTTAATATAAAACTCAATATTATATACTTTATATTGAGAGGTGTTCATATGAAATTATCAGATATTTTAAAAATAGAATCTCAAAAACCAAATAAAGAAAATTTTTGGTATATAGAACCAGATGAATCAGTTGAAGGAGTTTCTAATATAGATGATTGCTTTGTATTATGGAATAAATCTTTAGATATAATAGATCATGATGAAATGTTACTTCCAAATGGTTGTCCTCCAACAGTAGATTTTGATGATACAAATATACATTGTCCTTTTAGAATTATTAATGATAAATTAGTTAATCAAGGATTAGAAATAGAAAATTTTAAAGCTCCTTTTTCCAATAATACAATTCATATTTCAGAAGATGGTAAAAAAATTTTAAATAATGGTTTAGATATTGCTAATTTTGAAGAACCTTTTTCAAAATATGTTTGGAGAATAGATAAAGAACAAAAAGAAGATAGTTCTATAAAAAAATTAATTAATACAGGTATTGGAGTTGCTAATTTTGAAAAGCCTTTTAATTATAACAATTGGAGATTTGGTGAATATTATGAAGGAGAAAAAGAATTAATTGTTGGAAGACCTATGGAAACATTTGGTGCTTTTAGTAATAGTAAAACTCTTCCTAAAATTACTTTACCAAATAATATTAATAAATTAGGTGAAGAGACCTTTACAAGAAGCGAATTAACAAAAGTTATTATTGAAAATAATAATTTAGAAATAGACCCACAGGAACATACATTTTCTAAAGATGTTGAAATTATTTATCCTAATTAAAACTAAAAAAATATCCCATAAGAGAAAAATCTCTTATGGGATAAAATATTTTAAGAAGTCTTAACTTCTTCAGCTGGCTTAATATTTGCAAAAGCAATACCATGAGCAATATTACCATTCTTAAGCTTGAATTCATTCTTAAGTACGTAACCTTCACTCTTAGTGTTCTCTTCAATAGTCCAAGTACTATAATCAGTTGTAAGTTCCTTGATAATCTCTTCAAGCTTACTCTTAACTTCTTCCTTAGATGCAAATTCTACACCGAAAACCTTTGGATATACATTCTTATCACAGAAAATCTGGAACTTAGTCTTATCATACTTTTCATCCTTTGGCTTCATATACTTCATAATTACTCTAAACATTGCTTTTAACTCCTTTGTTTCATTAATTTTAGTTTGTTTATATACACTGAGATTTTTCTCAGTACTATAACCTATAATATTGTGATTTTTACAATTTGTTTCATATAATGGTTCAACCCATTGTTTATAAATTAAATTTTTAATTTTCAGAGAAACTACATTTGTTTTGCTTACACTGACAATAAGATTATCTTCATTAATACTTTCAGTTCTTTCTAAATAATTATAAATTTCAATTGGAATTGAAAAATTATAATTATTAATAGAAAATAAGACCTCATCATCAAATTTCTTTAAAATTTTAATCATCTTAAGTTCTCCTTTATAAATTTAAATATTCAAAAGATACATAGGATAATATAATAAATTTATTACATTATCCTATTATATCAAATTGTTTGATTTCATTTTTAAAAATAAATTTAATTCATTTTCAAAAATTATAATCAAAGATCTCTGTATATTATATAGTTATGATAAAATTTATTTTTAACTATTTAAATAAGCTTTTCACTTACTATTCTATTATAATCATTTACATAACATATTTCTCCTATTCCAATATCATTAAGAAATTCTTGACATACAGGACAAGGTTTAGAACATCTATATGTACCATCTTCTTTTAACGAAAGTATAAATATGGACAATTTATTCATATTAATATCTTTATTTTCAATATATTTTTTTAGACAATCTATCTCTGCATGACGTTTATCTAAATAATATGATTTATTATTAATTTTTCTTCTATATATATTACCATATTTTGTTTGAATAGGATCTGTATCATTACTATTAATTCCAAAATCTATAAGATTCTTTCCATTAAAAAGAAAACACATCATTTTAACTTTTTTATAAGAAGATTTATGTTTTTTATAAATTCTTTTACACATTTCAATTTGTTTTTTAGTCATTATAAATCACCTCACAATCATAATATATATTTAAAATAAAAAAAAAATATTTTATTTTATAAATTCACCCTGAGAGCTTTTTAAACTCTCAGGGGATAGTATGTAGATTAAACATAAAACTCAACTAAATGAGTCTTATTAAAATATTCATAATCTACATTTTTCTTTGGAATAAGTTTTACGCCTTCTTCCAAAAATGTTTTTGCGTAGTCATCATATTTATGCATATCACTAAAGTATTCATCATAAGAGATGACCGCATTTGCAAAGGATTTGGTTGAAATAATCATAGTATTCATAATTGTTTCCTCCTTAGAAACTTGATGAATTTATGTTCTTACACAATTATAATACACATTTTAATATTTATTTAAATACGCCTTAAGAGAAATTAATCTCTTAAGGCTATTTTTATTAAACTGGAATTTGAATATATTCTTTCTTTCCAATATATTTAATTTCATCTTTATAGTATTCATCAATCTCAATATCATCTTCAACATATATATGCATTTTTCCATCTTTAAATTCAGTATAAATTGGTTGTTTAGATTGAAAAGCAATTCTTATATCAACTCCTATATTACTGAAAATATTATCAAAATAATATCCATAGCAACAAATTATATTTATAGTATCATAATTAAATAATTTTGCCATTCCAGTATAAAAATTTTTTATTTCTTCTAAAGTATATTCTTCATTATTTATACTAAATTTACTATTTGGGTTTCCATGAATAACTAAATACATATTTTCATTATTTGAAGTAATCATATAAGGTAAATATACATGTTGGTCTTCATGTTCAAATTCTGAAGCTTTCTTTCCATCTTCATTTGGTACTTCAATTTCATAACAATTATATTCCATATAGTTTCCTCCTATTATAAAATAAATCTCAGAGTATAGAAATATACTCTGAGATATAATATATATTTTAATTATTTCTTTTTATTTAACATTTCTTTTTCTTTAATACCTTCTCCACTCATAATAGTTCCATCAACAATTTTCTCATTTTCTTCAAGTTTTTTACATCTATTACCATAAGCAACTCTTCTTACTAAAGGAATTTCACTAATTCTTATATTGATAGATTTTTTATTACTAATTACTGATATAATATCATTTTCATTAGTATAACTCATACAAGATACCAAAGTACTATTATCTTTAATACCTGTTATTACACCTTTAGTTCTAAGATTTACTGAAGGAAATTCATTTATTGAACACTTTTTAATTAATCCATTACTATAAAGAAATATTACATTTTGATTATTATCAACTACCTCACAAGATAAAATATTGATATCGTCTAATACACTTTGCTGGAAAGTATCATTACCAATAGTTGTTCTTCCTCTTACTGGAACATTACTTAATTCACTTCTTAATACTTTTCCTTCCTTAGTAGTAATGAATATTGATTTATCTGTAATATCAAGAAGACTTGTATAAGTTACAAATTTAAGACTATCATTTTCAAGAAGTTTTACAGCTATTAATTTATTAAAGGAACTTACAAATTCTTGTATTGGAGTTGCTTTAATTTTGCCATTTTTAGAAAGAGTTATAATTGCATAATTATCATCATTAAATTCTTCAGGAGTTAATGCTAACATTGATACAACCTTTTTATTCTCTGTAAATCCTAAAACAGTCTTACCAATACTTTCTTTACTAGCAGTTGGTAATTCATAAGTTTTATATCTATAACACCAACCATCTTCAGTAAATAATAAAATATAGTCTTTACTATTTGCTGTAAAATTAAAAGCAGGTCTATCTCCTTCTTTAAACTTTCCTAATCCATCTCCAGTTCCATATCTTTTTTGAGATTTAATTTTATTATCAATTTTAATTTTCTTTAAAAAGCCTTTCTTGGTTAAAAGCATAATAAAATCTTCATCTTCAATACTATCTTCAATAATAGTTTTCTTATCAAGATTAATATTACTATAAGTTGTTGTAAAATCATTACCATTATATTTTTTATCACCAAATGTTTTTTCAATCATATCTAAATCTTGAATAATACTTTTCTTAATATTCTTTTCTGAAGACATAAATTCTACTTCATCATTAATTTCAATTGTTAAAGTTTTAATTTCTTTTTCCAAGTCTTTAATACTTACATTACTAAGATTAATAAGCTTAGTAACTAAAATATATTCAGTTTGCTTATCTGATAAATCAAATGTTTCTTTAACTTCTACAAAAATTTCTTCTTTAGTTTTAGTTTTATCTCTTACAATTTTAATAAGTTTATCGATATTAGAAGATTTACTACATATCTTCATTAAGCCTTCTTTAATATGCTTATCATAATTAAGATTTTTAATTTCTTCATTATGAATTCTTTTAATAGTCTTAATTCTAAATTCAATCCAGTCTTCTAACATTTCTTTTACATTATTATAAATTTTAATCTTTCCATTATGTGTCATAATATTAACAATTGGAATTGTATTTTGACAGCAAGTATTAGAATATAATTTTGCAATTATTGCATTTTCATCACTTCCTCTTTTAATATAAACTCTTATATCAATTTTACCCTTTGCTGAAAAGTCTTTAATTGCAGTAATATCTTCAATAATTTTTTCTTTAATACATCTTTTAATATCATCAACAATTTTATCAGTTGTGATATAATAAGGAACTTCATAAATCTTAATATAATTTCCTTTTTCTACATATTCCATTTTAGCTCTAATAATGCACTTACCAGAACTTTTATTTTCAATATTAGATGGAGTTCTATATGATTTTTCTACCTCTGCAATATTAACAATTTCACCGCCAGTTGGAAATGTTGGTTTTAAATTAATTAATAAAGTTGATAAATTAGTGTCTGGATATTCTAATATCATTTTAGTTATATGACAAATAGTTTTAATGCTATGAGGAAGAATTGAACACATAAATCCTCCTGCAATTCCTAAAGTACCATTAAGAAGAAATACTGGAAATTTAGCAGGAAGATATTCTGGTTCTAATAAACTTTCATCAAAATTAGGAACATAATTTACAGAATTATATCTTCTATCAACTTTATCAAGAAGAACTATATCTGAAAATTTACTAGTTCTAAGTTCTGTATATCTTGGGGCAGAACTAGAAGAACCATATATTGTTCTATTACCACCGTGTAACTCTAAAAGAGGTACATTATTCATATAACAACTCATATTAACGGCAGCATCATAAGCTGAACTATCACCATGAGGATGATATCTTAAAACAGAACCACTGCTAATAACTGATTTTACGAAAGATTTATTTGAAGTGTAACCTCTTTCATGAAAACTATAAAGAATCTTTCTATGAATAGGTTTTAGACCATCTTCAATAGCTATTAATGCTCTTTTCTCAATAATCTCTTTATAATAATCTTTCATATAATCATTTAATAAATTAATAACATTCATAAATAATTATCCTCCTTACAAATTTAAAATATACATTTATTCATAATTATTAAAAATTTTTTCCAATTCTTCTTCTATACTATCAAATTTAGTATAAGGTATTCTGTATAAATCAATATTATCATG
>Ga0326512_10004556_pt1 | contig 10052 bp, 13 predicted proteins | sample 1_2617_0518_D_FD_203652 | JGI IMG/M metagenome (GOLD analysis project Ga0326512, IMG submission 203652) | Bovine rumen microbial communities from UC Davis, California, United States - 1_2617_0518 | ecosystem: Host-associated > Mammals > Digestive system > Stomach > Rumen | place: USA...
AGCTGGCATTCCAGATTTCTGATTTCTTTCTTAGCATCCATATTTCTTGCTTGTTGTTACAATTCAGTTATTTCTTGCCGTTGGGTTTACTCCAATATTTTTCGTATTTGGTCAGCCATTCGGCCTGCGACTTCATGTCATTTCCGCGCCACGACCCGCCGCAATAGTGGATGTAACATTTATCGAGGTCGGGATAAAGTCGTGCGGTAAGTGCTGGTTTGGTGTTGATGATGTCTTCGAGCAGGCACGCGCCTGTGTCATACCAGTTCGCAGCGTTTGCCATGCCACCTGGCTGCAATGCCCATGAGCGCAGAGGGTCGTAATACTTCGCACCGTGCTTGGTGAGCAGTGGAACATTCATGTAGCATAGCCACGGCAGCAGGCGGTCGTGCTCTTTGTTCCGGCCACGGAACCATTGCACCTTGCCACAGGCAGCGTACTGCTCATCCCACAGGAAGTCGAACGGCTTGGTGATGAGCACGTCACTCTCCACAAGGATGAATCCATCTGTGAGAACTCCCCAAAGGTATTGCACCGACATCATGTGCTTCACGCTGCCATAGTTGGACATTTTTGCCATGTCCCAGCATTTTTCCGGGTACAATATCAGCTCTTGGTCGAAGTTCACCAGCTGCTGCTTTCGGTTGTTCAGCACCTTCACACCCTTCATGCGCTTGGCAAATGGTCTTTCGTCGGAGTTGTCCATCACCGTCACAGGCCAGTCGCATCCCACCTTGCGGATGCTCAGGATGCACGCCTCTGTCAGTTCGGGGGTGTTGTAGTGGACTATTGCGATTTGTTTCATGCTGTTTCTTGATTAGGTTCTGCTTGTGTCTGCTGTTCTCCAGATAGTTTCGGGCTACCGAGCTCAGCCAGGTTTGTGCTGACGTAGATAGTGTCGCCACCTTCCACGGATGGGCGGTCGTACTGGGCGCGGATCTCGTTGACCGTAGCGGCACCCGTCTGCAACTGAAGCTGGTCAACCTTTGCCTGTGCCTCCTTGTCGAGACGCAAGAGCGGTTGTTCGCACATGTGAATGCGACGACTGCCGAAGTCTTTTCTGCTCAGCAGCTTTCTGTTGAACTCCTGCTCCATCTCTGTGATGTCCGGCTGCACGGTGCGCTGTAGGTATTCCAACGTGGCGTTGGTGTAGGTGGTGTAGTGGCTGTTGGTGTCGAGCATCAGCAATGGGCGCGGCGTACCGAAGTAACGGGCCACATCGTCAAGTCCCATGTTCATGTGTTCCATGAGCTGCATATCCTGGCTGGTCATGCTGATGTTGTGGAGAGCGTCAAGTCCACGAATGCCGATGATGTCCTGCTGGTAGACTTTTTCATTCAGCTCGGCGGCATACTTGTCGATTTCGCTCTTGTTCAGCATTCCGAATGCGAGTGTGCCCGCGCCCTGTGTTGGCTTCTCTTCACCAATGATGAGTTTCACACGACCGCCCTTGGCGGCTGTCTCCAGCGACTGATTGCTTTCGGTCTTGATGAGCGACAGCGTGTCGGCAGCATACTGAATGGTGCTGATTCCCCAGAAGCCGTCGTAATAGCGGAAGGTGTTGGGGAAATGAAGCACGTCACTGCGCGGTGCGTCCACCTTGAACCGCACGCCATTCTCTTTCAGGTAGGTCAGCGCATAGGTACCCGTTGCCTGATTGTAACCTCCGCATTCTGCCAACCATAAGGCTACAGGATCGCCAAACACGTCGCGCTCAATATACACGAAGGCGTTACCCATCAGCAGCCGTCGGATGACCACCTGCTCAATAAGCGATGCCGCACTGCTGATTGGGTTGGGCTGAACCTGCAACATATAATTGATGTTGCGACCATTGCCCCACATGTCTGGCACGAAGTTACCACCTTGGGCATTCATCTTCTGATACTGAATGGCAAACTGTGCCTCCGTCTTCGCGCGAAGTTCCACGGCACGGTACACGGCCGAGACGGTCAGCGCAAGTTGCGGGTTTCTCACCCGGACAACCTTTTCCTCGTAGGATGCCGCCGTTGTCACCGCCTGATTGCTCGGTGCTTTCGGGTCGGTGGTCGCCGGTACAGCCTCACGCCTGCGAAACATGTTTGCAAAAAATCTGTCCATATTATTTCTTTTTTATTCGTTCACGATCACCTGAGCCTGGAACTGGATGGTGTTCTCAATCTTGTCGGCATGGAAGGTGTCACCAAGTATCTGGTAAGTCTGACCCTCGTAGACAATGCGGCTGCGATTGGTGATGATGTTGTTCCATCTCATTCGGATGATCACCACGCCATAGACATCCAGGGCACCGGCATTCATGGCACGCTTGCCGCGAGCCCAATCAACGCTGGCCCACACGCAGCCGACCTGCTCCCATTGCACGCCCGCGCCGTCCTTGCCCCACTTGGAATCAGTGGATTCCTTGCGGTTCAGGATTTTCACGCGATGCTTCAGTATGTCTGTTGTGTATGCCATGTCGTATGCCTTTTACTTTTCAGAGATTTCAATGTGTGAGGTTTACCAGCCCCACCGTCAGCTCATGCCACGCGATGAAGTCCAGCAGGAACAAAACCCCTGCAACTATCCACCCCTGCACCGTCTGCAATATCCCCAGCAGCTTCACACCAATATGTTTCAAAAATACCATGTATCTCATATCAAATCAGCAGCATGATTCCGCCACAAATCATCAGCGTTAATATTCGGTTGTCCATTATGTTGTGTATTCTGTTAAATTAGTATTCACAAAGTATTCACCTTCTTTAAAAGCCTTAATAGCGACAAGTTGTGACAATCTTACTTGTTCGGTTGTGCCAACGACCACGCCAGTACCAAGATTCGGGCCAGGCACATTGATGGAATCGTAATTGCTATTATCCACAATAGACGAAGCATTATTAACCGACATAGGTATTCCAATTTGCTTTAATATCCACATTGCAGTCACATAAGCCTGCATCATACATGGCAATCCCTCTTGTGCATGAGTACCATCGGGAGAAAGATGTCCTCTATCACCGAGTGAATCAAGCGTAGTAGATAGTGCTCGATATATAGCAATGCCCGATGGTATCATATCTTCGGCAACTGTTTCTTTGAGTAGTGTTGCGTTTCCGACTTTAGTCCTCTCAAAAATTACTGCTGGTGTATCTCTTTTCGGTTGATGGAAAAGAGTTACAACCTTAAATGGATAAGCATAATGATTCTCTATATATTCGATTACTGAATTAAATACTGATACATTAACAGTTTCCTGATAATTGAAATACTCCTGAATGCTTACTATATCAAACTTGTATGTGGATAATACGGAAGCCATTGTAACACTATTGTTAAAGTTAGCCCAACTCGTGCCATCTTCACATACTGAAAATATATCACAAGCCACGTTATTGTTAAAGTCTGCAAGTTGCTGACTTAACGTGTACCCTCCGTTATACCAAATATAAATTTTGAATTTCAAATCTGGCGCAAGTTCTCGTAACAATAAAGGAACATAAGTTACAGCATCTTGCGTAAGAGAGTTACCGATAAAAAGAATTGAAATTTCTTTTTTGATAGAATTTTCGTTAATCTTTTTTTCTATAGCCATTCCACTACCTTCTATTTCAACAATAGGCATTCCTACTCCATATCTATTGTTAACATAAACGTATTTGGCATTACTTGGAACAGTGACCTTCTCCCTTGTTAAAGTAACTTCTATATTTGCGGTATTTACAAATAATTGAGAAATAGTTACATTCTCTTCATCTACAAATACCACTTTATAATACCCAACAGATTGAGAATTCCAACTCGTCGTAACATAGATATTTTTAAATTCTGTTACATCATATTTACGACAAGTTGCATCACTGACTGAAGAAAAAGCACCATCGTGGTATTCCTTTCCAGCATAATTTTCTACAGCATCTAAAGAAAATAAAAAATCCTTTTTATCTACCTTCTCAGCAATCTTATTTTCTCTTTTTATTCCTTTTAATCCAACCGTTATAGAGCTGTTATATTGAGTTGACCAATATAATTTCTTAGCACCTTCTGGAACGGGATAAATACGAGCGGTATCATCTTTGTTATAAAGAAAATCTCCAACCATTATATCATTCTCATCAGTAAAGAATGTCTTCGCACCAGCTGGATTTGTATTAGTAGCTATTTTGAAGGTTATCTGCAATGCAAAATAATCAGAAATATCAATGGCAGGCCAATACCTAAAAGCGCCACTACCATGTACTGTTATGTTTCCATCTTCATAAGTATAATATCCTTTTGTGGACTTACCTGCGGAGATACCAATTGCATCAGTTAAATTGAAAACAGCCTCTTTAATTTCACCGAGCTCTGTCTGCATTATTGGCAATATCTCAGTAGACTTTGTTATCTGTATATCAAAGTCTTCATGCCTTGTAGAAACGCGAATATACTTTACTCCAGCAGGAACAACATAGTTTATAGTCATAATTGAATCATTTCCAACAATAGACTCTCCTAAAATAGCAGAAAGTGTCTCTCCGTACGCGGCAAGAACAAGAACAGCAGAACTACCCAATGCTTTTGTGTGTATTACCTGCCCTTCTGTGACTTGAATAGCATCCGAATAATGATACGCGCCAGTGACTTGGCTTAGAGTACCATCACTACTTTTTACATAACCATTATTAATGTTTGTAGAAACAGTTTCGGTTGAATACAACTTATTTGATAGTTCTTTGACATTTTCCGATTGTTCATCAATAGCTCCTTGTACATTCCCAGATGCAAGTCCACTTTGTGAATTGTCATAAGAAACATTCTCGGCTTTCCTATTTTCAATATTTTTTACCTCCAGCGCACTCGCAGCCGTTGACCCATTCCCAACAATATACGCATCACAATTCCCGCTCAGTGAGTTAGTGAGCGAGTTAGTGGTGTCAACCAGCCACACCTCATCAGCCGCGAGAATGGTGTTCGCCTTGCTTCCGCCCGTCTGAATGGCCCGAAGGTTACAACGGAAAATATCTGAAACTTTACCTACTACTTGTCCCATAACTATAATTAAAAATTGATAATTAAAAATTGATAATTAACTCGTTGCGCCACCTGCATCATACGGGATGAGGTTCTTGGTGGCAACTTCCAACCCATTGTAATACATTTTTGCATCCGGGAATCCTGAGTTGCCCGCTTGCACACTCACACCAGAGCTATCGACAGTGACACTGCCTGACCTCCCCTGAAGGACGGCCATTGTGTCTGTCAGCATCACCCAAACATTGCTGTTGTTCGATGCTTTGATCAGCACGCCGCCGGAGCTGCCGCCGCTGTTGTGGACTGATGAGTCTGCAACGTTCAGCGATGCCTGGACATCGCTGGCGAGGTCGGTCTTCGGGATTCCAGTCAATGGCTTCTCGTACTTCGACTCGTTCAGCATACGGCCCATGTTGGCTGACAGTGCCGACGACGCGCTTGTGCTTTGCAAGTTATCGACAACCAGCACCTCTTCGCGGATGACATCGCTTTCCAGACTTTCGCTTTCCTCAGTCAGATCAGCGTAATCACCGCTTTCACACTCACTCCACGGTACGAGCTCCACGAAGTTGTGAATGTCCACGCGCAGCTGGTTCTCTTCACCATAGTTTTCGTACAAGATGATGCTGTAGCGGCCGATGTCCTTCTGGTCATCTCCCTGCCACGTGAAGGTCACCACGTTGTCTATGGCACCAAACTCCATGATTTCCTCTCGCCCTCGCGGATGTACAAGCACCAGCGTCAGGTTCCTGCCTTCGAGCGACTCCGGCTCGCCATTGGTCAGGATTGTCCAGGCATACGTTCTTGTCACGCCTGCAACTCTTCTGATATAGTCATTGCAATTCATTTCAGAGCTTCACATAAGGTTTTACTAACAATTCAAAACTATACGGCACAATGCTCATGTTCTGAGGTGACACTGGCGAGCGGTGCGTGTAGCTCACGTCAACCAGCATGAGCGATGCCTGGTACAGTGCCGACGGCACCTCGCCATAGGTATCTATGAGGTCGTCATACGTCCGGCTGCAAAGATTCAGCACGGAATCCTCGGCTGCCGCTCCGTAGAGTTCCAGCAGCTCATCCTCGCAGTCGAAGTCGATGCGCGAGTGCTGCTTGATGTAGTCGATGGTGAGCCATTTCATGCGTCACCTCCCTCTCCCGCACGGGAGCATTTCGTTTTATCCATGATTTCGCATTTTTGTCTTTTTTCTAAACATCTGACAAAAATGCCGCTGGGGTTTACCGACAAAAAAATGTGTCGGAGTGATGTGTTTTTCAAAAAAAGCCGAACCTCGCGGCCCGGCAATCTGCAATTAATACCTATAAAAAATGAAACAAAAGACCCGCCGGTCTAAAAGAATACTTCCCGAAAAGAATGTTATGAAATTATGAAAACAACAAAATAATCATTTTTTTCTAAGCCTGATGATGAGGGAAACCACAGAATACACCAGCCATCCACCGAACAGCAGCACAATGAATGTTCCGATGTTCATTCGGTAACGCTGCCACCGCGACATGGGTTTCTCTACGGTCACCCTCTCGCCCTTGTCGTAGTAGTACACGGTGTCGGCATATACTTCGCGCAGCGTGTCGTGCACTACCCTCTCGCGGTATTCCACGCGCCATCGGTCGCGGTCGCGGAATACGGTGTCACCGCGCTGGTACTGGTTTACAAATACTGAGTCAGTCCTGAAAATGCTGTCGTGGATGAAGTTCACCCGATACAGCGTGTCGTGCACCGTCTGTTTGTCAACGATAACCTCGCGCTGGGTGCGGCAACTCGACAGCAGGAAGCACACGGCCAGAATGATTAGCAGGATTATGGTGCCGAGAAAATGGCAGAGACAACCAGTTTGCGGGTCTGTCTCTCCTTCTATGTGATAGTAATTATCCATTAATATAACCCTTTCCCAAAGTAACGGTCAGATTCCCACTGTCTGCGCTTCACGAGCCCTGGCAATACACGCCCATTGCTATATACCCACCGCATGAACTCCCGTCGGATGTCGGCTTCCGGGCGGTTGTTTTTAATTTTCCTCAGCAGCGTGGACGTGCGCAGGTTGTTCAGCCCGAGGTTGAAGGCGAAGTCCACAAGAGCGTCGAACTCACACTGAGTGGCCGACGGCCGGAGTTCCATCACACCCAGCTCGAAGCGTTTCAGGTCTTCGCGCAGCAGGGTGTCGGCCTGCAAGGTGGTAATGCGGTCGTCCTTCTTAACGCCCTGAGTGTGACCGTAGCCGATGGTCCACACGCCAGCCGGACACTTATAGGCCCGAAGCCGCAGACCCTCGAACTCCTTAATCTTGCGGATGAGTATTTCAGATGCTTTCTTCATCTTTCTTCTTTCTTGGGCATTTCACCACCGCCTTAGCTTCCACGTTTTCCAATGCCGCTACGGGCACACGAATGGCGCAATCCTCGCGGCCGCAAAGGAAAGGGCGCATGGCTTCCACAATGCGGCCGTTGCGGGCCACGTCAGCTTTCAACAACCGAACGTCTTCCTCCAGCTTGTCCTGACGGTCGCGCAGCTCGTCGCGCTCGTGGCGCAGGTGCTTGCGGTCTTCCTTCAGCTCGGCGATGTACTGCTTCTGCTCTTCGGCGTAGGATCGCTGTTCCTCGCGGTCGGCCTTCATGTCGGCCAGCAGCTGCTGGTATGAGTCCTGTATCTCTTTGGTGGCACTGGCCGCACTCTGAATGGCTTCGTACTTCGCTTTCTCGGCCTCTGCCTCCTTCTGCTTGGCTTCAGCTTCGGCCTGTTCAGCCTCCGCCTTCGCCTTCTTGCGTTGGTATTGCCACGTGAAGAACACGCCGATGCCACCACCACTGAGCAACAGCGTCAACAGTGTGATAATGTCTGACAATGAAATCTCCATAGTTATAAGTTTATGCTTCACTTTTCGGGCGAAACATTCCACGAGGTTTACTCCGAAAATGCCTTGGCCAGCTTCAGGTCAATCTTGTCGCGCTCCTTCCGCATGAGTGGCCAGATGTTCAGGTGGTAGGCCGCACAGCTCTCGATGTTGGAACCGGGCGATTCCCGCCAACCTGGTATCTTGTAGATGTGGTCACAACCCATCATCAGCCATATATCATACAGCAGGGTCAGGTTGTAGCCCATCAGCTTGTAAAGCCACGGCCAACGGCACGGAGGCATCTTCGTAGGGTTCACCACCTTATAACCTTGCGCCTTCAGCAATTCCTCGGCCTTGGCAAAGTGGGCCAAATACACATCGCGTTCAAGCCCACTGATTCTGCCAGATATATACACCTTTTTCATTGTTCCTCGGTTTTGATGAAATTCTCACGCGGATTCAACATGATAAACTCATGCTTAACGTTGTGATAGGCGAGGTTGATAGATCTAATTTTCTGCTCGATTTCCTGATACTCAATCGACAGCGCAGACAGCTGCTGATTGATAGCACGCTTCTGGATGTTCAACAGTTCATTCTGTTTGGCAATTTCATGCTTGCGGTTAAAAAGCGGTTCTTTTTCGAGGTACTGCTCTTGATTCATTTGTTCCATGATCTGCTCAAACTGCATTTGGTTTTCCAGTTGGCGCGGCTGGTACTTAGCCATGATTTCGTCTTGTGTCATAGTTTTGGTTTTTAATTAATAAAAATAAAAGTGAGGCACCTATACAGGTGCCTACTTGCTCCTAATCTTCCACGCAGAGTTTTTCATCGGTGTAGAAGTGCATCTCTGTCACTTCCGGGCGAACCTTGCGGAAGTCGCAGAACGCTTTCGCACAGGCGTGCATCAGCTCCGTGCCGCCGTCTCGCTTGGCTTCATCCTTGCCCATGATAGCATTGTAGATGATTTCCTCGTCGGTCACCTTGAACTTCACGCAGCGGCGTTTGATGCTGTCGTCATCGTATTCGTCCTGCTCGGCCCCCATCTCGGCCAACTTCTCAGCGTGGGTCTTCATACCCTTTTCGGCACGTCTGCGCTCGCGGTCGATTTCCTCTTCTACGGTGCTCTGACATGAGTAGAACAGCGTCGGGTCATTCAGTCCGCCGTCGGCATACCCCCAGGCAATCACGTCGCAGTAGTTGTGGCATGCCCAGTTCTCGGCATCGGGGTCGTGCTTTAGCCCGAAGTAGGGCGGATTGCCATCGTCATAGTTCTTGGCGCGGACGATGTAGCCGGTGTCGATCTCGTCGTAGCCTACGTTGTTACGTGTCAGCACCAGCAGCTCCTTGTTAGGGTCTGCCTTCTGAAGTTTCAGCCCTCCTGGGTCGGTGCGCAGGGTTTTCTCTTCTCCATTGATGCTTACTCTCAGGTTGCCGTCAAAAGTTACGCAACCATGATACAAAGGCTTGTCGGCCTTCATGTTTTTCTTTTTTGCCATAGTGTTACTATTTTTAGGCGTTAATACTTTCTTGGGCGGGTGTTTCCCGCTTGCATTTATCGGGTACAATGCCCGTTTGGGTTTACTCGTCGTCGATGCTGCCGTCTGGCACATAGTCGCTACCTTGCGTCACGATGATGCGGGCAATCTCGCGGCAGTATTCCTCTGCCACCTTGTGCGGGTCTTCTCCATTAGGCTCGCCCAGTCGCTTTAATCGTTCTTTCCACTCGGGCACCGTCTTCTGCAAGGCATCCTCTGCCCTGAACACCGCAGGGATGATCTGCTCAGCCCAGCGGTCGATTGCTTCTTTGTTTGTCATTGTTTTTCTCAAATTCTTGCTAATTCTTGCAACACTTGCAAGTATTACTCACTCACCCTCCCCTCGGTAATATCGAACCCGTGCAGGGCATCTTCCAGCGCGTGAACGATGTCTATCTTGTGCGTCGGCACGGGACCGCCCTTCACGATGCGGCGCAGGTCGCTGTTGCCCATCTCCACCGCGCAGTTGCCGAAGCACCAGGGGATGAGAGGGTTCGATGAAAATTCTATCCACGGGTCGGGGCGCAGGATCATCTCTTCGAGGTGGCCGATGATGGGGTTCTGACTCATGGCGGTCTGCGAGATGGGCACCACCATGCGCTGAATCATGTCGGCAATGTCCTTGGCCGAGAGGTCGGTGCGCTGCTTCTGGAAGAGGGTCTGAAGCCAT
>Ga0326512_10004557_pt1 | contig 10050 bp, 5 predicted proteins | sample 1_2617_0518_D_FD_203652 | JGI IMG/M metagenome (GOLD analysis project Ga0326512, IMG submission 203652) | Bovine rumen microbial communities from UC Davis, California, United States - 1_2617_0518 | ecosystem: Host-associated > Mammals > Digestive system > Stomach > Rumen | place: USA: California...
AAAGTAGTCCTTTTCCGATAGTTTAGTCGAACTATTAGTCGTATTTAGTCGAACCCATCTGGCGCATCATAGCGTGAATTCCCCTATAAACAGGGATGGCTAGAAGAATAAGTAAAATCAAATTTAAGTCGAACTCACAACTTCGTTTAGTCGAAGTATAAGACGAAAAAACAATATATTGATGGATAAGCAACAACTAAAAGAAAGAGAAGCAAGGGTTATAGAACTTGCTACAGCATTTTGCAAGGAGCACTTGGATGATGAGTGCGCAGAACTTTGTACAAAACTTGTGCAGAAACTAGGACGTAAGCGTTCTTGCCCATTACAATCTGGAAGAGTAGAGATATGGGCTGCCGCTTCTGTATATACCATCTGTAGCATCAACTTCATGTTCAGCAAAAGTTCTCGACTGAATACATCATCCGCTGAAATCGCAGAACATTTTGGGGCAAGCGGCTCAACGATAGCACAGAAATCGAGAGTCATCAAAGACTTACTGAAGATAAGCAACGTCTTTGACCCTGATTTCTCTCTGAAAGAGATTGCCGATAACAATCCCTTCAATCATCTTGTGATGAGAAACGGATTCATTTTCTTTGATGAGTAAAAAAATCGTCCGAATTTCACGTTCTAATCATATAATTTGTCATTTAGACGATTGTTATTCATCTCTTTTAGACGATTGTCGCACCATTCTTCATCCAAAATACATTAACTTTGCAAAGTCAACAAACCAATTCTTTCAAAGGACATGAGATTTTTCACGACTTTCCTGTTGCTTGTCACACTGATGTCAACGCAAACGCATGCTCAGGACACTTACCGAATGGCAGGACCCTACGAGGTGATAGCACGCGACGGGGAATACCGGCACACCAAGGCCGGTAGTGAGCGCGACATGCGGGCTGCGCTCGACTTCGCACTGCGTGGCGACACGGCAAATGCTCTGCGCATCGTCAATGCCTACGCCACGACACTGAAGCGCATAGAGGGCCACGACGCTCCGCTCTGCCTGATTCAATGCTATGACCTGGTGAGGGCCATGATTGCAACTTCTGCATTCCGTCCTCTTCATTCTTCTTTTATTAAGAATGTCATTCTACCCGTCATTGAGAAGTTCGAAGCCGATAGCCCATACGCCAACGGCAACTGGGGGGCCATTATCAACCGCTGCCGCATGGCCTGTGCCATTGCCTTAAAGGACAGCGCACTCTATCAGGCCAGCAAGGACTACTTCCTGCACGCCAACGACAACGGCTCACTGCCACGATACATCGGCGAGACTGGACAGTGCCAGGAGACAGGACGCGACCAGGCTCACGTGCAGCTGGGACTTGAGGCGCTGGCCCAAACGGCAGAGCTGGCTTGGCAGCAAGGCGACGACCTCTGGGGCGCACTCGACAACCGACTGCTGAAGGGATTTGAATACACAGCGAAATATAACCTAGGCTACGACGACCTGCCTTTCGAGACATGGCAGGATTGCACAGGGCTCTACTGTGACTGGACTGAACCGGGGCAGATGGGGCGAGGAAAACTGTGGGACATCTACGAACTGCCTTACAATCACTACGTCAAACGCCGGGGACTGGCGATGCCGTTCACCGAACGGATTGTGAAGGGCGAGAAGCCGAAACTGAAAGAGTATCATAAGCTGCACCAGCTGTTTGCCGCCCCAGCCCCCGAAGGAGCCCCATTGAAGAACGACTACGCTGTCTCAGTGCGCCCTCGCAGCAGCAAGGACTATACTCCTATCGACACCTATATGGCAAAAGTCAATGCCCCCACTGCCGACGGCCATTACAAGGTGAGCGAGATTTCATACGCTCTCTTCGACTTCACTGGCGATGTGTTTGTGAAAGTGGTGACGAAGCACCGAAAGTTCAAGACCGCCCGCATACGTCCCGACTATCGCGGCGTGATTGCCAATGTCCAAAACGACTCCACGGTGGAGTTCCTGCTCTTCCAGCCAGAGAACGTGAGCGTTGAGTTCGACAACGACATCACCAGCAACCTGCTGCTTTTCACCTCGAAGCCCCCTCTGACTGCCGACGAGGCTAAGAAGCAGGCCCGCAAGGCTGGCCGTTCGTTCCGCCACTATGCGCCAGGCTACTACACTCAGGACACGCTTCGCATCGCCTCGAACACCACGGTCTATCTGTCGCCCGGCAGTTACTTCACGGGCACGTTCGCCATTGAGGATGCCGAGAACGTATCCATCCTCGGACGAGGCATTGCCCGCCCGTCAAAAGGGTATGAGGGCTGTCACGTTTACCGCTCGAAGAACGTGCTCATCGACGGACTCACGCTCAACACCTGCCCCATTGGCCAGTCTGACGGTGTCACGCTCCACGACGTGCGCAGCATCTCACATCCGGCATGGGGCGACGGACTGAATGTCTTTGCATCGAGCAACGTGACCTACGACCGCGTGTTCTGCCGCAACAGCGACGACTGCACCACTGCCTATGCCACACGCAAGGGATTCGCGGGCAATGCGCGAAACATACGCATGAAGAACTCTACGCTCTGGGCCGATGTGGCCCACCCCATCTTCATTGGCATTCACGGCAATGCCGAGCGAGGCGACACCATAGAGAATCTGACCTACGAGAACATTGACATTCTCTGCCAGAGCGAACCGCAAATAGACTATCAGGGCTGTCTGGCCATCAACTGTGGCGACAACAATCTGGTGCGCAACGTCACGTTCGACAACATACGCATCGAGAACATTGCGCAAGGCTGTCTGATACAAGTGAAAGTGGGATTCAACCAGAAATACTGCAAGGCACCCGGACGCAGTGTTGAGGGTGTCACTTTCCGCAACATACGCTACTATGGAGAAAGGCCCAATCTCTCCATCATCAGCGGCTACGACTCGAAGAGGAGAGTGAGAGACATACGATTCGAAGGGCTGAAAATCAATGGCCGCCCCATCTACGACAACATGCCGGGCAAGCCCCGATGGTATGCCACGTCAGACTATGTGCCGATGTTCGTCGGCAATCATGTGGAGGAGGTGGTGTTTCGTCCGCTACGATACTCAGAGGGCAACACGCCAAACAACTGACGGAAACACAGGCTGAAATAGCGTGGCGTCTGGAATCCCACCATCAGCGCCACCTGATTGACAGGTGTATCCGTCTCAGCCAGCAGTTTGGCCGCATGCTTCAGCCGAACATTACGCAGGAACTCGTTGGGAGTGATGCCCAGCATGGTCTGCATCTTTTTGTAGAACGAGGCACGGCTCATGGCTACGTCGCTGGCCAGCTGATCCACGGTGTAGTCACTATCGTCCATGTGTGCGCCGATGACTTTCAGCAGCTTCTCTACGAGTTCCTCTTCCTGCTGAGTTGACGAAATCTTCTGTGGGTCGATGCTTACCGACTGTGCAAACTGATAACGAGCCTCTGAGCGCAGTTCGAACAGCTGGTTCACTCGTTCGTCGTTCTCGCGTTCCATCTTGGTCTTCCTGCGTCTCAGATAATAGCTGACAAGCCAAAGCGCCCCTGCCATTGCTACAAGAAAATAGCACAGCTTAGCCCACCACGTGAGCCATAGTGGCGGCGATATGACAATGCTCAGCGTAGTCGTTGTTCCCCAGTTTCCGTCGGGTGTCGATGCTTCTACTTCAAAGATGTAATTGCCAGGCGGCAGTGCAGCATAGGTAGCACATCCTTGTCCACTGCCGTCACTACTGATGTTCCATTCCTTCTCAATCGGTTGGAGCCGATAACGATAGTTGTTGTGCGACGGTGCGGCATAGTTAAACGTAGAGAAGTAAACAGACAGGTGATTTTGCTCATGTCTCAGCTCTTTCAGCATTGGTTCTGACACATCGCAGCCATTCACTCCAATGTGGGAGATGACCACTGGCAGGGCTGCGGCCTTGTTGATGATTGAGTCTGGATGAATGCTCACAGCCTGATAGGCCGCTATGGCAAAGACCAGTCGCCCGTCGGCTGTTGAGCATGCAGCTCGCTCCATCATGCTCGTGGCAGGAATGCCGTCTTCAGGTCCGAGATTGACTACGGTAGGCGTGATGCGCGATATGCCGCATGAGGTGCCGGCCCACACATGTCCTTCTTTGTCTGTTATCAAACTGCGTATGCAGTTGTTGCGCAGTCCGCTAACACGAGTCAGGTCATAGTCTTCAGCATTGTTCTGAACTACTGAGAAGAGCCCATTCTGTGTTCCTATCCACAGTCTTCCCTCACGGTCCTTTATCATGCAGTTATATTTCGTGGCATAGCGTGCTATTTCTTTTGCTGGGGCAAAAGGTGCAATCGTATCAGCCTGTGTGTCAAGCATGAAGATGCCGTTTTGTGCATAGATTACCGTCCATTGCTCGGTAACGGGGCATGCTCCTACAAAATGGCGGTAGTGCTGTAGCTGCGGCAGCTTCGCGTTCAGTGAGGTGAATGTCTGGTGTTCCGGGCTGAAATAGCCTAACGTGCACAGCGAGTCGCACAGCAAATAGCGGCGTTCAAAAGAAGAAGAATTGCGAGTAGCCACGTTAGCGGGATGAAGCGGAAGGAGCTGACAGATGAACGTGGTGCGGTTATGGGGCAGTCCCTCTACATTATTTATATGATAGATGGTGCTACTGCCATTTGTCTCACACTCCAGTCCGTTGGCCTTGCATCGCCAGATGCGCCCTTCGCTGTCGATCATGCTGCGAGCACGGTCTATGAGTGGAGAGCTCCCACTGATAGCCTGAGCCGACGGCCTAAGGGGCGACAGATAGACGATGCCATTGCCATGAGTGCCAATCCACAAACCGCCCTGACGGTCTTCCTTGACGGTCTCATAGACCATTTTCAGTCCCAAAGAGTCTATGATTCTCAGTTGTCTTTCATTAGGTGTCTCACGCAGCACCTCACCTTCAGCAAACTGTTTCAGGGTGCTGTCTGTCAGACGGTGCTCAATGTCATAGCGGAAGATGCGCTGCCGGGCATCAAACAGATACACCCGATAGAAGTCGTGAAGCCACAGCAGAGAGTCGCCTTGCCACAACCGACCGTAAGCCTTAGCCAAATGCTTCATCTGATAAGTCTGACCATAGTCGCAGCTCACAGGATAGAAATCAGCGCCATCAGACAGACAGAACACGCCCTCGCAATTTACAAGCATTTGTCCGTTGGGCAGTTCCATAATCTGCTTCACCTCACCCGTAGGCAACTTGTCATTGGCAGTCCAGTGACGTGTTTGGGCATGACACATCATCGCAGTCAGCAACAGGGAAAAGAAGAGCCAGCGAGAGCTTAAATAATGCATAGAGTAATCCTTTTATATATAAATTGATGAGACAAAGGTATTAATTAATTAAAATTTCCAAGCACTTTTTTTCTATTTCTATTCACAATTTTGTCTTTTAGACGATTATTTCCTTCTTTTTATACAAATCTTACACTTCCCAATCAATAAAACACGCTATATTTGCAACACAAATTTGCGACAAGAATTTAAAACTATAATAAAAATGAAAACAAAGGCATTTCTTTTTGCTACCGCCGTGGCACTGGTGTCAGCCGTCACTGCAGCACCACAGGACAACGGGTTGAAATTGCACTTCGACTTCAACACCGCGACCGAGAACACCGTCACCGATGTGGCTGGAGGCATTCAGGCCAAGCTGATGAACCAAGCCAAGGTGACAAAAATGGGACAATATGGCGTGCTCGACCTGGGCAACGGAACGGGCTACTTGGACATGACGGCCAGTGCCGGACAAATAGTCAGGCAGCTTGAGAACTTCACTGTGTCAGCCTACTACAGGATAGACGAAACAGCCTCGCTCTCTGGTGCAGGCCACTTCTTGTGGAGCTTCTCACAAAGCGAAGCCAACACCCAGTATACCTCGCCCTACATGGCCTACAGACTGAACGCACAACGCATGGCCATTTCAACAGGCGGATGGAGCGGGGAAACAGCTGTGTCCATAGGGTCGGAAAGTCAAAAGGGATCATGGATACATGTGCTCTACCGACAGACAGGACAGACAGGCGAGCTGTTTCTGAACGGTGTGCGAAAGCTGCAAAGCAACACAATGCCTGTGCTGAAGAATGCCTTCACGGCTTCGCCTGCCTACAACTGGATAGGACGTGCCCCCTTCTCAGGCGACAGCTATCTGAAACAGACACTCATGACAGATTTCCGACTGTACGACCATGCCGTCAGTGATGACGAAGTGGCCCAACTGTCAAGTGTTACTACCAGTCTGGACGATGCCTACGAGAACGGAGGGGGAGGCGACAACACGGCCCTGTTAGCTGCCATCAGCGAGGCCGAGACCATCATGGCTTCCAGCAACGACTATCCCGAAGCGGCAGTCATCACACTGAGCGACGTTGTGACGGTGGCAAAAAACATCAGTAAGAAAGACTGCAACCAAATGACATACGACCAGCAGACCGATGGGCTGAAGACCGCCATCAACGTGTTCAAGCAGGCCAAGGGATATGTGTTCGACGTGAGCGGCATCACTGATGTATATGACACGAACCGAGGCTTCCGCCACCCAGGAGGACTGCACACCGAGGCCGACTTCGAGCGCATACGCCAGCAACTGGCCGACGGCAATGCCCGGGTGACCGAAGCCTACAACAAGCTGAAAGCCGCCGAATACTCACAGTCGGGCGTGAACACCTATCCCGTGGAGACCATCGTGCGCGGTGGCGGTTCGGGCGAGAACTACATCAATGCGGCAAGAGGAGCCACCATGGCTTATCAGAACGCGCTGCGCTGGAAAATAGAGGGAACGAAGGCCAATGCCACAGCTGCCGTGCGCATACTGATGGCATGGGCAAAGACTTGCAAGGCTGTTTCGGGCGACAGCAACTGGGCACTGGCAGCCGGACTCTACGGCTACGAGTTTGCACAGGCTGCCGAACTGATGCGCGACTATGAGGGATGGACGACCGAGGACTTCGAGGAGTTCAAACAGTGGATGCTCACGGTATGGTATCCCGGCAACATCAATTTCCTGCGCGGACGAAACGGAACGTGGGAAAACTGGGTGGGCAACCAAGGAGGCATTCGTCCGGGCCACTACTGGAGCAACTGGCCACTCTGCAATGCGCTGGCGGTGATCTCGATAGGCATTCTGTGCGACGATGTGTTCATCTATAACCAGGGCATGTCGTTCATGAAATACGACCAGGTGGGTACGTTCCAAGATCCACGCACTGCCAACCCCATACTGAACGACGGCTGCACCGAGTTCATAGGCAACCTGGTGGTGACTACTCATGAGAGCTCGTTGGAGACAGGGGCCTACGGCAAACTGGGACAGATGCAGGAATCCGGACGCGATGGTGGACACGCCGCTATGGCTTTAGGTCTGGCCGTTGACATCTGTCAGGTGGCTTGGAATCAGGGCGATGATCTCTACTCCTATATGGATAATCGCATGGCAGCTGGCATTGAGTTCGTGGCCGCCTGCACTCAAAACGTGCAGGGACTGCCCTGGACAAACTATAAATATGTGGACTGCCGCACAGCCTGGCACAACGGATGGCTGATGTCGGGACCTGCCGAGCCTGCCGAGGTGCGCAACTACTGGGGGCGCGTCATTGGTCACTACGAAGGTGTGAAAGGCGTGAAGATGCCGTTTGCCGAACAAGCCTTCTACCAGATGGGTATCGACGTGGGCGGCACTGGAGGCTCAAGCGGTGCCTACGACCACCTGGGCTACACCGTGCTCACCAACACCTACAACGACCAGCTTTGCCCCGAAAGCCAGCGTCCCACACTGCTCACGCCACGCATGGAGTATGAAGGGCAGGTGATCAACCACAACGAGCTGGGCGGTCTGCGCAATACTTACATCAATCAGTCAACACAGTGCCTGCCCACAGGAAAGAGCGTAAAACTGATGCCGCAATTACCTGAAGGCACTGAAGATTCTGGCTTGTGGCAGTGGAACACAGGACAAACGACCAAGGACATCAGCGTGACGACGGACCGCAGCGCTGTCTATCGAGTGACCTACACCAATCAGAAGGGGGTGAAGAGTGAGCAAGTCTTCACCGTGGCTGTGGAGGGCGACTGCATGCCCAGTCGTACAAAACAGAGCATTCATGCCAACGGCGAACAGATAGGTGATACGACAGCCACCGTATTCTATGGTGACAAGCTGACGCTCAGCGCTTCCGATGTAGCAGGATGGTGGACAGAAGTGTGCTGGGACAACGGTCAGAAAGGCAATGAGCTGACCTTGCAGGCCGTCACCACCGAGCGAACTGTCAGAGGCTACATCGTCAACCAGGGTGGCCGCAAGGAAATGGTGAGCTACCGCCTGAAAGTGAAGTACATTCAACCCGACATGGAGGTCAACGGTGTAGTGAAGGAGAACACATCGATGATCATTGCAAAGACAGGCGACGCCATCGTTCTTCAGCCGCATGTGCCTGCAGCACTCGGGGCCGTCAGCTATGAGTGGAGCAACGGAAGCACAGAGTCCGCTCTCGACTTAGGAGCCATCGAGACATCGGGCATCTACACTGTCAAAGTGAGCTGGGAGGGCCACAGCGAGACCTTCACCTATGAAGTGTTTGTGAAAGCCACCGACTCGTCGCGCATCATCCCATCGGGCAACTACATGCTCCACCACGTAGCCACCGACACCTATCTCACCAACAACGGCCTGCAGCAGGCAGTCACGTTCACCGAAGGCAACGCCAGTGCGCCAACAGCCAACCAGATATGGTTCATCGAAGCCACAAACAAGCGACATTCGCTTCAATCACTGGCCGACAGTCTGAGTCTGGGAACCATCGGAAAGACAATAGCCGGTGTGCTCAAGTCGTTCTATTTCGAAGGTGCTGAAGGCATAGACCGCTATGCCATGCACGCCAATTCAGGCTCTTCAGCCCGTTACTGGACAGCGACAGACGACGGACGACTCAGCATCAGCACGACAGCCGCCCTGACCGACTTTCCTTTTGAGCTCATTCCTGTCAACAACCTGAATGGCATCAAGAGCCTGCATCTACCTACAGGCACAAGCAATTTCTACGACCTGCAAGGCCGTAGTTGGAAAGCTCCCATCCACAAAGGAATCTACATAAGGAACGGAAGAAAGTTCGTGAAATAAAAAAAGAAGAGAAGTGCCGAACGCACTTCTCTTCTTACTCTATACAGCTCATGATGAAATCGACAGCCCCGTTCACACCGAACTTACGCACGTTGAGCGAGAGGTCGTAGTTGCGCGCATCATGCCAATCACTGCCTGTGAAGGTCTTGGTGTAGAGCTCGCGCGAATAGTCGTTGTCAACAATCATTGCGCCTGCATCGCTCTCCGACATGTCATACTTGCGACCGATGCGGCGCTTGCGACAATCATCGTCGGCATGAATGAAAATCTTCAGGCTGTTGGGATGATTGCGGAAGATGTGGAACCCGCAACGCCCGATGATGACACACGACTCCTCGCTGGCAATCTTGCGAATGGCACGGGCCTGCGCTTCAAACAGCTGATGCGAGGTTTCATCCAGCTCCTGTCCGTTATACTCGGCACCTGCCATGTACTGACGGTAGAAATTAGTAAAGTCGTCGCGCCACAACGGATTGCGTGTTTCAATACGCTCCACAGCCTCCTCAACAGCACAGAAACGGCTGGCCACCTCATTCAATATCTGCTTGTCAAGCAACTTCACGCCCAAGCGACGTGCCAGTTCTGCTCCAATCTCATGTCCACCAGTGCCAAACTGACGGCTAATGGTGACAACAAATTTATCCTCCTTATTCATAAGCATTATAAGGTTATTTAGGTTAGTTCATATTTTCATTGGCAAATATACGAATAAAAAGAAAGAAAAAAGAAAAGAAAATGTCTTTTTTTCTTTTTCTGTAAAAAAACAATGAAAAAGTTGCCACAAAAAGCTGTTTTTATGAAAATAATTGCTCATTCACTTTTTTTCTGTTACCTTTGTGGCTGATTTTCAGAACAATCATACTAACTTAACAAAATAAAAGGATTTTATGGACTCACAATCAACTATGAAGCCATACGTCATTGGCTTAGACTTGGGAGGAACGAACCCA
>Ga0326512_10004558_pt1 | contig 10049 bp, 1 predicted proteins | sample 1_2617_0518_D_FD_203652 | JGI IMG/M metagenome (GOLD analysis project Ga0326512, IMG submission 203652) | Bovine rumen microbial communities from UC Davis, California, United States - 1_2617_0518 | ecosystem: Host-associated > Mammals > Digestive system > Stomach > Rumen | place: USA: California...
ATGGACATCTTTGTATCTTTGATACTAACCCTGGCGGTTCTGGTTATTCGAACCAGTTGGCCGCAATGGATTTGCTGAAAGCAATCATTGAACGTTCTTATTCCATTATCGAGGCAGCTGAAAAATCTGGTAACAAAGAGGCACTGATAGACAGATTCACGCTTCATTTCATCAATCATATAGATATAGAAGCTGCAAAGGCATGGATTGATGAGGAACGTTCTGCCCGTAAAGTCTTGCCAGATAATGTCAAGGCAGTCTTTGGCGATAATGCTACAGAAACATCACTTGCCAAGATGCAACGCGAATTTGCCCTGTCGCAAAGTGAAAAGATTCTGTTTGTAGATGATGACTATAAGCACTGGGAATATGATGGAACCGACCATTGTTGGAAAGGACAGTTCTTCAACTATTTTGCCCCTCACGGTCAACAGACTTCATTCTGTGTTGCAGAATGTACGGATAACAAAATGACGGAACCGATTCTGGAGATGATTCGTTCCATCAAGGGGTGGGTAAACGAAGCACTTCACATAAAGAATCCGTTTGTTAGCAACGGCCTATATCCATTGGCATATTTCAATGGAAGGCTATTCTTCACTAACAACCCCAACCATATCACGATGAATGACAAGTGGGGTAACGGTACTATCTACTATATCCGAACTAACAACTTCGCTACTAACGCAAAGTTCATTAATACGGCTGTAGAAGAGAGCAAAACTTGCATCTTTACACTGTCTGAATCTGATCCAAAGATTATCAAGACCACTGGACTTGGTGAAATAATCTGTGGCAAATCCGGAAACATTATCGAGTCGTTTGTTGCTCATTGCCAGGCCAACAGTGACACCGAGATGAAAGTGACTTATCAAGACGAACACATGAAGAGTATCCTTGCCGTCATGTTCAGTTTGCAGACTATCAAGTTCTTCATAAAGAAGATGAACAATCCATTTACTTTAGACTTTAGAATTGAGAGATACGATACAGATAGCGGCAAAAAAGATAATCTGGGTGCCAATCAGCCCACATCACGAGACCGTGACGAATGGTTACAGAACATGGCAACAAGTATGGTTGAAGATCTTGATTATGAAGACAACATAAGTGGTACACTTATTCCAGTAGCCTCAGTGCCCAAGCACACTTTGACCCACTGGAGAGTTCTTTCTTTTGAGTGCGCTGGAAAGAAACTATCCATCTACCCCGATGGTGGTTTCATGAACGGCTGGTATATCTATAATGCACCTGACAAACCGCGCAAACAGATAGACCTCTCCACCATTATGTATGACACAGAGGTTAATCTGTTTAGAAATCAAGACATTAAGTTTGATGTAACAATAGAAGATATATAATTTCAGAATACAAGGTCACAGGAATTAATTAAACTAAGGATATATCATTACAATGAATATAAATGAACAAGGAATAAGAAAACGTATTGGTTCTAATCACCTGATTGGCTGCTACACTATACGACCTGATGGCAGTTCATGTTTCACCGACATTCGTGGAGGTGAGGGTGATTTGATAAATATTCCTTCTTTAGGAGATGACATTGAGATTGAATACAACGGCAAGCCTCTTGAAGTTGGCGTTTTCTACTCTTTTAACTGGCATCTATCTGATACTAATAGAATTATAATTGATGGAACAGTATCAAAGATTGATAATGCAAAATTTCTTGCTGGGCTATTTGAAGCACGTTCAAACCTCAAAGGTAGTAATCTGGAACTTGCCATCAACTTCCAAAAGACCATATTTAATGAAGTAACTGGAGCACAACACACTTACATATACGAGTTACTTCAGAATGCAAATGACTATCCGTTTAAAGGTGAACATGTCCAGGTAAAGTTTATCCTTACAGACCATTATTTGTTCTTTATGCATTCTGGTGCTTATTTTAACCTCAGAAATATTGTTGGCATCAGTTCAATCAACCAAGGGGAAAAGAAAAAAAACACAGAAACCATTGGTTATAAAGGAATTGGTTTTAAAACTGTATTTGTCAATAATGAGTATGTCTATTTAAAATCTGGTGACTGGAGTCTGCGCTTTGACAGGAAGTATTCTGAAGAACAATCATTCGGTGAATGTCCATGGGCTTTGATGCCGATTCCTACCAGTACCGACGAACTTGACAATGAAGTAAACAAAACGATTGAGCAATATCCTATGCGTGTTCAATTCGCTCTACGTCATAAATCTGACGCAAGAAAGAATATTGAGCAACTTGATAAAGTTTTCTGCGACAACCAAATTCTTCTGTTTATTCCCCATGTGTATAAGGTTGACGTCATTATCGATGGCAAGACAAAACATAGTGTAGAGAAAGACGACAATAAATGGGCTGTAAAAGATTACCGTTTTACTGTTCCACAAGATCTTAAAGACTGGGTAAAAGACAATATTAATTCTGGTGACAAAATCCCAGAGAAATTTAAGGATATAGATAGTGTAAGAATATCCTTTGCAGTGAGTAAAGATGGAAACAAGTTACTCCCTGTAGAGAATGCTCGTGTATATAACTATTTACCTACAGAGCTACGTTTAGGTTTCAATTTTCTTTTCAATGCAGACTTTGTTCCCAATGGTTCTCGAAGTGGTCTTCATGATGTAAATTGGAATGATCGCATCATGGAACAATGCGGTTCTCAGTTTGCAGAATGGTGGGTTTCATTCTTAGTAAAAGAGAATGAATATGACATGAACTCCGTGTTCAATATCCTACCCCACTTTGATAGTAGAGACAAATACGCGCAATTATTTATAAAAGGCTTCTCTAGAAGAATCGTGGAGATTCCATGTATTCCCACATTGCGCGATGGAGAATACCATCTTGTCAAACTTGAAGATGCCCTTTATGACAAAATTGGTTTTATTGCTTCTAATAAACCGATTCTTACAGATGAAGAGCTCTATGAGTTTTCTGATACGACTGGTAGCCTACCGCATCCATCTATCCGATGTAACGAAAATCTAGTAAGACTGCTCAGTCATTTTGACTGTAGTATTTCTTTTGGAGATAACGATTTGTCTCAATTATGTTTTGAAAATGACTTCCGTGACTGGTTAGCCAAAGATGACCATGATTATCTGTTCCTGGGTTTTCTGCTTGAAAGCGGATATATGATGAACTATTGGGATTACAAAATATTCTTGGCAGAGGACGGTAGTATTAATAAAGCAGCTGCTATATATTATGATATTGACAAGTATGTTAATGACATATCGTTTCTTTCATCTGATTTACCAAGACTGAATGTTGAACTCCGCAATCAACTCACTACCCACTATAATACGTGGGAAAGCAACAGAAGTCGTTTTAGGCAGTTTAATGATTTCACTTTTGTAAAGGACATCTTTAACAATTTCGCCCGTTATGTAGAACTGTTTACTGTAAAGGAAAACAGTACTAAGTTCGTACACTTCCTTTCTGTCACAAGCAGTATGATGAACATACCATCTGATTATCCTTTATTTATAGAGGACGGTACTTGTGTTCGCTCGAATCAAGATGTATATCAGAAAAACAAGGTTGGTAATGAACTATATTCCCATAACTGGATAGACAAATCTTGGATTAAATTCATTGATGAGCAATATTTTGAGAGGGATGAGGAGAAGGTACGTCATTATCTCGCCTCCAAATGCGACATCAAGGAACTTACAACAAATGATTGCTATCGTACATTTATTGCTGATGATTCAAGAGTACCAGTAATTGCAGAAAGAATAAAGGACAAAGAAGCAAATATTGATTTCTTCCACTATCTTCTTAATATACAGGATGTCGTCAGCAATCTGACACCAGTCATGCGTCAGAACTATTGTGTACTTACAACAGATGGTACGAACGAATTGTGGGCACAAATCACAAAGACTATATTCTGGCAAGACGAAGATTGGCTGCAGATGAATAAAACGGTGTGGATGCCAAAAGAGTGCTGTCTTGCTATTGACAACTGCTATTTTTCTGGCCTATCAGATACTGAGACTTCCCAGTTAAAATCATTGTTCAGCACAAGGCAGATAGTCCAGAAATTCAGTATTTCTGGTATGTATCAGTCTTTACATCCACGCCTGAACGATGTTTTTGCGATGGTCACGACAAAGGAGATAAGCAAAGAGTTCCTTAATTTCTTGTTCAAGCATCAGACTGAACTATTTAAGAATGGCCAGGTTGATAAGATATTTAAGAAAACGCCTATTCTGTGTAAAGATTCGGAAGAGCTTTCTGCTATAGAAAACTATGGGGGAAAAGTGTATCTTCCAAGTACGGATGCACTTGAATTGTATAATCAGTCCTGGTTCAATCGGGAAACAATGACGTTGTGCGATGATTATTACGTTGACCTGTTTGATGGTTCGGAACGGTGTAGATTTTTTGAAAACTTGGGACTGAAGATCTTCAATAAAATCCACTATCTTCGTGCTCATCTCCTAAATCACCTCGATAGGGTTATAGGCAATCTCAGCAGCAGAGAAAATAATCTTGCCTTTCATAGATATATTGCCGATGTTCATAATGAGCTGTCTGATAAAGATTTGGAAAATGTTAAGGATATGCCCATTTATATCTCATCACCATCAAGCGAAGTTGGTGTATTGGCCGAACATTCTAATAATCACTATCTTCCATCAGATCTGCTCTCTGACATTATATCTAAAGACCTTGTGCCTATAACAATTCTTGATTCTATTCATCCTGACTACATCCAAAGCGAGAAAGATATAAAGTACTTTGTAGATAAACTCGAAAACGCAGAAATAAATGAAAATGGTTTTTATAACTATATCATACAAGAGGGAGTCGTAACAGAAGTTATACCTTATCTGAAGAATGAGGAACGTAATATTAAGTTCTGGCGTTGGGTTTGTGACAGTAAAGAGACCAAAGAGAATAAAGCCAAGCTTAATATCCTTCCGATGTTGTATAGGAATGATAATAGTACTGTTCCCCTTTACGAAGTACCATCCAAGATGTTTATATCAGATTTGTATTCTGGTATAAGCGGGCTTGAACAGTTTATTGCTGAAAATGTTGATGCTCCAATGTTTGTATCACCTTTATATAAAGAAGATGATGCCACAAGAGATTGGGTATCTTTGTTTAAGACGCTCAAAGTAACAGTAGACTACAAGGATATTATATTCAAAAATGTGCTGCCAAATCTTGACAAATACAAGAACACACAGATTGTTGGTATATTGGCGAAGTATGCTGATACTTTTAAGCAAAAACTCTCAGTCAGGGACGAAAGTATTTTAAAGTGCTTTAATCGTTTACAACTGAAGTGCAATGACGGTACTTATCGAACGCCAAAGGATGTTGTTGTTTCTGGTAAATACTATGACATTACAGTTAATCCTTTCCCTGACATTGAAATAGGCAATTTGGTATCTGAAGAATACATAGAAATATGTCATGAAGATGATGACCAAAGAAGAAATGTTATCAAACTTATTGTTGCTCTTGCTGACTGCTATGATATTAAATGTGAGAATGCAACTCAATTAAGGAACTTAAAATTGGGTTATTTTTCAAAACATCAGGATATATATGCACAATCAGAAGCACATTATAGAATTATAGGAGAACTATCAAATATTTATAATAGTGATCCAGTTGGAGTTTCTGAAATATTACATAAATTGGGAACTCTAAAACTGTATAGTACAACTGGCAAGTTCATTAATAGTTTCGGCCAATATCTTAGCACTGTGTATATACCAGAGTGCCAATATATGGCAAATGGTGTTACCGAATTAGACTTTGTCAGTGAGAAATACGATGAATATTGCCCCAATGGTGCCAAGCGAATGTTCATATTCTGTTTTGGAGTTTATGATGGTTTTGGAGTCAATAATCTAAGATTATTACAGAATGAAACATTTGCCCGATATTTTTGGAGTAACTACGCGCAGGATAGAGAACGTAATTTGAAAGATATTATTACGGAAGATAATTTAAAGGGGCTTCCTTGTATTCCTACGTCTCTTGGCATGAAAAAACCAATGGAGGTATATGATTACAGAAATTCACAGCTCCAGAAGATTGTGCTCAGGCTGAAAGATGGTAGTTCTAAGCTTCCTGCTGTGGAGTTTCCATCATGGGTTGATCGAATTGGATTAAGAAGCAGATTATATTTACTCGACTGTTTGGAGTATTTAGCACTTGATACCCATGACTTTCGTCGTGAAGTCATCAAATGGTTCATCGATACAAAAGATGAAACACTGCAACGTCATCGTGTTTCTATTGAAAACTATCGTAAAACGGCCAATTGGTTTAATGGTGCCAAAGTATGGGCTCCCCTAACTACATTGGTCGCTTTAGAATGGGGAAATGATACCTTGAAAGGAAACTTTGGAGGAAATGCATATGTCTGCAACCCATCCTATATGCCAGAGTTTAAGGAAGATTATGTGAGACTATGTAAAATTTTAGGTATCAAGATTCTGACAAACAATGATTTTTCAAAGCGAAAAGACGGGAACTGTCAAAAGGATGTTGCAGCCGTTCATGAAATTTCGAAGCGGTTGCTCTATCTTGCTTATAAAACAGGAAGAGACAATTGGGAAGAGTTATATGCTGAATACATGGAGAAATTGAACAACGCTGACGTTTCAAAGTGCGAAAGCATTATATACTCTTATAATGAACATATAGCCACAAATCTAAGAATCTATTGTGAAGATGCATCTGCATTATGGTACGTCGGTTCATGGAAAGGTCCAATGTTCGTAAAGGTATTAGATTGGATTAAAAGGAAACTGGATGTCAAAGGTTCTTTTGACCAGAATTTCTTAGAAAATTTGTTTTTGGATCCATTCGACGAGTTTATCAAGCGCCAGGAAGGCGGTTCTCTTCCTACTGAGTTATTGGCTTACTTAAATGAAGCAGACAGAGCAGGAATCGAAATTGATGAGAATGTAAATGCTGAAGTCTTTACAGAGGATGTGAATGATGTAAACAGCTTGCCTGAAGAATTGAAACGAGAAGCAAGTTTAGGAGTAGGACAAAGGCAGAATCAAGTTTCACAATATAACGAACCACTATCTGATGATTTTTCTACTCTACCCCAAAATGAGGAAGGGGAGCAAACTACTTCAGAAAAGAAACGACGCAGCGACTATGGTGGTACGCATCAGAGACATGATTCTACTTCATCTAATGGCGCGAGTGATATTGAAGCACATTCAGAAAGTGTATATCCTAGTAATGATAATTATACTGAAGAATATCCAAAAGAAAAGAAGTCCTTTACTGATCGCTTGCAAGAAAAGTGGAATAAACAAAAAAATGCTCCTGTTCAGAAGCCACATAGCATAGCCCCTACAGGCTTAGGCAATGACGTATTCAGTCAATCTTCCACATCTTCTGAACAAAAAGGAGAATTCTTCGATAAGAATATCAATACCAATTCGTTTACACAAGAAAAGGATAATACAAACAGTAATTCAGGATTCAGTTCTGAGAGATCTTCTCGTGACCAGTTTAGTAATAGGCAAAAGGCTGCACAAGAAGAGTTAGATAAGGTAAAAGACCAAGCTGATTTGGACGAAGCTATCCGCAGAACTCCCAAATATACATTCCTGTGGTTCAAGTATCTTATGGAACAACTCTACAATCAAAAGAACAATACTGCAGTAACCAGAAGTATTCAAATTGATTTCCGTGAAGCAAAGGTTTTAGATAATTACACCATAGCCATACTTAAGCCGAACAGAGTTGTTCCAAAGTGGATTGAGCATGCAGATGATATAACTTTGCACATTTTGAAGGATAATGTATCAGAAAAGATAGAAGTAAATCTGCAATACTTTACTGATGATGCAATATGGGCATATTATGAAAATGCATCAAGTCTAGAAGCAAAGATTAATAGTGCTGAAAAGGTCAGATTGATAGCCAATGGAAGCTATGCAAATCATATTGATTCTCTTATAAAGCAATTTATAAAACTTGATTTTTCTGATGATTTCAATATGCGTGACAACCTTCCTGATAGTATTAAGTACATTTATGGCCCTCCAGGAACTGGTAAAACAACAAGATTGGTAGAGAAGATAAAAGATATAGTTACAAGTAATGAGAGTTCTTTGGATATTCTTGTTCTTACGCCTACCAATAAAGCCGCGGACGTTATTGCGTCCAGATTAGACATGTGCGAAGATTGTTCTAAATACACATATAGATATGGTGTTACAGAAAGTTTGGAGTATCTGGAATCATGCAATGTTTATACAAGAGATGATGAGTTTATCAATTCCGATGCTCATCATGTCGTTGTAACTACAGCTGCACGATATGCATATGATTATCTCCAGCCCAATGAGGAGGTTATATGTGATCATCATTGGGATTATGTTATCGTTGACGAAGCTTCAATGATGGATATAGTGACTATGGCATTCATACTCTATAAGAGTCATGATTGTCAGTTCATCATCTCAGGAGACCCCAAACAAATTCAGCCTGTAAAGCAAAATGAAATTCAGCCTGAAAATATCTACCAAATGGTTGGTTTGAATAGTTTTGCGGCAGCTCAGAGTAATCCACAAGTTGAGTGTTTGAATAAGCAATATCGTTCTATACCTTCAATTGGCAAACTCGTAAGCGACTTCAGTTACAATGGCATAGTAAAGCCTAACAGGTCTCAAAAAAGCCAGAAGTCTTTAAATCTCGGATTCAAAATTTCAAGTATTAACTTTATTGGATTTAAAACAGAACTGTTTGATAATCTATTTGGATGCGATGCCATTGACGATTCTGCATTCCATCTGTATTCTGCTATATTCGCTTATGAATTTGCAAATTATATTGCTAAGCAGATCGTACAAAGTGATCCTGATGATCCTTATTCCATCGGAATTGTATGTCCATACAAGAAACAAGCAGATTCTATCAAACAGATGATCGAACTAAGGGATATTTCTAATAATTCCTGTAGCATACATTGTGGTACCGTCCATAGTTTCCAAGGAGATGAGTGTGACATCATGATTGTTGTACTGAATCCTCCTGTGAATGTTGGACAGAATGCACATGTAAACAATCAGAATATTGTTAATGTTGCGATGAGTCGAGCAAAGGATTATGTATTCTTCCTAGTTCCAGATAATAGAACACCTGGCTTCACCACCAGAGAAATACTAGGAAAGATGGCTGGTAATGATAAAACCGTTATGTTCTGCCATGATTTAGAGAAGATAATGTTCAAGCAGGAAGATTACATTCTAAAGCATACAAATGTGACATGTCACATGCCTGTAAATGTTTATTATGAGCCATCGTCTTTCTATGAAGTTAGAAAAGATGACACGGCTGTTGATATTCAAATCAATGAACAGTTTAGATAATGTATTTAAAATAAAACAATATGGACGGCGAGAAATTTACAAACACCTCAATAACAATAAAAGGCCTACTTGGTCTAATTGAAGCGAAGGATATTGCAATCCCTGAGATTCAACGTCCTTTCGTGTGGAAAAAAAGTCAAGTGCGTGACTTGATCGATTCACTTTACAAGGGCTACCCTACTGGCTATATTATACTATGGAAGAATCCCAATGTTAAGTTGAAGGATGGTACTATTTCTTCTGGCAAGAAGGTCATCATCGATGGCCAGCAGCGCATCACTGCACTCATGGCTTCTGTTGCTGGTCTTAAAGTATTTAATAGTGAATTCAAGGAAGAGCCAGTGAAGATTGCATTCAATCCTTTCGCTGCGTTAGATTACCTGAACGGAGACGGAGAGGCAGAAATCTTTGCGGTTCAAACACCCGCCCACCTGAAGAGCAAGCACTGGATTCCAGATATTGCTGAAATATTCAGCACAAAATTCTCATCATGGACATTCATTCCACAATATATTGAGCAGAATCCTGAGATGAGTGGTGACAATCTACAAAAAGTTTTGAATATGCTGAAAGGCATAGAAACCACGCAGATTGGTGTAATAGAACTATCGGAAAAACTGGACATAGATGTTGTTACAGACATTTTTATCCGTATCAATTCTAAGGGAACTCCA
>Ga0326512_10004559_pt1 | contig 10048 bp, 5 predicted proteins | sample 1_2617_0518_D_FD_203652 | JGI IMG/M metagenome (GOLD analysis project Ga0326512, IMG submission 203652) | Bovine rumen microbial communities from UC Davis, California, United States - 1_2617_0518 | ecosystem: Host-associated > Mammals > Digestive system > Stomach > Rumen | place: USA: California...
CGAAATCAAGGCCGAGCTGGCCAAGGCCCATCCCTATCGCGAGTGGCTCAGCGAGAACCGCGTGCAGCTGGAGAAACTGAAGAGTGGCCGCCACGTGGAGAACAGCGTGGACCATCTGCAGCAGCGGCTCATCCAGTTTGGCTACGGCCAGGAGGACATCGACCGCACCATCATCCCGATGGCCACTGCCGGACAGGAGCCCGTGGCGGCGATGGGCAACGACACGCCACTGGCCGTCATCAGTGACCGTCCGCAGTTGTTTTTCAACTATTTCCGTCAGCAGTTTGCACAGGTGACGAATCCTGCCATCGATCCTATTCGGGAAGAACTGGTGATGTCATTGACAGAGTATATCGGTGCTGTGGGAACTAATATCCTGACACCTGATGCCTCCAACTGCAAAATGGTTCGCTTGCCGCAACCCGTGCTGACCAACACTCAGCTTGACATATTGTGTAATATCCGCTATAAAGGATTTAAAACGAAGAAACTATTCATGTCGTTTGAAATCTCGAAAGGCGAGGAAGGGTTGCGCCAGTCACTCGACAATCTCTGCAAAGCAGCCGAGGCAAGTGTTGACGAGGGCGTAAACTACATCATTCTCACTGACCGTAATCTTGATGATCAGCAGGCTGCAATCCCTTCGCTGCTGGCTGTGAGCGCTGTCCACCACTATCTTATCAGTGTTGGCAAGCGAGTTCAGACGGCTCTTATCGTGGAGAGTGGCGAAATTCGCGAGACGATGCATGCAGCATTATTGTTGGGCTATGGTGCAAGTGCGCTGTGTCCGTATATGGCCTTTGCTATCTTGGATGACCTGGTAAAGAGAGGGAAGATTCAGGAAGACTACGAGACAGCCGAGAACCATTATATCCATGCCGTTGATAAAGGACTGAAGAAGATCATGTCCAAGATGGGCATCTCTACTATCCGCAGTTATCGTGGTGCGAAGATCTTTGAGAGTATAGGGCTCGGCGAGCCTTTGTTGCGCAGGTACTTTGGCACTGAGACAAGTACTGTCGGCGGCATCGGTCTAAAGGAAATAGCCCGAGATGCCATCCGTTTCAGTTCGCTTTCTTCACAAAACGCTCCACTAAAGAATCACGGACAGTTCTCTTGGCGTAAGGATGGTATCAAGCATGCCTGGACTCCTGAGACAATCTATCGCCTGCAGATTGCCACCCGTACGGGGGACTACCAGAAGTTCAAGGAGTGGTCGGTCATGGCAGACGAGAAGGATAGCCCTATTTTCATCCGCGACTTCTTCGGCTGGAAGAAGGCAGACAGGCCGACTCCGATTGACGAGATTGAGCCCGTGGAATCAATCGTGAAGCATTTTGTGACGGGTGCCATGTCGTTTGGTGCATTGAGCATCGAAGCGCATGAAGCGTTAGCCTTGGCGATGAACAAGCTCGGCACTCGTTCAAATACAGGCGAGGGCGGAGAGGACAATGCCCGTTACCATACTGAGGTAGATGGCGTGAGCCTCAGCAGTAAGACCAAGCAGATAGCAAGCGGTCGTTTTGGAGTGACGGCTGAGTATCTTGTGAATGCCGAAGAGATACAGATAAAGGTGGCCCAGGGCGCCAAGCCTGGTGAAGGCGGACAGTTGCCCGGCTTTAAGGTGAACGAGGTCATCGCCAAGACACGTAATGCCATTCCCGGCATCTCACTGATTTCTCCACCGCCACACCATGACATCTACTCTATTGAAGATCTTGCCCAACTCATTTTTGACCTGAAGAACGTCAATCCGACAGCTGCCGTCAGCGTGAAGCTCGTAGCCGAGAGCGGTGTGGGAACGATTGCTGCTGGCGTGGCCAAAGCAAAAGCCGACCTTATCGTGATTAGTGGAGCCGAGGGTGGTACAGGTGCCAGTCCTGTCAGCAGCATGCGCTTTGCTGGCATCTCTCCTGAGATAGGCCTTGCCGAGACACAGCAGACGCTGGTTTTGAACGGTCTGCGCAATCAGGTACGCTTGCAGACCGACGGTCAGCTGAAGACAGCCAAAGATGTCATCATCATGGCCATGCTGGGAGCTGACGAATTCTCATTTGGCACGTTGCCGCTGATAGTTCTGGGGTGTGTGATGATGCGCAAGTGCAACACTAATACCTGCCCGATGGGGGTGGCTACTCAGAACCCCGAGTTGCGCAAGCACTTTGAGGGCAGGGCAGAATATGTCGTGAATTTCTTTACGTTCCTCGCCCAGCAGGTACGTGAATATCTTAGTGAGATAGGTGTGCACAGCCTGAAGGAGATCATCGGGCATACCGAGCTGCTTGAGTTACATACAAGTCATCTGACAGACAAGCAGAAGACGATCGACTTCTCTCGCCTGCTATACAGGCCTGATACCGATAAAGCCCTCTATTGGGATCGTGGTGCCTATACGAAGGTGACGGGCGTGAAGGATGAAGAGATTGTCAAGGCAGCTGCGAAAGCCATTCAGGATCAAGAGGAAGTAACGCTTGACTATGCGATCCGCAACACCGACCGGGCCGTCACGACCATGCTTAGTGGCATTATCGCCAAACGATATGGTGAAGCTGGCTTGCCTGACAGCACGGTCAATATCAAGTTCAAGGGCTCTGCCGGACAGTCGTTTGGTGCGTTTGCCGTGCGTGGACTAAACATCAGGCTGGAAGGTGAGTGTAATGACTATTTCGGAAAAGGACTGTCAGGCGGACGTATTTCGATATTGCCACCCAGCCGGATCAACATAGACTTCCTGCCAGAGAATAATGTCATCGCAGGCAATACCGGACTCTATGGTGCTACTTCCGGTGAGCTGTATGTCAATGGCAAGGTAGGTGAGCGTTTCGCTGTCCGCAACTCTGGTGCTATAGCTGTCATTGAGGGAGCAGGCGATCATTGCTGTGAGTATATGACGGGCGGACGTGTGGTCGTACTGGGTAAAACTGGCAGGAATTTTGCTGCAGGCATGTCAGGTGGTGTTGCCTACGTCTATGATCCAGACCACACCTTCGATTATTTCTGTAATATGGACATGGTCGAAATCAATCTTGTTGAAGACAGTGTGTCGCGCAAGGAACTTCTGGAACTTGTCCGTCAGCACTATCTGCATACTGGGTCAGCACTGGCCGGACGGATGCTTGATGACTGGCAGCGATATTGCGAAGACTTCGTCCAAGTGGTACCCATCGAGTATAAGCGTGTGCTACAAGAAGAGCAGATGATGAGGCTTAGAGAAAAGATCAGCGATATACAACGGGAATACTGATAATTAGTTATGGAAAACTTGAAAGCATTTTTAGAGATACACCGTCAAGAGGCAGGCTATCGTCCTGTCCACGATAGAATCCATGATTTTGGCGAGGTAGAGCAGACGCTCAACACGCGTGAGCGCAAGTTGCAGGCGAGCCGCTGTATGGACTGCGGCGTTCCTTTCTGCCATTGGGCTTGTCCGTTGGGCAATAAGGCTCCCGAATGGAACGGTGCCCTCTGTCGGGGAGAATGGGAACTGGCCTATCAGCTGCTGTCGGCCACCAATCCGTTTCCTGAATTTACAGGGCGCATCTGTCCGGCACTATGCGAAAAAGCCTGTGTGCTCAATCGTTTCAACCATGAGCCCACCACGAACCGTGAAGACGAGTGTGCCATTATTGAGGCCGCATTCCGTGAAGGGTTTATCCTGCCGCAGGTTCCGCTCAGGAATGGCATGCGGGTAGCCGTTGTAGGTGCTGGTCCTGCCGGATTGGCTGCAGCCCACTCACTGAATCGGATGGGATATACCGTCACTGTCTTTGAGAAGAACGAAGCTGCCGGTGGTCTCTTGCGCTATGGCATTCCCAACTTTAAGCTCAACAAAGCCATCATTGACCGTCGTATAAAGCAGATGGAACAGGAGGGTATAGGCTTTCGCTATAATACCCATATTCAGCATTTGCAAGAAATCGGAGACGCTGATGCTGTCGTTCTCGCAACGGGTACGCCCCAAGCCCGTGACCTGAACATCCCCGGTCGCCACCTGAAAGGCGTCTATTTGGCTCTTGAACTGTTGAGTCAGCAGAACCGTGTGCTTGCAGGCGTGGACATTTCAAGCGACGAGCGCATCACAGCTAAAGGTAAGGACGTTCTTGTGATTGGCGGTGGTGATACGGGGTCTGACTGTATAGGTACAGCCCATCGTCAAGGTTGTAAGAGTGTTACGCAGATAGAGATCATGCCGCGTCCTGTCGATGGACCGGACGATCCGCATAATCCCTGGCCCAACTGGCCACGTACGCTGAAGACCACTTCTTCTCATGAAGAGGGTTGCATCCGTAGATGGAATGTCAATACGCTGGAATTTCTTGGCCAGGACGGTCGTCTCATCGGGGTCAAGGTGCAGGAGATCGACTGGCGGCCTAATCCTGATGGTGGCCGTCCTATAATGACTGCGAAGGGTGAACCCGAAATCATCAAGGCTGAGCTCTGTCTGCTCGCAATGGGGTTTCTGAAGCCGGATCATCCTGACTATCCAGAGAATGTTTTCGTTTGTGGTGACGCCCAAAACGGTGCCTCACTCGTTGTGCGAGCAATGGCCAGCGGATTAGAGACGGCACGACGGGTTCATGACACCCTCTCTCATGAGTAATTTTATGAGTCCTATGACAAAGATAAAATTCACCAAAATGCACGGTTGCGGCAATGACTACATCTACGTCAATGCCATGTCTTACCCAGTTGCCGATCCTCAAGCCTGCGCCCTTATGTGGAGTGACCGCCATACAGGCATCGGCTCAGACGGTCTGGTGCTCATCGAACGCAGTACGCTGCCGGAAGCAGATTTCTCCATGCGCATCTTCAATGCCGACGGGTCGGAAGCAATGATGTGTGGCAATGCTTCGCGCTGTATTGGCAAGTATCTCTATGAACGTGGACTTACCGAAAAGACAGTGATCCGTCTGCTCACGCTTGCTGGCATCAAGACGCTCTATCTCCATCTTGTCAATAATCGCGTAGAATCAGTAACCGTAGATATGGGTGAGCCTGTGCTGGCAGATGAAAGGTTCTTCTACGGTAGCCTAATGAAAGGCGGTGATGGCCTTTTCGTCTCAATGGGCAATCCTCACTACGTTGTTTTTACCGATGATGTTGATCAGGTGAGCAGGACAGGGAAAATCCTTGAGCATCATGCTGCCTTTCCGCAGCGTTGCAACATCGAATTTGCACAAGTGCTGCCCGATGGACGTATCCGCACGAGAGTCTGGGAGCGTGGCAGCGGTGTCACGATGGCTTGCGGAACGGGAGCTTGTGCCACTGCTGTGGCAGCCAGTCTTGCGAAGCGGGCTGGCCGGACGAGCCACATCGTCATGGATGGGGGTACTCTCGATGTAGAATGGTGTGAACAAGACCGCTCTGAAGGGATATGTCTCTATCGCAGAAATCATGTCTATATGACAGGACCGGCACAGTTTGTCTTTGATGGCGAAATAGAACTATAAATATTTAACAGTCAGATATATAATAAAATGGCGTTAGTAAACATTCATTTCTTGAATCTACAGAACAACTACTTGTTCGCTGACATAGCCAAGAAGGTCAATGCCTTCAAAGTGATGCATCCTAAGGCAGACGTCATCAGTCTTGGAATCGGTGACGTCACTCAGCCGCTCTGTCCTGCCGTTGTAGAAGCCATGCACAAGGCGGTCGATGAGATGGCTACTGCCGACGGCTTCCGAGGGTACGGACCAGAACAAGGTTATGATTTCCTGCGTGAGGCTATCTTGAATAACGACTTTGCTCCGCGAGGTGTCCGTCTGAGTCTTAACGAGGTGTTTGTCAACGATGGTGCCAAAAGCGATACTGGTAATTTTCAGGAACTGCTTCATTGGGACAATTTCATTGGTGTCACCGACCCGATCTACCCGGTTTATATAGACTCGAACGTGATGATAGGTCGTTGCGGCACTTATCGTGACGGGCGCTGGACCAACGTGCGCTACATGCCCACTACGGCCGAAAATGGCTTTGTGCCAGAACCGCCTAAGGGACGTCCCGTGGATGTCATCTACCTCTGTTTTCCGAACAACCCTACAGGGACTGTCATCACTCGTCAGGAAATGCGCAAATGGGTGAACTACGCCCTGAAAAACGATGCGCTCATTCTTTTCGATGCTGCCTATCAGGCCTATATACAGGATCCGGACATTCCCCATAGCATCTACGAGATACGCGGAGCCCGCAAGTGTGCAGTAGAGTTTAGGTCGTTTTCCAAGACCGCAGGCTTTACGGGTGTGCGTTGTGGCTATACGATTGTGCCAAAGGATGTCAGCGTGGCTACTTTCGAGGGTGAGCGAATATCCCTCAATCAACTATGGTTGCGTCGCCAGTGTACCAAGTTCAACGGCACAAGTTATATTTCCCAGCGGGCTGCCGAAGCCATCTATTCGCCCGAAGGTAAGAAGCAAGTGCAGCAGACCATCGACTACTATATGCAGAATGCTGCCCGGATGCTCCGTGTCTTGCGCAGTCTCGGCTTTGAAGTCTATGGAGGTGAGAATGCTCCCTATATTTGGATGCGAACGCCAGAAGGTACAACCTCCTGGAAATTTTTCGAACAACTTCTTTATGGCGCTAATGTCGTGTGTACTCCCGGCGTGGGCTTTGGTCCCAGCGGTGAAGGCTATGTGCGCTTTACCGCATTTGGCAGTCATGAGCGGACAGAAGAAGCACTACAACGAATATCTCATTGGAAAAAACAATAGTAATTAACACAAAAACAAAACAATTATGGAAACATTAAGATTTCAGGTTGTCGGAGAGGCATTCAAGAAGAAGCCTCTTGAAGTAAAAACGCCTAAAGAGCGCCCCGCTCAGTATTATGGAAGCAAGGTGTTCAACCGTGAAAAGATGTATAAGTACCTGTCTAAGGACGTGTACGAAAAAATGATTGACGTTATGGAAAACGGTGCACGGCTGGACCGAAAGGTGGCTGACGAAGTGGCTGCCGGTATGAAGCAGTGGGCTACAGAAAACGGCGTGACGCACTACACCCACTGGTTTCAGCCGCTGACCGAGGGCACTGCCGAGAAGCACGATTCGTTTATCGAGCACGACGGCAAAGGCGGCATGGTAGAGGAGTTTAGCGGCAAACTGCTTGTGCAGCAGGAGCCCGACGCCTCGTCGTTCCCCTCCGGCGGCATCCGCTCGACCTTCGAGGCCCGCGGCTACTCCGCATGGGACCCCACAAGCCCCGTCTTCATCATCGACGACACGCTGGTCATCCCCACCATTTTTATATCTTACTCCGGTGAAGCCCTCGACTACAAGGCTCCGCTGCTCCGCGCCCTGCATGCCGTCAACGTGGCTGCCACGGAGGTCTGCCACTACTTCGACCCCTCGGTCAAGAAGGTGACGTCGAACCTCGGTTGGGAGCAGGAGTATTTCCTCGTGGATGAGGGACTCTATGCCGCCCGTCCCGACCTGCTGCTGACGGGCCGCACGCTGATGGGGCACGACTCGGCCAAGAACCAACAGATGGACGACCACTATTTCGGTGCCATCCCTGAGCGCGTGGCAGCCTTCATGCGCGAACTGGAGATTGTCTCGCTCGAACTGGGCATCCCCACCAAGACGCGCCACAACGAGGTGGCCCCTAACCAGTTTGAGTTGGCACCTATTTTCGAGGAAACCAATCTTGCCGTTGATCACAACATGCTGCTCATGTCGGTCATGAAGCGCGTGGCCCGCAAGCATGGCTTCAGGGTGTTGCTCCATGAAAAACCATTCGCTGGCATCAACGGTTCTGGAAAACATAACAACTGGAGCCTATCGACAGACAATGGTGTACTGCTTCATGCTCCGGGGAAGACACCGGAAGCAAACCTTCGTTTTGCCACCTTTATTGTTGAGACACTGATGGGCGTCTGGCGCCACAACGGACTGCTGAAGGCCAGCATTATGAGCGCCACCAATGCTCATCGGCTAGGAGCTAACGAGGCACCCCCTGCAATCATCAGTTCTTTCCTTGGCAAGCAGGTTTCTGAGCTTTTAGACCATATTGAGAGAGCCGATGTCAGTGATATCCTTGCGATGGCAGGTAAGCAGGGCATGAAGATGGATATCCCGGAGATTCCAGAAATCTTCATCGACAATACCGACCGTAACCGCACCTCGCCCTTCGCCTTCACGGGCAACCGCTTCGAGTTCCGTGCCGTAGGTTCTGAAGCCAACTGTGCCAGTGCGATGATAGCGCTGAACAGTGCCGTGGCTGAGGCCCTCGCCGACTTCAAGAAGCGTGTCGACGCCCGCATTCCTGAGTTTGAGAAGAAGTTGGCAGGCACAGAGCACAGCGCCGTGTTCCATGCCATCATCGACGTGCTGCGCGAAGACATCAAGACCTGCCGCCCCATCCGTTTCGACGGCAACGGCTACAGCGACGAGTGGGTGCTCGAGGCCCAGAAGCGCGGACTCGACGTCGAGAAGTCGTGCCCGAAGATTTTTGAGCGCTATCTCGACCCGGAGAGCATCCGGATGTTTGAGAGCCTCGGCGTGATGACCAAGAAGGAACTGGAGGCCCGCAACGAGGTAAAGTGGGAGACCTACACGAAGAAGATTCAGATAGAGGCCCGTGTGCTTGGCGACCTGTCTATGAACCACATCATCCCCGTGGCCACCCGCTATCAGAGCCAGTTGCTGAAGAATGTGGAGAACATGGCCGAGGTGTTCCCGGTCGACAAGGCCGAGAAGCTCTCTGCACGCAACCTGAAGATTATCGAGGAGATTGCCGAGCGCACTTCGGCCATTGAGAAAGGTGTCGAGGAACTGGTCAACGCCCGCAAGCTGGCCAACAAGATAGCCGACGAGCACCAGAAGGCCATCGCTTATCATGACTCCGTGGAGCCCAAACTCGATGCCATCCGCTACGAGATAGACAAGTTGGAATTGATTGTCGATGACAGTCTGTGGCCACTGCCTAAATATCGTGAGTTGTTGTTCATCAGATAGACATTACCTGATAATCGCAAAAAGTGGGGACTTGAAATATCGTGTTTTGAGTCTCCATTCTTTTATTCAGTCATAAATGAATGCCTAATCAGAACACCTTGCCTGTGACGATATTGATGAAAGTCTTGACGAGCAGCTTGGCATCGAACCATAGCGAGCGGTGCTCCAGGTAGTAGAGGTCGAGCTCCAAGCGGCGCAGCATCTTCTCCATCGTGTCGGTATAGCCGTTGTAGAGTGTGGCATACGACGTGACGCCGGGGCGCACCTGATAGAGATACACGTAGCGAGGGTCGTGCTGTATAATCTGGTCGATGTAGTATTTCCGCTCCGGTCGCGGGCCGATGAATGCCATCTCGCCCTTGAAGACGTTCCACAGCTGTGGCAGTTCGTCAAGATGGTGCTCGCGCAGGAATTTTCCCACCTCCGTCATGCGTGTCTCCCGGTCGTGCTGGTAGAGGGCCGGTCCGTTTTTCTCGGCATCCATCTTCATGCTGCGGAACTTATAGATATAGAACGGTCGCCCGAAGCGGCCTATGCGCTCTTGCTTGAAGATGGCGGGACCACCGTCTTCGCGCTTCACGGCAATATAGCAGACGAGGAAGAGCGGCGAGAAGACAATTAGGCAGATGAACGACGTGAACAGGTCGATGAGCCGCTTGGTGTTGCGCTCAAACTCGTTCATCCCGTCTTTGATGAAACGAGGGTTATTCCTATCGCTGTTTAACTTGTATCTTACACTGGATTGTTCTTTCATGATCATGCTATTTAGTAATAAAACGCATGTCTCTGCGTTTTTATTGTATATTCCCACTATTTTTGTTGTTGATTAATCCATAGGGGAAAGTATATTGGGGAAAGAATGGGGCATAGGCCATATAAACTCCCTTGTCTGTGGTGATAAGGCCTTTTTCCCCCTAATTGTTATAATTATGCCAATTATTGCGTTAATCATCCAAAAATGCTTTTCTAATTCAGCATTATTTCGTAATTTTGGATAGAAAAAGCAATCTTTCTTTCTTATAAAGGCAGTTCGGGGGATTGGGAAATGTCGCGGGTTACGATTTGGAGACCGTTCTCAATTCCACGTTCTGCT
>Ga0326512_10004561_pt1 | contig 10048 bp, 12 predicted proteins | sample 1_2617_0518_D_FD_203652 | JGI IMG/M metagenome (GOLD analysis project Ga0326512, IMG submission 203652) | Bovine rumen microbial communities from UC Davis, California, United States - 1_2617_0518 | ecosystem: Host-associated > Mammals > Digestive system > Stomach > Rumen | place: USA...
AGTTAAAACCTATTGACTTGCTTCCAGACCCAGAAACAGGTACCGACGGAGTTAATGATATGTCTCTGTTTGCCATATTATAATCTTATTAAGAGTTTTGTGATGGAGTAATGCCCCAAGAATCTTCTTCTTGATCTGTGTTTATATAGGGGTCATTAACAGTTCCTATAATCTCACCATCAGAGTTTAGCTTAATCTCAAGGGTTGAACCTTGACTAGCCCCTCTCCCATTTGAGAACCAGATGTTATGTGGAATTACACCAGTTCCTCTTTTTATAAGGTTTACTCTGTAAGCTCCATTTATTTCCCCAATGTATTCAGTGTCGTTTTCAGTATCAGGGAGACTACTAAAGTAAAAATCCACATGATATGCCGCCTTTTCACCAGGATCATCTGGAACCGTATATCCGTTAATTAAAGTGGCTTTCTCAACTCTTACTCCATTAACAATAGCATAGTTCAAGTAATCCCACAAAGCCACTGTGCCTCCTACAGAAGTTGCTTTCAGACTTTGTAAATTAGTCTCAGCGCTAATTGACGCTTCTGTTATAGAAGAGTCTATGACTGGTCCAGTGAAAGAGAATATAGTTTTTCCTTTCTGCACAACGACAAGGCTATTATCACTCTCTAGACCAGAGGTTGGATTAGCCGCCGTGAATTTGACAGCATTATCCGCTCTTCCAGAGTAAGGAGCCGCTGTCACTGTGAGTGTCACATCTCCAGTACCAGTATCTGGAGTACAAGTTATACCATTAAGTGATGCCATAGTTCTCTAGTTTAAATATTTACCCTTCCTGTGTTACAGTAAGGACACAGTAGCTCTCAACCCATTCCCTAGAAAATATGTACTTTCCTGTATGTGGATCATACACTTTTTTGTTTACAAGTGTCGGGAAGTACAAATATGCTTTTCTTTCAGCTATTGACGTATTCTCCTCACAAGATAAAAACATATTATATTGTGCAATCGCACCCGAAGGCTCTTTACCGTCAACAGTCATATTATTCAAATACTCATCTACTTGAGATGCGTCAAGCCCATCTAGTCCAGAAAGCACAGCAGCACCTGCTATTGGCTTAACCCATGTTACGGATTCACCTCTCTTTTGCACTGTTCCATCATCTTGAGCCTCACCATCGGCATCTGTTATTTCGCACCTTGAAATCATTTCTTCTATTGTAGTCATGTCAAGTGCCTTTCTGCCTCCTGTGGTGATAATTTCAGCAAGAGCCGCTTTAAATCTACAGCTTCCATTTAAATTTGTACCTCCTGCCTTTCCAAAAGTCACGTTCTCATTAACCAAGCGCTCCATTATTGGACCAGCAGCTTCTTGCTCATATGACACTGTGACACCATCATCATCCCCTCCTATTCCACGTACCACTAGCGTACCTTTAAGATAGCTTCCGAAATTAGGCTGAATGAGGGCTGTGAAACCATCTGTTCCCATGCCACTGCCATCACCTCCTTTATAGTCTATGTATTCCGCTCCAAGCACAACAAACCCCTCATCTTTGCCATTTATCTGCTTTTTAACACTAAAATCCTGTGATCCTCCTGTATAAGGAATTACACCAGGCACTTGCTGAGGCGTGACGCTTGTAATGTAAGTACCGCTAGCGGTAACAGAAACCTCACAAGTAGCTGTTATAGATTTGCCATCAGATGTGACAACACTGGCTTCAATAGTAGTTGTTCCTGTCTTATTCAAATTCTTTACAGTTCCAGTACTTTTGAATCCCTCATCTTTTCTGACGGTCCTTCCTTTACCAATTGACTCAGCGACTCCCATTTTACCACTTACTGTGGCGATAGTCTCATCGCTAGATGCCCAATAAATTCTGCAATTGGTGACGTTCTCAGGAGACACTGTGGCTATAAGCTTTGTTGAGTGTGTTGTTCCAAGACCATAACTGTCAAAAGAATATGACTTTGGAGATATAGAGATGCTTACTGGCTCAACAGCCTGAACTGGATCCTGAACTGTCACGTTAACAAGTCCTCTATACACATCATTCTCATCTGTAATTTCAAGCTGTGTCTTGCCTTTTGAGATGCCCTTTACCTTGTTACCATTTACAGTAGCGATAGAGTCATTTAAGGACTTAAACCTATATTTTACGTTACCCATACTACAATTATTTTTAAATAATATCTTTCTCTTCTCCAATAAACAATGTCATATCATCAATCTCAATATCAGCAGGTTGTGTATCAGGATCCTCCTCACCTTCCTCTTTATTGTACACCTCAGAAGCAGTTATTTCCCAGCTTGTGTTGGAGCTTATTGAGGTAGTTACTGTTTCTCCATCAGCACTTATAGTACGATTTTCATCAATGAAGTGAATAAATGGACCATCACCTTCAGAAGAAGATTTAGTGAGTTCAATAGGCAAGTCATAGTTTTTATTCATTGTCAGTGACCGAATATCAGAATCATATCCAGTCAATGTTACTTTAAGGCTTACAGTCTCTCCTGCGGTAAAGTAATTAATAGATCCAGAAGAAACCTGTGTCCCATTCAATTCTATCCTTGCTCCTTGTGTATTAGTTATACGAACATAATAAGACTCCACTGGAGTAGGAGTAGGAGTGGCACTTCCAGTCTTATTGAGAGATATAACCAGAGCGTGGTCTTGAGTCATTGTAATGGCTCCTTGCCAAGTGTCATAATTATCCGCTGTTATGCGTACATCTACAATCTCTCCATAGTAGGCATTGTATGTGGTTCTTTGTATGAAACCAGAGTCATTTTGTCCCTTGATTTCAACTATCGCATTATTAGTCCTGCAATTTACACTTAAGACACATTTGATGTATTGCTTGTCCTCGCCTCCAGTAATGAGATTAATCAAGTCTGAGAGAGTCATCAATTTGTTCTCACCATCTTGAATTACAGGAAGGCCTTCAGAACCATTAAGTGGCTTGCCTACATTCTTAAACTGACTGTCTTTTATAGCTAAATCAGCTAGCTTGGCAGCGATTTCCTCTATCTGTTTTCTAGTAAACATAAACTACCTTAAATTAATAGACCGCACACAAATATAGAGGCAATTAAAATAAGGTAGTATACAATAATAATTTTTATAACTGCTATATAATAAAACTACTCACTAAGAAGTGACTTTGTTATATTAATTGCAGTTGCGGCATCCTAACTCACATATAGTCTTGGCAAGTTTCATCATTGAATTTCCAGTTTTTGCCATAGTGAGTTATTATCTAAAATGAGACGCAGTCCTCTTTCTTGACGAACTTGCCAGTCTTATGGTCACGCACCCTCTCATTGGCTTTGATACCGAGAGCCTTTGTGATCTCGACAATCTGTCTCTGGAGGTTTTGAATCTGACGCTGATGCTCAAGTTCCGCTTCACGTTTCTCTTTACGCAACTGTTCTACCTCCTGCGTCAGCTCGTTGATCTTGGTGTTCTGCTCGTCATTACGTGTCTTAAGGTCAGTGATGATGGTTTGATAAACCTCAACAGTTTTACGTATGTTCTCTATCTCATCAGACTTGAGCTCCTCTTTGACCTTGCTCTTGTTGATTCGCCAGTTGAAAACACTGGCGATGCCACCTCCGCCTAAGGCTGAAGCAACATATCCCATTATCTCACCTAAATCCATTTTCCACTTAAAATTATCTAGAACAAAAATAAAGGTAAAGAAGAATCAATACTATAATGTAAGCACAACAGTTACTGCTCAATTAGTAATTTTGTTATATTCCCAATTAAGCAATCTCTGACCACCCATAAGTCCCAGGTTCCCAAACGTTACTGTCAACATCAGAAACCCATTTCTTATTGTTATGAGATACCTTATCCCCCTTATTATAAGCGTCTTCACTACCCACAGGTTGCTTCCATTCGGGGAATTCAATGATACTGACCTCTGTATAAAGAGCTGGTGTTGTGTCTGGCTCCCAATCCATTTGGACAGTATGTGCCTGAATAACCTTATACAGTTTCTCGTTGAACCAGTATCTCTCTCCAACATTCACTGACTTGCCTATAACACTTACCCAAGTAGGATAAATAGCAGCTACCTCAAGTGCCTCCTCATCAGTAAGTCCTGAAACAGATGAGGCAAACATTTTCTTGACAGCATTAACAACCTGTTCAAACTCAGGCTCAGTAGCTTTTACGGGCTCAACCTCTGGAGGAACATAAGGAAGCCAGCCCTCAGAAGCTATTTGCTCCTCAGTAGGATTGCTAATCCACATCCCCTCTTCAGTCCTTATAGTCTTGCAGGAATCAATAACCATCCTGCCATTGATGATTTTGTAGTACATGATAATTATTGTATTTCTGACCAACCATAAACATCGGGAGCCCACACATTATTATCCACAGTAGACTCATAATGTTTCCCATTATAAGAAACCTTGTCTCCAATCATGTAGGCATCCTCACTTCCAACGGGTTGTTTCCATTCAGGAAATTCCTCTACCGACACTTCTACCCACAAAGCTGGTGTTTTATCGGGAGTCCAGTCAGCTTGAGTAGTATGCTCCTGTATAGCCTTATATAGCTTATCAGCATATCTGCATCTATAGCCAATACTGACAGGCATACCCGCTACCCACAATGGGAACAGCTCTTTGCTCTCAACTGCCGTAGCGTCATCAAGACCAGATGCCGCTGTCTCTATCTTAGCCCTATAAGCCAAAGCCTCACTCAGTTTCATATTATTCTCCAGTTATTATTTTCAACGCTTGTGAATCCGATATCTCGACATCTTCAGGTTCAGGATCAGGATAATCCTCTGGCTTGTCAATCTCCGTGAAGTCATCTGGAACATCAAGATGTGGTGGATCTTGTTTTACTCCACCAATATAATGGCTATATCCAAGCCATATCTCATATCCAAGAATATCTTCCTCATATCCTATCCGAACAAGGACTTTTCCTTCGTCAGCTATGAGGACATCAACATCCTTGTATCCATTATTTCTTTTCTCTACTCTCATATTTATATCATTTAATTATTGTTAATCTGTTCCTGTATACTCTGACATAGGATGTATTTTACTTGCCGCACTTGACCAATTAGATGCCGCCTTATAATCCTCAACAGAATCATCTGGAACATAAATATCATAAGTGCTATTAAATGTCCCATTTATAGAAGGTGGTGTAACAGGTTCCATTATTAATACCCTATTCATATAGTTATTTGCAAATGCAGATATTTGCATGGAAGTAACTGTTGCAGGAATCCTTATAAAACTAAGATTTTTACAACCCCCAAAAGCATTAGATGGAACCTCAGTAATTTTTCCCAAACTTGTTATCTTCTCAATTAAAGTTTGTGAAAAGCAGTCTCTTCTAGCACTTTCAAGATTTGGAAGATAAACAGTGCCACCATTAACATTCATCCTATAATTTGAGTTGATAAAAATATATTGACCTAGAGTTGTTAAATTTTCAGATAATATCACATTGATTTCTCCAGTTCCAACTTTGAAATTTTGGAATGTACTATTGCCAATAGTAGTAGCACCACTTACATCAATTAATCTCAAATTTGGACATTTAGTGAAAAATGAATAACTTCTGAAATTATAATCACCAAGTTCAGCCATTTTAGGAAAATGTATTTCTTCTAGTGCAAAAGTAGTTTCAGCTCCAGGGCTAAAAGCATAATGATGAAGATAGGTAAGGTTTGGCATATATAATATACGAATACTTTTGCACCCTCTTAAAGAATCCTGTTCTAATCTTGTAATATTTTGTAAGTTTATTGAACGTAGATTAGCACATTCATTAAAGCTGCCCTTCAATTGTGTAATTGATGTCGGCAATTGAACCTCTATTACATCGTTGTTACCTGCGTATATACCTGAGCCTAGTTGACTAACGCTCTTTCCAATATACGTATATTCCCTTCCATAACCCCCCATCTGATATTTAATAGGTTTAATTGTAATAGAATTTATTTTAATAGCAGCACATCTGTCAGTAGCGATTTTAGTTCCTCCTACCCACATTTGTCCTCCAAGAGTAAAATATGTAGCAAATACAGGTAAAGGTGTAATAGTATCTCTTACCGTTGTCCCATTAGCCACCAAAACAACATCACCTGACTTAGCATCATATTTTACAGATACTGTGTTATGCTCTGACAATAATTGAAACTCAATCTCGACAGTATTGGTATTGTTTAAAATCAATGTAGCTGTATCATTATCTCCTTTCTTTCTTGTCAAGTTTAATCCAGGGTAAGGCGAAGTATTACTCTCGCAACTGAATATTCTCCTGTAGTCACCAGTACCGGAATCTGTCATGTTATCAAAGTCAGCCTCAATCTCAAATCCGAATCTGAAATCGCTACTAAAAAGATAAATATTTGTATTGACAACACCACTAGTAGTTCCGTCAGTCTGAATATTTGAAAAAGTACGAATCTCTGAAGGATCAGGCTCTATAGGATCACCTGTTGGTACTTCAACAACATTGACAGCATAATCATCTGGATCAAATATGGTTATTCCCTCAATATCATCTGCAAAATCTTCATATCCATGATCGGATGCGTCTACATTATAATTAGCTAGAGCTGTTCTTATATTATCTCTAGCTGTTTTTAATCTTGTTATTTTATCAGCAATACTCATAACTAATCACTCCCAGTATATTCTGATAATGGATATATCTTACTTGCTATTGCTGACCACCCAGTAGCGGCTTTATAGGTATCGACGGAAGCATCTGGGACATAGACAATAGTAGCTTTATCAAGTCCTCCAGGTCCTTCTGGGGGAGTAACTGGTTCACATACAACAGTAAGATCTGATTCTAGTGTAGTATAATTCAAAAGCCCCCAAATTTCAGTCACTGTTGATGGGACTCTAAAAAATGTAAGTTTTGGACAATGCGCAAAATTATTCCTAATACTAGTAATCTGACCAAGGCTTTTTACTTTGGTTATCTTTGTACCAGTAAATGCATCTCGCTCTAAAGTTAAAAGATTATTAAAGCTAAGTTCTCCAGTTATAGCAGTATCTCTAAAAGCGTAGTATCCTATATATGTGACGGCATCGCCAAAGACTACTTCTGAAAGGCTAAGACAGCCATCAAAAGTACTATCTTCGATTCGTGTTGCACTTCTTATATCAGCATAAAATAGTTCTCTACAGTTGGCAAAACCTCGCACAGATTCCGCCTTTGGTAATATCACCCTTTTTAATTTTGAGGTAACTCCTCCAAAGTTATTAAAATTGTAGCTTGTGATATTAGGGCCAACAATTTCTAAAAGACTACTACAGTTAGTAAAAGCATCTCTATCAACAGTTGTGATTTTCTCAAGTGATATATGTGTCAAGTTGCTACAGGAATAAAAACACTCTGTTCCTAATCTAGTTATTGCCGATGGCAACATCACAGATACAATACTTGTGTTGTCTTTAAAATGACTGGAATTCAGTCCTGGAACAGTCTTTCCTATATACTCATACCTCCTCTTATACTCGTCATTCTCCTTATAGATAACGAAAGCATAATCATCAGGATCAAACTTTGGTATGCTACTGACATCCGCAGCAAAATCCTCTGCCCCGTGGTCAGTGGCATCTATTCCCTTATCAGCAAGCGCAGTCCTTATTCTTGCATTTGCGCTAGCCAGATTATCTATTTTCTCAAAGACACTCATTACAACAAGGCATTTAACGCTGTTTCTATCTCATCCATGATAGAATACACAGCACCACTAGTTATAAGGTTTGTGCTGTTTTGAACAGGAATGCTGTCTATTCCTATCACCTGTGTGGTTGAACTATCATTACGCCAGAATTTGGACCCTAACAGCCTAAATAAATCACCAAGATTTGTGTTGTCTATAACTTTATTAGCCATATCACTCAAATTAAAATTTATATACTTTCAATGAGATTATGTCAACAACAGTAAGCCTTCGCCAGTTACCTGTATTAGAAGAGGCATTATAAGAAGATAGTGATCCTCCAATAACCAATGGCCAATTAAATGACGTTAATGTTCCTGTACCAGTAGCAGTAATCTCATTTGAGATTATCTTTGATGTTCCGTTTGGTCTATACTCAATCTCAAAATGATTTGTGCCTGAACGTAACACTGTATTTGTGTCATCCGCACTTATGATTCCTTGTGTAATCTCTGACGTAACATTAGTTGAACTTCCTCCAGCATATCTGAGATCAAACCCTGGCCAAGGAGAACCGGCCTCACTCATACACGTCATTATAGTGGCCTGACTCACTACTGATGTGACACTTGATGGAATTGAATAATCCAAGACAATCCTGAACCCATTGGGGAAAGAACCATCAAAGAGTCTCACACCAGAATTAACCGCTGTAGACGTGTTGCCATTACAGTGGTAATTTGCCAAGGAATACGCAACTGTTATGTGTATGGTGTCAGTATCCAAGTCCATGTTGGAGTCATGGGCAAGGCACTTTCCACCAGAGCCAAGCTGATACACATTCCCAGGAATGTTTGTGTTAATCATTATCCTACTCATGACTACTTCGGCATAGGGAAAGTGCTATCCCAAATTGTAACCATCTCATTATATGTCATCGAAGGAGCTGTTGCTGCTGCTACGGCATCATACACAGCCTTTGCTGAAGGGTACTCTACATCAGTGGATGAGGCGGATATTGATGTTACCTTACGCTTAGTACGCTCATAAGTACCATCCGTACTCAGATTGTCAACAGTGCCATCTGGGTTAAATCGGAATGAAATTTCAATACCATCTTCAAAGCTTTGAAATATACAACCACCCGCACCAGTCACCTTCTCAAACCTACATTTTCTTACATTTCCTCCAGCGGTATCAATTAAAAAAACAAAGGCTTCATTACCACTTTCTAGACTGTTAATGATCATTGCATACGCCTCGGACCCAGTAGTCGGATTTACAAGAGTTATATCTCCAGTTAAACCACTTTGTGTAGCCTTTATTATAACAGGCATCATACCATAAACCACCTTACTTGAGATAGGGTTGCTACTGATAGGAGAAGGCACATCATCAATGTTGAGGAATATGTTATCAAGCTTATGTACTCCTTCACCCTCTGGGAGAAATATGCCTTCCAGTTTAACATGATCACCTGGCATAAGTGTCCCGGTAGATGAGGCAAAAGAATGAATTGTTCCACTGTTACCAGCATAAGAATAAACCAAATCAAACTCATCCGCTACAGTACTACTTTCTACTAATTCCAGTCTAAGCTCAGAGTCATCAAGCTTCATCCGCCATACGGTATTGGATGTGTTCTGGTTAAACTCCTGATCAATACCACCGATAGAAAAAAACGGCGTAACAACAGACGAACCCTCCCAATACAATGTAGGACTGTCAATATAATGAGTCCTATTCTTGATATAATCAGGCTTGGTACTGTCATTCTGATTCCAATCAGGCACAGCAAGAGCTCCCTCCCTTATCTCATCAAGGTCCTCAATGACATCTTGCTTTGAGGATATATCAAGAGTGGTGTCACCTATCTTGACAAAATCAGTTCCGTCGTAAATGTACTCCTCATACTTATCCTCTCCAGTACCCTTTGGTCCAATGAGATAAAGAACATTGGTCTTTGGCGTGACAACATCACTGAGCTTGGCATAAACCTCAGGACTAAACAGGTTAATGTCATCCTCTGTCATGCCGGTAACAAGCCATTTACCGTCAGACTTAACGTAAAGTCTTCCGCTACTTTTGTCCTTGTATATGTCACCATTAATAGCGGTTACTGGAAGATTGGAGTATCCGTTAACCTCACCTTTTATCTGGAAGATGCTGTCAAATATCCTCCTGTAAGTATCCAGCTTTGTAAAATCTATCTTGCTCATTATTCCTCAGTACTTATTGTTATTTCACACATTATAAATTCTATTAATTGTCACGATCTGGTCTTACTGTAAATCCCAGCCTTGACGGAGGAATAGCTGTCCTTGACAAATCAGACCTCAACTGGGATACATACTCATAATAATGAGTTTGTGTAGTCCCATCAAGAATTCCATCTGATGCACAGAATCTACGCTCAACCAGTTCAAA
>Ga0326512_10004562_pt1 | contig 10047 bp, 10 predicted proteins | sample 1_2617_0518_D_FD_203652 | JGI IMG/M metagenome (GOLD analysis project Ga0326512, IMG submission 203652) | Bovine rumen microbial communities from UC Davis, California, United States - 1_2617_0518 | ecosystem: Host-associated > Mammals > Digestive system > Stomach > Rumen | place: USA...
AAGTTTCATTTCGGCTTCCTCAACTTCGGCTTTGTTGGAATGGTCTTTCTTGATAGACCAAACATAATAAGGGATATCGAATTGCTCTGCGACATATCTTAGGTCTTCGTGATTGCTGACAATACAAGGGATGTCACATGCAAACTCACCAGCCTTCCAGCGGGCAAGCAAATCATAGAGGCAATGACTCATCTTTGAAACAAAGATAGCCATACGTGGACGCTGATCGCTGAAATACAAGCTAAACTCAATCTGATATCGCTGAGTGTATAATGTCTCGATATATTCCTTAATTTTTTCTCGTGGAATGAGGAAAGAGTCAAGTTCCCATTGAACACGCATAAAAAACATACCATCTTGATGGTCTACATATTGGTCCAGGTCAACAATATTTCCCTTGTTGTCCGTAATAAACTTTGTGACTTCTGATATGATACCCTGTTGGTCCGGGCAATGCAGAAGTAGGATTGCTGTTGGTTTCACTTCCATACAATTTTTTCTTCAATTGACGTGCAAAGATACAAAAAAATATTGTTATAGGTGTCATTTTTCAACTTTTTTGATAATTTTTGCTCGAAGTTGTTCGTAATTTGAAAAAAATATACTATATTTGCAGAAAATATTCGAGTAGTCAACCATTTTAATGTAATTTTTAGGTCATGACAAAGTACAATATTACAGAGAAAAAAGAAAAGGAGGCGAAGTATCGCACCCTAGTAAGTCCTATGTTGATGGATGAACTGAAGGAAAAAATCCTTAATGTTATTGTCATGCAGAAAAAATACAAAGACAAGGATTATTCCGCAAAGAAACTCGCTGCGGAGCTTGGTACAAATACTCGATATGTATCAGCCGTTGTCAATGTAAAATTTCACATGAACTACACTTCTTTCGTCAACAAATATCGTATCGAAGAAGCGATGTCAATCCTTGTCGACAAGAGGTATCAGGATTTACGTATTGAGGAAGTTAGCGACATGGTCGGTTTTTCCAATCGCCAGTCATTCTATGCCTCTTTTTACAAGTTGATTGGCATCACGCCAAGAGAATACAGACTGCGGCATACCACAGTAAGGCCTGACAAGACCAAGAAGAAAAAGAAATAATGACACACGACTCCATCTGTTATAAGGATGAGCGTTTTGCTGATATTCAGATGTTGCGTTATCGCCTGAATGGCTTTGACAGTCTGACTATCAAGCAAAAACAGCTCATCTATTATCTTTCTCAGGCCACCCTTTATGGCCGCGATATTACATTTGATCAATTTGGAAAATACAACCTTCGGATTCGTAAAACGCTGGAGGTTGTTTATTGTGACTTGAATATTGACCACCAATGCGATGACTTTCATGCTTTGGAGACCTATCTAAAGCGTGTTTGGTTCTCAAATGGCATTTATCATCATTATGGATGTGAAAAGTTTGTTCCAGGATTCAGCGAATCTTTTCTAAGAAAAGCCGTTCGTTCGGTAAATCCACAAAAACTTCCATTGAAAGAGAACCAGACTATTGACAACTTCATTGAGGAATTGTTTCCCGTCATATTCAATCCCGATGTTCTCCCCAAAAGGGTGAACAAGGCCGATGGGGCAGATTTAGTCAAAACCTCTGCCTGCAATTTTTATCAGGATGTGACACAACAGGAAGCAGAAGAGTACTATGCCAAGAAGAAAAGTCTTGACGAGTCTCAGCCCCCATCTTATGGACTTAACTCCACACTTATCAAGGAGGATGGCAAGATTAAAGAGCTTGTTTGGTCGTCGGAAGGACTCTATTCAAATGCTATCCGTCACATCATCTTTTGGCTGGAAAAAGCAAAAGGAGTAGCCGAGAACAGCGAGCAGGAAAGCGTTATAGAAAAACTGATAACTTATTATAAAACAGGAGATTTACACACTTTTGATGAATATTCTATTCAATGGTTGAAGTGTTTGAATACCAAAGTTGACTTTATCAACGGTTTCATCGAAGTTTATGGGGACCCATTAGGGTTGAAAGGCTCATGGGAAGGTCTTGTGGAGTATATTGACGAAGAGGCAACCCATAGAACCCGAATTATCAGTAGTAATGCCCAATGGTTTGAGGACCATTCGCCTGTGGACCCACGATTCAAAAAGAAGGAGGTGAAGGGTGTTTCTGCCAATGTGATTTGTGCCGCCATGCTCGGAGGAGACGAGTATCCGTCAACAGCCATAGGCATCAATCTTCCCAATGCTGATTGGATTCGTGCTCAATATGGTTCGAAGAGCATCACCATCAGCAATATTACAGATGCTTACAACAAAGCCGCTCATGGCAACGGATTCCGTGAAGAGTATGTCAGAGATACAGAAATGCTCGGTTTAATCGAGAAATATTCAGACCTTTGTGACAATCTGCATACAGATCTGCATGAATGTCTGGGACACGGCAGTGGACAGTTGTTGCCTGGCGTAGATCCGGATGCTTTGAAAGCCTATGGTAGCACAATCGAAGAAGCACGCGCTGATTTGTTTGGACTTTACTATATGGCCGATGAAAGACTCGTTGAATTAGGATTACTTCCTGATAATAAAGCATATAAGGCGCAATATTTTACGTATATGTTGAACGGATTAATGACCCAGCTTGTGCGTATTCAGCCAGGTCATCAGATAGAAGAAGCCCACATGCGCAACCGTGCTTTGATAGCCAGATGGTGTCTGGCTCACGCAAAGAATATGTTTCTGACGCACAAAAATGGTGTTTACGAGTTGGAGATACAGTCTTTCGAGGAACTAAGAACGCTTGTTGCCGAATTACTTTCTGAAATTCAGCGAATCAAGAGTGAAGGCGACTACGAAGCAGCTCGCGATTTAGTAGAGACCTATGCCGTTCATGTTGACGCAGACTTGCACAACGAGGTATTGGAACGCTATGCGAAATTAAGCCTTGCGCCCTACAAAGGCTTTATTAACCCCTGGCTGTTGCCTGTTTACGATGAAAACGGAGAAATTATCGATATTCAAGTAAACTATTCAGAAAGCTACGAGCATCAGATGCTGCGATACAGTACAGAATATTCCACACTAATATGAAGATTGAAGATCAGATAAAGGAGATAAAACAGTCATTTCGCCAGATGATGGATGGTTCCATTTCCCAATCCATGCGCGATAAAGGCGTGAACTACCATTTGAACTGGGGCGCCACATTACCTCGCTTACGAGCAAAGGCTGATGAAATCGGGAAAAACTATGATTTGGCTATCGCTCTATGGAAAGAAAACGTTAGGGAATGCAAGATACTGGCCACAATGATTATGCCAGCAGAGCAAATACTGCCAGAAGTAGTGGATATATGGATGGAGCAGACCGATTCCATAGAAATTGCCGAACAGGCGGCATTTAACCTTTATCAGCATCTGCCTTATGCGGCAGAGAAAGCATACCTATGGTTAGCATCCCCTGAAGACCTTCCTCAAATCTGTGGTTATCACATCCTCTCACGTCTGTTTATGAACAAACAGGAACCTAATGAGAGGGGCATAAACGAATTCATAGACCAGGCATTGGTTGCCCTACAGAGTAATAATGTGTCTCTCAGAAAAGCTGCGATGCAGTCTGTGATACGTTTTTCCGAGCTTAGTCTGATGCACCAGCGTTTGGCTCATTCTGCCGTCAAAACCATTGGTTTGGACTTCGTTTAGTCAAAACAAACACTAAAAGTATATCTTTTCTCAAAAAAAATCACGATTCCTTTTCGCGGTTTATTCTTTTTTTGTACCTTTGCAACACCAATTTTAAATTAAAAACAAACTTTAAATAATTATTATGTCACAGATTACAGGACGCATTTCCCAAATCATCGGCCCCGTTATCGACGTGTTCTTCGACACCAAGGGTATGGATGCAGAGAAAGTGCTGCCAAAAATCCATGATGCTCTTCGTATTAAACGTAGCAACGGACAGGAACTGATTGTTGAGGTGCAACAGCACATCGGCGAGGATACTGTTCGCTGTGTTGCTATGGACAATACTGACGGACTTCAGCGTGGATTGGAGGCAATCCCTGTAGGCTCACCTATCTTGATGCCTGCAGGCGAACAAATCAAAGGGCGTATGCTTAATGTGATAGGTAAGCCTATCGACGGCATGAACGAACTCGACATGTCAGGAGCATATCCCATTCACCGTGAGGCACCTACCTTCGAGGAACTCTCTACGAAGAAAGAGATTCTCTCTACGGGTATTAAGGTCATTGATCTGCTGGAACCCTACATGAAGGGTGGTAAGATTGGACTTTTCGGTGGTGCCGGAGTAGGTAAGACGGTTCTTATCATGGAGCTGATTAACAACATTGCCAAAGGTCACAATGGTTTCTCGGTGTTCGCTGGAGTAGGCGAGCGCACCCGTGAGGGTAACGACTTGATTCGAGAGATGATTGAGAGTGGTGTTATCCGCTATGGTGAGAAGTTCCGTGAGGCTATGGAAGAAGGAAAATGGGACCTGAGTCTCGTTGACCCCGAGGAGCTGAAGAAGAGTCAGGCCACGCTGGTCTATGGACAGATGAACGAGCCGCCTGGTGCCCGTGCCTCAGTTGCCTTGAGCGGACTGACTGTAGCTGAGGAGTTCCGCGATGCAGGTGGTAAGGATGGTGGTGCTGCCGATATTCTGTTCTTCATCGACAACATCTTCCGTTTCACCCAGGCCGGTTCTGAGGTGTCAGCCCTGTTGGGACGTATGCCTTCAGCCGTAGGTTATCAGCCTACTTTGGCCTCTGAGATGGGTACCATGCAGGAACGTATCACTTCTACGAAGTCAGGTTCTATCACCTCAGTACAGGCGGTTTATGTGCCTGCCGACGACTTGACCGACCCTGCTCCTGCCACAACGTTTACTCACTTGGATGCCACCACCGTACTCGACCGTAAGATTGCCGAGCTTGGTATCTATCCTGCCGTTGACCCGCTGGGAAGTACTTCCCGTATCCTCGACCCGCTGATTGTGGGTAAGGCTCACTATGAGTGCGCACAGCGTGTGAAGGAGATTCTTCAGCGTTACAAGGAGCTGCAGGATATCATTGCCATTCTGGGTATGGATGAGCTTTCTGATGAGGACAAGCTCACCGTGAACCGTGCACGCCGCGTTCAGCGTTTCCTCTCACAGCCATTCTCTGTGGCCGAGCAGTTCACTGGTCTGCCTGGTGTCATGGTCAGTATCGAAGATACCATCAAGGGCTTCAACGCTATCTTGGATGGTGAGGTCGACGACTTACCAGAGCAGGCATTCATGAGTGTTGGTACCATTGAGGATGCCAAGGCCAAGGGCAAGAAGCTGCTGGAGGCTGCGAAGGCATAATGTTCAATATTCAATGAATAGAATATGCTGAAACTGAAGATAGTATCTCCTGAGAGAGTAGAGTTTTCTGGCGAGGTCGAATATGTCAAGGTACCTGGCACCAATGGTCAGTTTGAGATTCTCAAAGACCACGCACCTATTATATCTACGTTGCAGAAAGGCATCGTGGAATATGATGGTAAGCAGCTCGAGGTACTTGGAGGCTTCGTAGAAGTACAGAAGAACGAGGTGTCGGTCTGTATCGAGAAGACCGAATAGCCGCCCATGGAGTATATCCTCGCTGTACTGCTTCTGGCCTTGTTGGGCACAACCCACGTAATTGGCTATGACTTTGTCAAGAAGCATTCCGCAGAACACCTGCCTCAGTTTTGTCTCGCCATGACAATTATCCGACTGGTGTTAGTAGGAACTTTAGCGGGAATAGTTATTCTTCTCAAGGAGAACAGGGAAGACGCCATGCAGTTCGCCATTATATATTTAATAATGTACGCGATAACGGTGGTTGTTTCACTCTGGCTAAGACATTAAAAAAAGACAAACATTTATCAATGTATCATATCAAACGACTGATTATCACAGCATTGCTGATGTTAGCGCTGACTCCTGTTGCCAATGCAGCAGACTTTAGCGCCAAGGAAGTAGTGCTTGAGCATATCAAGGATTCACACGAGTGGCACGTGTATGGCGAAGGCGAGAACAGTATTGTCATTCCCTTGCCTGTCATCGTGAAGAGCTCCACTGGCTGGCATGTTTTCAGTTCTGCCCGTTTCGAAGAGGCAGCACATGGAGAAGCCCCCAAGCCTTATGGTTTGGAGATAGCAGCCGAGGGCGACCACGAAGGACAGATAGTGGAGAATGGTGAACCCGTACTCGACCTTTCTATCACGAAGACCGTTGCCGTGATGTTCATCAACGTAGCGTTGCTGCTTTTCTGCATCCTGTTCAGCGCCCACTGGTACAAGCGTCACAAGGCATCCGAGGAGGCTCCTGGCGGCTTTGTTGGATTCATCGAGATGCTGGTCATGTATGTAGTCGATGATATTATCAAGCCTGGTGTGGGCAAGGGTTATGAGAAATATACTCCTTACCTGCTCACCTGCTTCTTTTTCATCTTCACCTGCAACGTGATGGGTCTCATACCGTTTCCTCCCGGCTCAGGCAATGTGACAGGCAATATCGCAGTAACCTTCATCCTGGCTCTGTGCACTTTTGTCATTGTGCAGTTCTCAGGCAGCAAGCACTATTGGAAAGAGATCTTCTGGCCCGATGTGCCCTTCCTGCTGAAGTGTCCTGTGCCCTTGATGCCAGTTATCGAGTTTGTGGGCATCTTTACGAAGCCCTTTGCGCTGATGATCCGACTTTTCGCCAACATGATGGCAGGCCATGCTATTGCCGTAGCCATGCCCTGTATCATCTTCCTGGTGGCATCGATGTCGGTTGGCGTGTTCTTTAGCATGAGTGCCGTGAGTGTTATCATGGCTATCTTCATGATGTGTCTGGAATGCCTGGTTTGTTTCATTCAGGCCATGGTGTTCACTCTTCTCTCGTCAGTGTTTATCGGAATGGCCCGTGCTGTTCCCGAGGGACACGAACATTAATTCAAGATATTAACAATAAACATCAAAATAACTAAAAAACATTACAATTATGATTACAACATTATTAGCAATCGAAGGTGTTGCAAAGTTTGGCGCTGCTGTAGGCGCAGGTCTGGCTGCTATTGGAGCAGGTATTGGTATCGGTAAGATTGGTGGTTCGGCAATGGATGCTATGGCTCGTCAGCCCGAGGTTATCAGCAAGCTGATGACAAACATGATTATTGCTGCAGCCCTTATTGAAGGTGTGGCTCTGTTTGCCGCTGTGATAGCATTCATGTGTCTCTAATAGGAAACTTACGAGAATCATAACTTTTTTATTCAGCGTATGGATTTATTAATTCCGAGTACTGGTCTGCTGTTTTGGATGTCGCTGACGTTCTTCGTGGTGCTGTTCATTCTGTGGAAGTTCGGGTTTCCCGTCATCACTTCGATGGTGGCCGAGCGCAAGGCTTTCATAGACGACTCGCTGCGCAAGGCTCACGAGGCAAACGAGCGCTTGACCAATATACAGAAAGAAGGTGAATCCATCTTACAGGAAGCTCGCGAGAAGCAGGCCCAGATACTGAAGGAGGCTGCCGAGACACGCGAGTCCATCGTTGAGCAGGCTCAGGCGAAAGCCCGTCAGGAGGGTGCCCGTCTTCTGGAAGAAGCCCGTATGGCTATCGAACAGGAGAAGAAGGCCGCCATTGCCGACATCCGCAGTCAGGTGGCTGCATTGAGTGTCGAGATAGCCGAGAAGGTGCTTCGTGCCAACCTGAAAGACGATGCCTCCCAGATGGAGTACATCAACCGTATGCTGGATGATGTTTCTGCTAAAAACTAATAGAAGAAGCGTATGGATATAGGAGTCATATCGGTTCGTTACGCTCGTGCTCTTCTGAAGAGTGCCACCGATGCGAACATCGAAGATACTGTTTATGCCGAGATGCAACTCATAGCCAAGAGTTACATAGAGGTAGCAGCTCTTCGCCATACGATAGACAATCCGATGCTCGCCAAGGACAAGAAGCAGATGTTGCTTGAGACCGCTGCTGGCGGAGCTGCCATCACTCCCTTGTCCAAAGCCTTCATTGCATTGGTGCTGAAGGAAGACCGCGAGAACATGATTCAGTTCATGGCCAATTCGTACGTCACACTCTATCGTAAGCAGAAGAACGTCATCCGAGGAAAACTGACTACCGCTGCACGCGTATCTGCAGATACTGCTCAGAAGATGCGTGCCTTGGTAGAAAGAAATACTCAAGGAACCGTAGAGTTTGAGACCGAGGTAGACCCCGATATTATCGGAGGTTTCATCCTTGAATACGATACTTATCGTATGGATGCCAGCGTCAAGTCGAAACTCAACGCGATACTCACACAATTAAAGAAATAAAGAATCAAAGTTATTATGTCAGATAAAATTAAACCAAGCGAAGTCTCACAGGTTCTTCTCGAACAGCTGAAGGGTATTTCCGATAGTGCCCAGTTCGACGAGATAGGCACCGTGCTTCAGGTTTCCGACGGTGTGGCTCGTATCTATGGTCTTCGTAATGCCGAGGCCAACGAGTTGCTGGAGTTTGAGAACGGCACGATGGCTATCGTGATGAACTTGGAGGAAGACAACGTGGGTTGTGTGCTTCTTGGCACTACGTCGGGCATCAAGGAGGGTATGGTGGTGAAGCGCACCAAGCGTATTGCCTCTATCCGCGTGAACGACAACATGCTGGGACGTGTCATCAACCCTCTGGGCCAAGCCATCGACGGCAATGGTGATATCGACCTGAAAGATTCGTTCGAGATGCCTCTCGACCGCAAGGCTCCAGGTGTTATCTACCGTCAGCCCGTGAAGGAGCCCCTGCAGACCGGCTTGAAGGCTGTTGACTCGATGATTCCCATCGGTCGTGGCCAGCGTGAGTTGATTATTGGTGACCGTCAGACGGGTAAGACCGCTATTGCCGTTGATACCATCATCAACCAGAAGAGCTTCTATGAGGCCGGCAAACCCGTGTATTGTATCTATGTGGCCATTGGTCAGAAAGCTTCTACTGTGGCTGCCCTTGTGCAGACCCTGAAGGAGCACGGCGCCATGCCTTATACCATCGTGGTGGCTGCTACTGCTGCCGACCCCGCTGCTATGCAGTACTACGCACCTTTCGCAGGTGCTGCCATCGGCGAGTATTTCCGCGACCGTGGTCTGCCCGCCTTGGTGGTCTACGACGACCTGTCTAAGCAGGCTGTGGCCTATCGTGAGGTGTCGCTGATTCTGCGTCGTCCCTCTGGACGTGAGGCCTATCCTGGCGATGTGTTCTATCTGCACTCTCGTCTGTTGGAGCGTGCCGCCAAGATGAACGAGCAGCAGGAGGTTGCCGAGCAGATGAACGACCTTCCCGAGTGTATGAAGGGCCATGTACGTGGTGGTGGTTCGTTGACCGCCCTGCCAATCATCGAGACGCAGGCAGGCGACGTGTCGGCCTATATTCCCACGAATGTGATTTCTATTACCGATGGTCAGATATTCCTCGAGAGCGACCTCTTCAACCAGGGCTTCCGTCCCGCTATCAACGTAGGTATCTCGGTATCTCGTGTGGGTGGTTCGGCACAGATCAAGAGTATGAAGAAGGTGGCTGGTACGCTGAAGATTGACCAGGCACAGTATCGTGAGCTGGAGGCCTTCTCCAAGTTCTCGAGCGATATGGATGCCGTAACGGCGATGACCCTCGACCGAGGCCGTAAGAACAATCAGCTGCTGATTCAGCCGCAGTATAGCCCCATGCCCGTAGGCGAGCAGGTGGCCATCCTTTATTGTGGTGTGAACGGCCTGATGCGCCAGGTGCCCATCGACAAGGTTCGCCAGTGTCAGGATCAGTTCCTCGACAAGCTGCGCTCGGCTCATCCCGAGGTTATCGAGACGCTTGCCAGCGGAAAGATTGACAACGAGACCACGGAAAAGATAGAACAGGTAATGGCCGATATTGCAGGAACGTATAATGCCTGATAGCTTATGCCAAGTTTGAAAGAAATCAAGGGGCGCATTGCCTCTGTCAACTCGACGCGCAAGATTACTTCTGCCATGAAGATGGTGGCATCGTCCAAGTTGCACCATGCTCAGGTGGCCATTCAGAACATGCTGCCCTACGAAACGATGCT
>Ga0326512_10004563_pt1 | contig 10045 bp, 8 predicted proteins | sample 1_2617_0518_D_FD_203652 | JGI IMG/M metagenome (GOLD analysis project Ga0326512, IMG submission 203652) | Bovine rumen microbial communities from UC Davis, California, United States - 1_2617_0518 | ecosystem: Host-associated > Mammals > Digestive system > Stomach > Rumen | place: USA: California...
TATTACCGATTGCCATGGCTGCCTCCTGCTTCTTTATCGCAACAAGAGAAGTGACAAGTTCAGGAAGAGAAGTGCCAAAAGCTATAACCGTTAATCCGATGAGTGTTTCAGACATACCGGCTGCTCTTGCTATTTCTTTAGCACAATATACAACTATCTGTCCTCCAAGAATGATTGTTCCTATTCCGAAAACAATCATGGCTATAGACTTTAAAAGACTATAAGAAGGAGCTTCTTCAGATTCAGCATTACTTTTCTTTGCAGCTATTATCAGATTTACAATATATGCGGCAAGCAGAAGCACGAAAATAAAACCACCTGTTCTTGTTACGGTTCCGGCATTCTGAGATACATCTATATTTACAAAACCACCATTTATAAGTATCGGCCAGCAGCTTATAAAAAGTGCAAGGATAGTAATGATGATGGAAAAAGGGATATCTCTCGTAACCGCATCATTTTCTACAGAAACAGGCTTCATTACAGCACATATGCCAAGTATGGCAAGAAGATTAAAAAGGTTTGAACCAACAACATTGCTGATTGCTATCTCATTGGATCCCTGAAGGGCTGCAGATGTACTGACTGCAAGTTCGGGCAAGCTGGTTCCGAGAGCTACAATGGTAAGTCCTATTATCAGTGACGGTACATTGAACATTTTGGCAATGGATGAGCTTCCGCTTACGAAAATATCAGCTCCCTTGATAAGTGCGAACATGCCGACGGCCAAAAACAAAATATAGATTATAATCATTTCTCCTCCTGAAAATAAAAACAGTCCAGAGCCTCACACAGTATTCTTAGTGTCATTTGCTGAAGTCATTTTTGTTCTAATGAAAAAAGTTCCATAGACTAAAAAGCACCATAGACTCATCATTAGCACAAAAAAGAGACTTCTACTGCTGTTTGCAGTAAAAGTCTCGCTAATAAAACATATTCCGGGGCAAATGCTCGTACTGACGAAATATGCGACACAACATAAATAATGTGGAAGCTACTCCCTTTTGACTTGCTAGAGAATATAAACCACAGAATAGGCACTTGTCAACACTGTTCCGAAAATGATTATATAATTGCGATAGATAGTGGTAACAGTTAAGCCGGAGGGCTCTGTAGATCAAAGCCGCTTAGAGATTCTGCTTTAGATTTTCCGTCGGAGCGACCCGGTTTAAGATGGATGACCTTCGATTCACGACCAATAAAAAACCCGGGAAACCTTGAAAAATCAAGGTTTCCCGGATATTCTCCGAATGAGCCACGCGGGACTCGAAGGGCGTGACTTTGAAAAAGTGCTTATTTTGCAACGTTATTTAAGCCTCGAAACAATAATACTCTCGGATTTACACTCAGAAAGGAGTGCGGCTCAACGTCCGTTATATCAGCTGTACAACCCCTTCATGCAGCGTGCGATCTTCTCCGGATCTGTCGTTTCACGCATTCTGCGCTGCTTTTCAGCATCCTTTTTCGTGATGGTCTTTACCCTTTCAAGAACTTCCGGCAAATAATTTACCGGGAACTTCACGCATCCGTTCCGGTCCATGTGGATCACCTCGCCAGGCGCTACGTCCATGGAGCAGAGCGAAACAGGCACGTTCACAGCTTCCACCGGCATGAAACCGTGTCCCGCGGTGATCCCGGTGAAGGCGCACTGCACCTTCATGGGCTCCATCTCATCCATGTCCCTGGCAGGTCCGTCCGCCACGACGCCGACAACACCGAGCTGACTGAAAGCTGTCATCATGTTGCCGCCGATCATGGCGTTCTTCCGTCGGTATTCCTCCGGCATATTCTGTTTCATCGCCAGGATCACCGGCTTCGGAGACTCACTGATGGCCTTCAGGATATCAACAAATCCGAGCTTCGTGTCAAATCCCATTCCTGGAATGCCGTAGACACAGGTCACCGCGAAGCCGCAGCGCGCCCCCAGTTCAGGATACAGCGCACGGATCCTCTCATCAGTGTACCAGCTTGTCTTGTGAGGTTCATAGAGTGCCAGACAGTCCGGTGAAGCGGGATATGTCGCTACCGCGTTCGTCACAGTTGGAGTGTCATATTCTTCAAGTTCCTTCATACACTGTATAAATAGAGAAATCTGTTCCTCTGTATACCAGGCTGCCATCCTTCCCTCCTTTACAGCTTCGACCGGTTTACAAGCCCGCCAAAGTTACCGATTCACCATATTTACCGGATTGCCATCTACGAATGCCTTCACGTTTTCCACGGTAATGTCCATGATCCGCTGCCTTGCCGCCTGCGCCGCCCAGGAAATATGCGGGGTGATCAGGCAGTTCTTTGCGGTCAGCAGAGGATTGTCTCCTTTGATGGGTTCCGTCGAGACCACGTCCAGACCTGCGGCATAGACCTTGCCGCTGTTCAGTGCGTCTGCAAGGTCCTGCTCCACCACCAGCTGTCCGCGGCTATTGTTGATCAGGATCACGCCGTCCTTCATCTTCGCGATATTATCGCGGTTGATGATTCCCTCCGTGCTGGGGAACAGCGGGCAGTGAAGAAAGATCACATCGGAGCGGGCAAACAGTTCGTCGAGTTCCACATACTCCGCCAGTTGTTTCCCGGCTTCGCTCTGGAACGCGTCGTATGCCAGGACCTTCATGCTCATTGCGTTCAGGATCTTTGCCGTAGACTGGCCGATCCTGCCCAGGCCGATAATTCCGGCAGTCTTCCCGTACAGCTCTATCATGGGGAAATCCCAATAGCACCAGTCCTGGTTGTGCTCCCACTTTCCCTCGTGTACTGTTCTGTCATGATGTCCGTAGTGGGAGCAGATTTCAAGTAACAGACCAACAGCGTACTGTCCGACGATCTGCGTACCGTAGGTCGGGACATTTACTACTGGGATTCCCTTCTCTTTCGCATAGATATAATCCACCACATTGTAGCCGGTAGCAAGCACCGCGATCAGCTTCAGGTTCGGGCATGCATCTATAGTTGACCTGGAAATGGGCGTCTTGTTGATCACCGCCACATCCGCGTCACCGAGACGCTCAGCAATCAGCGGAGATTCGACAGTGGATGTGCGGTCGTAAACAGTAAGCTCTCCCAAGGCCTCCAGACCGTACCAAGAAAGATCTCCGGGGTTTTCCGTATAACCGTCAAGCACAACAATCTTCATACTTTTGTTCTCCTTTTAATTTATGGATGCGCCGCCGCGACTTATCTGCGCAGTCTGTCCGCGATTGCACGGAGCTTCTGCCCGTCCCCATTCCAAAGCTCCAGTAACTTCTTGTATTCATCTCCCATGGAGAAATCCTTCACGCCGAGGTCAATGTAGTACTGCACCTCTTCCGGCTTCAGAACCTCGCAGCGCGGGCGGACGCCATGCTTCAGCGCGACCTCGATCATTTTCCGTTCCGCCGCCTTGAACTCCTTCACATAGTCCTTGCTGTTCATGCCCATGCTCATGCTGTAATCGGAGGGACCGAACTGCACCATATCGACACCTTCGATGGAGCAGATCTCCTCGATGTGGTCCATGGCTTCACCCTTCTCGATCATGAATGCGAGGACTACCTCATCCACGCGCTTTGCATGCTCCATCTGCGGCAGATACACCTGGGTGCCGATGAAGCGGCGGCTGGGGCAGCCAAAACGTCCGCGGCCTGCCGGGGAATCCGACTTCACCATTTGGATCGTCTCCCGCACCTCTTCCGGTGTGTGATGGTCCGCGAACAGGATGGACTGGAAGCCCGCAGCTATGGCTTTCTGCGCGACATAACCGCGGTTCTGGAAATCGACCTTCATCATACAGGCCATGTCATGGAGCTCTGCCGCGCGGGCGATGTTCTCCAGATCCAGCTGGGTAAAGGGAGAATACTCTCCTACATATTCAATGTAATCAAAATTTCCGGTGGCGCCAATAGCTTCTGTGAAAAAAGGCCAGGTGCTCCATACCCGGGTGGTCGTCATCGGTGCGCCGCTCCGAATCATTTCTCTCATTTTATTCGCTTTCATGGTACGTTTCCTTTCCGGTAATAAGTATCAGACATCTTTCTATAAACGTGTTTAAACTGCTGCCAGACGACAAACCTCTGCCCATACGGATTCATCCGCAGGAACACCTGCCGCCAGATTTTTCTCCCTCCGGTGCGCCATACCTTCGCCCGGCCACTGTACCGGCCGGGATGCATCTGTGGGATGAGCCGAATTGACAGCCGCCAGGCGCAACTCTATTTTTTCCAGGATCTCTTTGTAATCCCCGAAAAGATCCGGATCATAGGCGATGAAAATCTGTGTACAGCCGCCGCAGCTCCCGTCCTTTTCAGCAGAAATCTCGTGGCTGCATCTTCCGCTGCTGATCATCGTACCAGCCAGATCCAGGGCCAGTGCAAGGCCGGTACCCTTCCAATAGCCGGCGGGCATGATCCGTCTTGTCCTTGCCACAGCGGCCGGGTCGCAGGTGGCATTGCCAGCCTCGTCAAAGCCGCAGGGATATTCCGTCATCTTTCCCGCCAGCTCGTATACGCCAAGCTTCCCGTAGGCGTACTGGCTCATAGCCATATCAAGTACCACGGGACTGCCGGCCCGCGGGATGCTGATGCAGAAAGGATTATTTCCCACGCTCTGCACATCACTTCCCCAGAGCGGCATGACGTTTTCTGTACAGATCCAGCTGATTCCCATAAAACCCTTTTCCGCAATCCTGCAGGCATAAGTACCGCCCCGCATCCAGTGGGTCGTGTTCCGGAGCGCCGCGCAGCCGATCCCGTGAATTCCCGCCAGCTCTACAGCCCGGTCCGCCGCGAAAAGCGCATTTGTAATGCCAATGCCCCGATGACCGTCAATCCGCTCGACCGCCCCCCTGGCGCTCACAATTTCCGGCTCCGTATTCACGTTCACCAATCCCTTTTTTACGTAATCGATAAACCTGGGAACACGGTTCAGGCCATGGCTCTCTATGCCGTCTGCGCTGGAATCCGTATGGATCTCCGCGCATACCGCTGCCTTCTCTGCCGGAACGCCTGCCGCCAGCAGCGCCTTTTCGATGATCCTCTTCATTTCTTTATAAGGAATCCTAAGACCCATATTTTGCCTCCTGCTTCCTGTAGTCATCACCTACATAAATGCTGTAACCGAAATTGCCTCCAGACCAGGATGTTATGCAGCTTTCACTGCTTTTTTCTTAAAGCTGCTGCGGATGGTCAGAAGAATAGTAACCACCGTCAGGACGATGCATACAGCAGCAACAGGAGAACTCAGAATGGGGAGCCACTCGCCTCTGGTCTTCATGAGTGATCTTCTGAGATACAGCTCCAGCATGGGGGAGAGGATGAAGCCGACCACCATGGGAGCCAGCGGGAACCCGTATTTTTTCAGTATGTATCCAAGAACGCCGAACAGCACCATGATCAGGATGTCAAGGATATTGTTGTTCGCGCAGTAGGAGCCAAGGAAACAGCACACGATAACGATGGGAAGCAGCAGCATGGAAGGAATAGACAGCATCTTCGTGAAGATCGGCAATCCAAAGTACTCCATCAGGAAAAACAGCACGTTCGCAAGCACGAAGGCCGCCAGGATCGCGTAGACCAGCTCTCCCTGGGTCTTGAACAGCAGCGGACCGGGAGCAATATCGTTCATCTGGAAGCCCGCGAGAATGACAGAAGTCGCGTTGTCGCCGGGGATACCAAGGGTCAGCAGGATGATCATTGCGCCGCCGACGGTGGCGTTGTTTGCGGTTTCAGAGGCAATGACACCTTCCACACAGCCCTTTCCATAATCCTCAGGGTGGGAAGAGGTATTTTTTGCGTAGGAATAGGCCATCAGATTTGAGATGTTTCCGCCGAGACCGGGAAGAATACCGATCACAAGACCCATGAGTGACACGGGGATGATGATCCTCAGATGCTTCAGATAGTCGATAAACGTGAACACCTCGCCCGAATTCTGGTTCGTTCCGGAGAAATCAAGAGATTTCATGGAAGCCTTGTCCTTCGCGTTCGCCATGATCTGGGAAACGGCGAAGAGACCGATCAGCACGGGGATCATGGAGAATCCGTTGGCGAGCTTCGTAATACCGAAAGTGTAGCGGTACACAGAACTCAGGCCGTCTGTTCCAACGCAGGACAGGCAGATACCGAGCAGGCAAGCGATCAGGCCGCGGACCATGCTGTCGCCTGCCAGAGAGGAAACTGTAGTCAGGGCGAAAAGAATCAGACCGAAGTAATCATAGGGGCTCAGTTTCAGCGCAACCTTTGCGATGTAAGGCCCCAGAAAGGAAAGGACGATAGCGCCGAAAATGCCGCCGACAAAAGAAGAAATTATGGCAGCGCTGAGCGCCGTCTTTGCCTTCCCCTGCTGCGCCATGGGATAACCGTCGAAGCAGGTAGCGATGGAAGCCGGTGTCCCGGGAATACCGAGAAGAACGGCGGAGATCAGACCGCCTGAGCAGCCGCCGACATAGACCGCCACCAGGAAGCAGAGACCGTTGATGGAGTCCATACCGAAGGTGAAGGGGAGCATAATGGCCAACGCGGTAAATGCCGAAAGACCAGGAAGAGCACCCACGACCAGACCGCCGAAGGTGCCGACAATCATTAGAAGCAGAGTTTCAATATTTGCAATGGTTATGAACCCTTGTAAAAGCTGCATGGATAAGGTCTCCTTTCTCAGCCGAACAGCATGCCTTGCGGCAGCCGAATCTTAAAGATCTGATAGAAAATATAGTTCAGGAAAAGCGGAACCAGGAAAGAGGTGAGAATCACGATGATCTTCATCTTTTTACTGTTTCTGCCTTCCTCCGGCATCAGCACCCAGCTCTCAAAGAGAAGATAGGCGATGGAGGTGACAGCAAAACCGACGAGCCGGATCAGTACATAATAGGCGAAGAGCGCAGCGATGGTAAGGATGAAAGGAACGCTGATACCCTCCTGTTTCTTTGCGCCGGTATCGTCCGTGTTATTATTCTCCGCGGATCCCTTGCCGGAAGCTGTCAAAGCAGTAACGATCTGTACAATTCCCAGAAGTGCCAGAAGGATAGCTGCAGCCTGCGGAAAGAACCGGCTTCCCAGCACATCAGAGGTAGTCTGCTGGATCTGGAAGGATCCGGTGTAGAACGCAGCAGCGAAGAGGATGACAGCGGCTGCCGACAGAATGTCATTCTTTTTATTCATTTTGAAAACCTCATGCTTATTTAGAAAGACCGAAAACCGGCGGGACGGTATAGCCCCTGTTCCCGCCGGTTTCATACCAGGTATCGGTTTACTGTGCTGCGAGGAATGCATCCTTATAGGGAAGCAGAGTCTCCTCATACATTTTGTTGCAGAAATCCTGTGCGTCCTTGCCGCCCATAAAACGGACAGTCAGGTAGTTGCTTTCAATGTTTTTAATGAAATCCGGATCCTCGGTGACTTTCTTCAGGACATCTGTGAGAGCTGCAACCTTCTCATCCGGAACTTCCGGTCCGGTCGCCACCCAGAAGAACTTGCTGAAGTCCACATTTTTGAGGCCAAGCTCGGAAGCGATGGGAGTCTTAACGGGAAGCAGATCGTTCGGCTCGGAGCCAAGGAGAACCAGCGGGATAAACTCACCGGTCTCAAAGTAATCGTTAGCAAGGGAATAAGAGATGTTGATGACATCAGTCTGTTCGCCAAGCAGGGCGGTCATCTTTGCAGCGTTGTTGCCCACATCAACAAAGCGGAGACCTGCATCCCATTCAGCGTTCATCGCGATGCCGCAGATCTGGTTTGCAGCGCCGATCTTGCCGCCGTACTCAATCGTATCCGGCTCTTTCTTGGAAGCGTCCAGAAGATCCTGCAGGGTATTCCAGCCGGAGTTCTTGTTGACCGCCAGAACGGTGGTGTTGTCGATGATCGGAACACCGATGGTCTTGAAGCTGTCGATCGTAATGTTGGAAGTGCCCTGCATGTAAGGGACGAAGAGGTCCGTGCCGTTGATGATCAGGGTGTTTCCGTCCGGCTTCGCATCGATGCATTCCTGCATGCCCATGACAGTTGCGCCACCGTCAACATTCTTGACGACAACATTCACACCGGTGATCTTCGCCATGGCCGCCGCCAGCTCTCTGGTGTTGCGGTCCGTGTCGCCGCCTGCCTTCACGGGGCAGATGATAGTGATGTCCTCGGTGAATTTATAATCGCCACTCTCGGCAGCTTCGGTCTCCTTGGCTTCCTCGGCTTTGGTCTCAACAGCGGCAGCAGCAGTGGTTTCCGGAGCTGCAGCAGGTGCGGCGGTTGTCGTGGGGGCAGAAGAACCTCCACAGGCTGTGAGAACAGTGGTCAGAGCGGCAGCACAGAGAATTGCGCCAAACAGGTTCTTTTTCATAGTACTCTCCTTATAATATCTATTATTTCGATATTTCACCGGCAAGCCGGTACAGTATTGAATTTTTGTGGTACAATCATTTCAGATTCAGAAATGGCGCCGTTATTTCTTTATCTTCTTTTTTTATAACACAGGAAAAACACCTCTACAAATACCGAAAACCGGTCAAGGCATCGAAGAATTCGATATCTCGGCAGAGACAAGCTGAGATCATTGAAATCTTTCAGCAGAATAGCAGCACTGTATTCCGAAAACAGGAGGGCGGAATGGACGTCAAACATCTCAATTATATTCTCATGATCTCGCAGGAAAAGAATATTTCCAAGGCGGCAGCGAAGCTTTATATGTCCCAATCTTCCCTGAGTTATGTGGTATCTTCTCTGGAAAGGGAGATTGGCATACCGCTGTTTTTGCGCCAGAAAAATGGAATTGAACTGACGGAAGCGGGAGAGAAATATGTGGAAGCCGCGGAAAAGGTCGTCCAGATCCGGAATGAGCTTTATGAAGAGATCGCAGGCCTGAAGGCGAAGACCACGATCTCCGTGGCCGCCACCTCCCTCTGGGGAACCAGGTTGTTCGCGGACGCGATCCCGAAGTTCCGGAAGAAGTATCCGCAGGTAAATTTCAAGCTGTCCCAGGTCGAGCTTTTTTACCTCGCGGAAGAACTGAGACACGGCGGGGTGGATTTTGCCTTCGCTTCTACAAGCCCCTTTGTGAAGCTGAAAGCGAACATGTATCTCATGAAAAGAGAAGAAATGTTCCTCGCTGTACCGAAAAACCATTCGTTCAAACCTAAAAAAGGCTCGGACATCATTCCACTGTCCGAACTTTCAAAACATTTTCAGAATGACAATTTTCTGACTTCAAGGCCCGAGTCAGCCAACCGCATCGTTGTGGAGGATGTTTTCCGGCAATTGGACTTTCACCCCCACATCACCGAAATTAACGGTCTTCCCATGACCTGCGACATGATAGCGGCAGGCCTCGGCATCTCGCTGATGCCGGAATCCGGCATCTTGCTCCGGCCGAAAGAAATACGCTTCTATCATCTGGATCCCATGCCGTACCGGTACAATATCCTGATCACCAAGCCGAAACCCAACTTCTCAGAAATGGACAAGTTTTTTTTCGAATTTGCCTGCCATCTTCTGCAATAAATCTCATGTCACAGCGAAGAAATTGTACATTTTCATAGTCCGGATGTCTTCTTTTGAGATCTTCAGCTGTTTTGCAAGAGCTGCATCTTCCTTCAGCGGCTTTTTGGAAAACAGCATTTTCAATGCCACCGGCATCAGAGGCCTTGAGGAGATTCCGTTCCACAATCCCCATTTGACCGGGGAATCCATGAATGTTGCCAGGATCTGAACGCTGCCGTGCTCCATGGGGTTCGTCTGATGCACCACTTCGATAATGGAAAGCGCATCGAAATGCTGGATATAGCCGGTATAGACATTTTCGCAATGCTGATATTTTTCCAGATCCTTGCAGTTCATGTACAGGATCAGCTTGTATTGATTTACATCCGTCTGGGACAGAATGTCGCAGACACTGCGATTGATCTTCTGGTCCCGTCCGTCATAGAAATAAGCGTAAAACCGGTTCAGTCCCCGGAAAAAAGCAGGGTCTACCTCGTGACCTTCAGTCTCCTCTTCCGCAGAACGGTTGACAAGCAGCTGGTCCACATGCACATGCAGAGCGTCCGCAATGTCATAGAGGGTCTCAAGATCCAGCTTGATCTCACCCTTCT
>Ga0326512_10004564_pt1 | contig 10045 bp, 9 predicted proteins | sample 1_2617_0518_D_FD_203652 | JGI IMG/M metagenome (GOLD analysis project Ga0326512, IMG submission 203652) | Bovine rumen microbial communities from UC Davis, California, United States - 1_2617_0518 | ecosystem: Host-associated > Mammals > Digestive system > Stomach > Rumen | place: USA: California...
GGAATACAGGTGTTCCTTCCACACCTGGTCGATAGTCATGAGCAAGAAGCGGCGTTCGATATTGCGGAAATCCGAATCCGGAATAATCTTCGTGAGCTTCTCGTAGCGGGACTTGCAGAGGCCAATGATTTCGTCGAGCACCTGTTCCGGAGTCTTCTTCGTCGCATCTTCGAAGCTCAGGTTGTAGTCCATGGCGAGCGTGCGCTGCAAGTCGGTATGGAGGCCTTCGAGGTTCCAGTTTTCAGGATAGCTCCTGGCCGGAATGTAGGCGGACACCTTGATATCGCAGGCATCTTCGATGCGGTTCATGATTTCTTCACGGATGTCTTCGCCGTTCAAGATGCGGCGGCGCAGTCCGTAAATCACCTTGCGCTGTTCGTTCATCACGTTATCGTAGTCGAGCAAGTGCTTACGGATATCGAAGCTCTGGCCTTCGACGCGGCGCTGGGCGCTACGGATGGAACGGGAAACAATCGGGTGGGTAATCACTTCGTCTTCGCCCACGCCGAATCGCGTCATCAGGTTCTTGACGTTATCGCCACCGAAGATGCGCATCAGGTTGTCGTCGAGGCTAAGGAAGTACTGGCTGGAACCCGGGTCGCCCTGACGGCCGGAACGACCGCGCAACTGGTTGTCGATACGGCGGGATTCGTGACGTTCCGTGCCGAGCACGTGCAAGCCACCCAACGCAGTCACGCCGGGGCCAAGCGCAATGTCGGTACCACGGCCGGCCATGTTGGTCGCAATCGTCACCTTGCCTTCGTGACCCGCGTACTGGATGATTTCAGCTTCGCGGCTGTGGTTCTTCGCATTCAACACTTCGTGCGGGATGCCTTCCTTTTCCAAGAGGCCGTGCAGGTGTTCGGACTTTTCGATAGAAGCCGTACCCACCAGGAGCGGCTGTCCCTTGGCATGGCGGTCCTTGATGTCGGCCACGATGGCACGCCACTTCGCATCTTCGCTCTTGTACACCATGTCCTGCATGTCCTTGCGGATGCAGGGCTTGTTGGTCGGGATGACCCAGGTGTTCATGTTGTAAATCTTGATGAATTCCGTCGCTTCGGTTTCGGCCGTACCGGTCATACCCGAAAGCTTCTTGTACATACGGAAATAGTTCTGGAACGTAATCGTCGCAAGCGTCTGGTTTTCGCGGCGGATTTGCACGCCTTCCTTGGCTTCGATAGCCTGGTGCATACCGTTAGAGTAGCGGCGGCCTTCCATAAGGCGGCCCGTGTTCTCGTCCACGATCACGATTTCACCATCGCGCACGATGTAGTCCACATCCTTGATGTAGAGGTACCAGGCACGCAGGGCGTTGTCGAAGAAGTGCACCCAGTCGGCATGTTCGCCATAGAGGTTCGTAATGCCCATCATCTCCTGGATGTGGTTCACGCCCTTCTCGGTGAGCTGGATGTTCTTGTCCTTCTCGTCGACACCGAAGTCCTTGTTCTTGACGAGCTTCTTCGCAATCTCGTTCGCCTTGGCGTACTTCTCGGTCGCGTCTTCGGCCGGGCCACTAATAATAAGCGGCGTACGGGCTTCGTCGATAAGGATGGAGTCCACTTCGTCGACGATACAGAAGTTGAGTTCGCGCTGCACCAACTGGGACGGGTCGACGGCCATGTTGTCGCGGAGGTAGTCGAAGCCGAATTCGTTGTTGGTACCGTAGGTCACGTCGCTGTTGTAGCTCGTGCGGCGCTGTTCGGAATCGAGGCCGGCCACAATGAGGCCCACCGTGAGCCCGAGGAACTTGTACACGAGGCCCATCTGCTTCGCGTCACGGCCGGCGAGGTAGTCGTTCACCGTCACCACGTGCACGCCATGGCCGCTAAGGCCGTTCAGGTAAACCGGCAGGGCGGCGGCAAGCGTCTTACCTTCACCGGTCGCCATTTCGGCAATCGCACCTTCGTGGAGCACGAGGCCGCCGATCATCTGCACGTCGAAGGGCATCATGCGGAACGGCTTCACCGATTCCGGATAGAGTTCGCGGACCTTCGCGTAGACCGCGGCCGGCATGTAGACTTCCCATTCGTTCTTGCCGGCGGCAAGTTCAGCCTTGGCGGCGTCGGTGTACTGCTGCAGGTCGCCGAGCTTGCTGAAGTCGAAGTTGTTTTCGGGCTTGAAGATGTTGAAGATACCCAGGCGGCGGTCACAGGCTTCTTGGCAAACGGCGAAGGCTTCGACCTTGATGTCGTCGAGGGACGCACCGTTTTTCAGCTTTTCGCGGAACTCGGCGCTCTTCGCGGCGAGGGAGGCGTCATCCAGAGCTTCCAGGGCCTTGCGTGCCTCGTGAATCTTCGCGATCACGGGGCGGAGCTGCTTCACCTTGCGTTCATGGGGGGTACCGAAAATCTTGTGGAGTACCGAATCAACTATGCTCATAACGTTCCTTTATAACGGCCACAGGCATCCCGTGGCCACACGATTAAAAATTACTCGCGACAAATGTAGAAAAAAGAAGCCCCGCCGCTAATCCAAAACGCGGAAAAGCGAGACCGAATCGCTCAAATCGACCCTGACGAGCCCCTCTTCGGCAGCATAGTACATCCGGTCGAACTTATAGCCACCCCCTGCACAGGCGGGGCTAAACACCAAGACGTCGGAATACTTGGCGCCATCCAGGTACATGGACTTGATCCAGCCGAGCTTGCAGCCATCATCGTAGACCAGCTCGCCATCGCTGTATTCAAAACTCTTGCTCGTATTATAATATTGGTAGAGCGACTCGTACGACGTCGTCATCTCCACAAAACCGCCCTCGGTACTCGGATAGATGGAAATCTTCATATCCAGGTAGAACCAGTCGCCCTTGACCCTGAAATCCATCCGGTCTTCTTCGCGCTTGACCTTGCGGGTCTGCACAAACTTGTCCTTCATGCCGAAGGAATCCACCATCTCGATGGTATCGCTGGTATTGCCCGCGTCCAGGAACACGCGCAAATCTTCGGCAAGGTACTTTTCGCCGGCGTCATCCTTCTGCAACGAACAGGAGGTGAGGGTAGCCAACACGGCCGCGATCATCAGCAAGTATCTCATTTCCGGCCCTGCCTTTTCTTTTCGCGGATTTCGATAAAGGAACCGTCTTCTTTCTCGAAGCGGAGCAGCCCCTTTTCGGCAGAGAAGTAGATGTTGTCGTGGTTCGAGCCGTATACGGAGTGTTTCACCTTGAACACGTCCTTATAGGTAATGCCGTTGATTTTCAGGGAATCGAGGTGCGAGACCTTCTCGCTCAGGCTGCACCCGACCGTAATGCAGTTTTCGTCGGCAATACAATAGCCCACGCGCCCATAGAGGGCATCTTGCCCCAGCACCTTGCAGACTTCCTTCTCGGTTTCCGCGCGGAACGAGAACGTGTAGGCGCCAATCATAATATGCACCGCGGCATCGGAAAGCTTATCTTCCTTGATCGACATGCCCATGGAAAGCAGGGGGTTCGGCCCTTCCAGCACGACGCGCCTGTAACCGTAAATCACCTGGGCGTCCGGGCAGCCGCTCCGATCGTAGCCGTCTTCCACGACGGAAACGTGCATATCGAATTCGAGCGTATCGGAATAGATATAGTGGATGCTCTGCTGCAGGGCATAACCGCCCAGCTCTTCTAAACCGGGCTCAAGGGGAACCTTCTCGACGGTTTCCGCACACTCCTTGTCGTCATCCTTGTCGGAACTGAATAAATCCAAACCACAGGACGCGAGCAAAAGTACAGACACCACGCAAAGAAAATAGCCCAGTAAACCTGTCCTGGCTTTCACAAGCACATCCATCATGATATAAATATAGATAAACGCCCCCAAAAAGAGGGCGTTTATTAAACATTTACAATCTACCGAAGTTCGTATTTTTTCTCGGCCGTCACCACGGCGCCATTCTTCATGGTCACCTCGACAAAGACAATCACTTCCTTGCCGCGGTCAACGCGCAGCTTCGCGCGGTAGCCGAGGCCCGCATCGGAAGGTATCATCTTCGTCGGCACCACCTTCCCGCCGACACGGACCGTCACCGACTTGAGCTGGGCGGGGTCGTTGTTCATCACGTTCCTCACCGTGAAATCGACGTCGGGGTAGACGGCAGCGCCCTGCGACACCTTCCTGCGGATCTTCTCGTAGTTACCGCCCTTGAACTCGATAGCCACTTCCGTAGCGGGGTAGCACTTGAGCGTACGTGAAACCGCATTCACCTCTTGCACGTCACCGCTTTCGGCGATCAGCTTGTAGGTATTGGTGCCGGGCAGCAGGTTGAACACGCCGTTCGTATCGACATTCAGGGTCAGCTGCTTCATCAAGCTGTCGCCCACGAACAGCTTGAGCGAACCCTTGTTTTCTTCGTAACCGTGGGTAAAGAAGGCGACCGTGCAGTTCCCTTCGTTGTTCTGGCCGAAACCGACATCGTGTTCCACCTTGTAGGCCGTGGAAAGACGCCCGCATTCGAACATCTTCTTTTCGGCGGTACACATCACCACGAACTTCTTGTCACCGAAGGCGCCCTTTTCCCAAGTGGGGGCGAACGTGAGCTTCTCGCCGTTGGACTTGAGCGTTTCGGCGCCGATGGTCACATCCATACCCGCGGTGCAGGTCGCCCCGATCTTGATGCCGTTCGTATCGATGACGGCGGGGAGCGGGTCGAACTTACAGCTGTACTTGGCCCTCAGGTCGGCTTTGTTGGCTTCAATCTTTTCGTCGAGCGCCTTGGCGGTCGCGACAATGTCGGCGTCGGACTTGGTGGAATCGTCCACGACTTCGGCCACCTGCTTCATGAATTCCGGGTCACCGGCGTTCTTGGCTTCGCCCACCACAGGCGCCTTGCCCTTGCGGAACGCCACGAACTGGTTCGCACCGATGCTCACCTTCTGGCCGTCCTGCTCCATGTCCATCGCACCGCTGTTGAGCGAGCCGATGGACTGGCCGCCCTTGGTCACGCCGACGATACCGTCCGTACCGCGGATAGAACAGGTCGCCGTTCCCGTCTTGAACTTGAACGAGCTGCCTTCCTTCTGTTTCTGGGCGTCAAAACGCACCTGGCCCTGCTTGACGTCGACCATCGAGATCTGCGAGCCGTCTGCAAAGAGAAGCTGGGCGAACTCCACCTCAGAAAGTTCGGCCACAGCGACGATACTGCCGTCCGGGAATGCGATGGAGGCAGTCGATTCAAACGCGGTCTTGATACGGTCCTTTTCCTTGACCTTCGCGTCGACGCGGAGCGGCTGCCATTTATTCTTGCCGCCTTTCTGGAAAGTCACGTCGCCGATAACAAGGCGGACCTTGCCGCTCTTGGGAGCCGCAGCAAACGTCAATGGAGCTGTAAATGCCAACAACATTGCAGCAGCAATAATCTTTTTAGCTTGTAACATATTTCCCCGCTTTTTGGTATGGCGAAATAACGGCGCCTTGTGGCGCCTTCCTATATTATAAAAAATATACTTCTTGTTTAAAAAAACAAGTATTTTAACGCACACTCTTTGAAATAGTGATGCGAGTCACCCAACACAATTGTAAATATTTAGAAACATTCTAGAAAATAGGGAAGGCCGCCCTTTTTCACGGACAGCCTTCTTTCGTTGACAAATTGTTAATATTAAAGAGCAGGTGGTTGAAAATTTATTTCCCGACTCCACACGTTATCCACAAATTTCTGTTTCGGTTTCACGTGAAACATTTTCTTAATAACGATTTTGTGAAGAAGTTGGTGATGTTGTTTAGAGATTTATCAACCTTCTAACTCACCGAAAAAAACTTTCTTCCACTTTGTGGACACGATGTTTGTATTTTTGTTTACAAAATACGTGTCCAAAAGAGTCGTACCATGACCTAGAACTTCACGGTACGTGGGGCCGCCCCGAAGCAGTAGAACGTGGCAGTCGCGTCCTTGAAATAGAGGACTTCGGTATTTTCGTCATCCGGGGAGTACATCGCCTTCAGTTCCGGATAATTTTCGAGCATGTGGACCTTGGGTTCACGGCGGTCATCGCGGACGAGGGTGCCGGCGACACGCAGCCACTTGGAGCAAGTCTTGTCCATGGCGCAGATTTCGACCTTGCCGTTTTTCTGGATCTGCTTGGAGCAGTCCTTGGACTTGCCCGTCTGGATGTAGAGCTTGCCCTCGAATATTTCGATGGTGCCGAACGGGCGCACACGCGGCTGGTCACCGTCGACCGTCGCGAGGAAATAGGCACCGCATTCCTTGATAAAATTCTTGACTTCTTCCATAATGGACTCCTTGATGAAACTAGATATAAATATATAAAAAAGTGGTTAGGGTCGCGGTTACCGAGTCATCCCCCGAGCACCGCGAAGGGGGACCCATCATTCTTGTACATGCGCTTGGGGTATGGGCTATGGGCTCGGCGCGTTGCGCCTTTGAGGTATGGGGTAATTGCTGTTACCGAGCTGCTCCTCACGTCATGGCGGGCTCGATCCGCCATCTAGAAATACTAAGACGATTAAATCGCCGCCCGGTAAATCTTTTCCATCTCGGGGGAGAAGCAGCAGAAGATGACTTTCTTGACGCTCTTCACCGGGTAGCTGCGGACAGTCTTTATCGCGACCTCGGTCGCCTCTTTCCAGGGGTAGCCGTAGACGCCGGTCGAAATAGCGGGGAAGGCGACCGTCTCGCATTCGCTTTCTTCGGCAAGCTCGAGGCAGCTGCGGTAACAAGATTCCAGCAGGGCAGGTTCACCATGTTGGCCGTCCCGGTAGACCGGTCCCGGAGTATGGATGACGTACTTCGCCGGAAGTCTGAACCCGGGAGTGATTTTCGCCTTGCCCGTCTCGCAGCCGTTGAGGGGGATGCAGGCACGCAAAAGTTCAGGACCTGCCGCCCGGTGGATGGCGCCGTCGACTCCGCCACCCCCAAGCAAGGAGCAGTTCGCCGCATTCACGATCGCATCGACATCCAGCTTCGTGATGTCGCCCTGGATAATTTCTATCTCAACCATATCCTACCTCCACTATAATATATATAGTGTGCGCCCAAAAAACAATGCAAGATTTCCCGGTACCGCACAATTCCGCAAATTAATTTGTATATTCTTTTGAGGGGGATCCATGAAGATAGAACATGTCGCCATCTGGGCAAAAGACATCGACAAGGTCTGCGATTTCTACCATAAGTATTTCGATGGGGAAGTCCAGCCGCTTTACCACAATCCAGCAAAACAGTTCACGAGCCGGTTCGTCACCTTCGAAAGCGGCGCCCGTTTGGAAGTGATGCACCGCCCCGACATAGAAGGGGCTTCCAAAACTCAAGAATTGTTCCACGTGAAACAATCCGAAATTGCCGAGCATCTCGGCCTAACCCATCTTTCCTTTTCCGTCGGTTCAAAAGAAAAGGTGGACCGACTCACCCGGCAAATGTCTGACGACGGAATCCAGGTGATAGGGGAGCCCCGGACCACCGGCGACGGGTATTACGAAAGTGTCGTCCTCGACCCCGAAGGAAACCGGGTAGAGGTGACGGTATAAATGTTGGAAGCATTGTTTCACGTGGAACCATAGGTCCAACGTATGAGAAAGACATTCATTATAATGGTGGCGGCTTTTTTGAATGTCCATGCGGTCGACTGCATCCGACCAATGTTCGAATACTTCGCCTCGCACTACATGACGGAGGTCCTGAACCTCTACATACTCCCCGGGCGAATGAATCCGGACAGTCTCCATCAGGAACAGAATTCCCTAGTCAGCACCATCAAGTACCACTGGACCAAAAACCGTCTGGACAGCATGACCTTCACTCAAGCCTGCCAGGATGATGTACATAGGGGGAAGGTGAAGGTCGACTGGAAAATCGATTCCGCCAAGGTCGGGAAGCTCATGAAATACGACTGGATTTTCCCGGACAAGACCGACAACTTCACGGTCTTCCGCGGAAAGGATTCCGTCGCCATCGTCATCGACGAAGAGCAGACCCACAGCTTTTACATCAAAAACGACACCATCCACGAAGTCAACAACTATATCCCCAGGAACGGGATAATCTTTCGCGACCCGAAAAACGAAAACAGGTGCACCCGGGTGAACGGAAAAGAAATCACCACCTACGAATTCGAAAAGAGCGGCAACACCCTAATCTTGACAATTACAGAACCCGACTACAACATGTATATCAAACAACCTGGCCCCTGCGAAGGCGGCGACAAGTACACCACTATATTTTTCAGGAAGAATAAATAAACTTGCCTCCTCGGCATTAATATATTAGATTTACGCACAAGTTAATCAAATCCTCCGTTTGGGTACCTTTATGAACTTTAAATACCTCCTCCTGGCTGCCGCACTGCTCGTTGCTTGCGGCGACGATTCCTCCAGCTCTCCCGTGAACGACACCCCCGCCAAAGACGACAAGATTCCCGCAGAGCTTTCCTACATCGACTGCATCCAGACCATCTTTGAATACACGCGAACAGATTTTGAATTCTATGACGACTTCGGCGGCCTGGTCATAGACAGCATGTACTGGGACAAGGGCGATGCCAACAACAGGGGCAAGTCCATCTATACCTATAAGGCCTACTGGACCGGCACGCATCTCGACAGTACATTCGAGTCGAACCTCCGCGACGGCGAATGGGCATACCAGACCACCGTCAATACCAAGCAAACCAGAGCCATCCGCAATGGCAACATCAGTACACTCATCTCGACGGATAATGGCATCAGTGACACGATAACAGTTTACTTCGACGGGGACTCCCTGGCCACAACATCCAAGGACGAGGGCATAGAACGCACCAGCATCTATGTCCTGAAAAACGATACCATCTTCAGGCCGACCCAAGACAAGATTTTCGTCAAGGACGAAAGTGATAGCAACACCTGCTACATGAAAGAGAACCGCGACGGCGAATGGATTACCTGGGACCGTTACGAAACCGGAGTCAAGAACGGGATGATCGTGCTTACCAAGACATATATCGAGGACGGATTGGACCATAAGACCGGAACCATGTTCATGTTCCGTCGCTAACCCGGTTTCAAATATCCACACAAAATTCACATCTATCAAAAAGTTATTAACGGATATTTTTAAAAAGTGAAAGGGTGCCGCCCCCGGCACTCTCTTTTTTATATCTACATATACTAAATTGTTCCACGTGGAACAAAAAGTCAAACGTTTTGGTTCCACGTGGAACAAAAGAAATACATTGAGCTATAAAACAAACATAGAGCAGCAGAATTTATTGAGCCAGTTCTTGACAGAACATGGCATAAACCTGTCCGGGGAGACCCTCGGCAAGCTCTATGACTTTGCCGACCTGGTGGTAGAGACCAAGCAATTCGGCAACCTGATTTCGGCAAAGGATTCCGAAAAATTCCTAAGCCGCCACATCGCAGATTCCCTCGTCCCCTATATATATATAGTGAAGAATAAAGCAGGTCTGGATCCTTCGACTTCGCCCGATTCTATCGCCTTCGGCTCCAGAATGACAGGCTCCGCTCAGGATGACACTATCCCTAATTCCTCACTCCTCAAAGCGACCGAAGGGAGCGACCTCATACCCCACACCTGTAAGTGGGCCGATATGGGTGCGGGTGCAGGGTGCCCGGTTTTCCCGCTCGCTATCGTGATGCCCGAAGTAGAATTCTTCGCGGTCGAACCCCGCCACATGCGCGTGGAGTTCATGAACTACGCAAAAGAAAAACTGCAGCTTTCGAACATGACCGTCGTAGGCAAGAGGTTCGAAACCTCCGGTCTTTCGAATCTGGATTTTATCAGCTGCCGTGCGCTCTCGACTTTCGAAAACGATTGGGAACGTGCCATGCCCGGACTCAAGAAGGGCGGGACGTTCGTCACGCTCAAAAGCTTTAACAATATCGTTCACCTGGAAAACGATCCCGCGGTACACATATATAAATATGTACTGCCCCAGGAAGAACAGTCTTACGCCTTAGTCACTCGAGGTAACGAATGAGTAAAGTGATAGCAGTCTGCAACCAGAAAGGTGGCGTGGGTAAAACCACGACGGCCGTCAACCTGGCTGCCAGTTTTGCCGCATTGGAAAAGAAAACCCTCCTTATCGATATGGACCCGCAGGGGAACGCTTCGCAAG
>Ga0326512_10004565_pt1 | contig 10044 bp, 12 predicted proteins | sample 1_2617_0518_D_FD_203652 | JGI IMG/M metagenome (GOLD analysis project Ga0326512, IMG submission 203652) | Bovine rumen microbial communities from UC Davis, California, United States - 1_2617_0518 | ecosystem: Host-associated > Mammals > Digestive system > Stomach > Rumen | place: USA...
GACCGTGCCTTACAGTCAGTATGCTGAAATTCTCGCCGAACTCGAAGCACTCCGGAAGGAGAAAAAGAAGTGAGTCAGTATCTGACTTGTGAGGAATTCCGGAATCTGACAGGGAAAGAAATTTCTGAAAATTTTCTGATTCAGGCATCGAATCAGATTGATATTCTGACTTTTCAGAGAATCAAGAAAATCGGGTTTGAGAATTTAACCAGTCTGCAAAAAGAATTGATTCAGAACGTCTGCGCACAGCAGGCGTTATTTTTGCAGGATTACGGCGAAATGCTGAATTCTCCGTTAAGTTCCTACAGTATTGCCGGCGTTTCGATGAGCTGGAATTCTCAGAATCTTGTGAACATTTCCGGCATCACGATGCAGAACGAAAGCTATCAGAATCTTTTGCAGACAAATCTCTGCAATTCGGCATTGAGGTGAGTTTATGAAATATCCGAAACTTGTTCCGGAATCGGTCTGCCGTTCTCCGTGCAGGGTGATTCTGCAAGCCGAAGGCATCAGCGAAGACGGCGAACGGCTTCCGGCATTCTCGGCGGATTTGAAATGCCTGTTTCAGAGCAGTTCCCGAAGAATTCTGAATGCCAAACGGGAAGAAATCACGATTTCGGCAGAGGCTTATTTTTCTTCTGATTTCTGTCCGGAACTGCCGGAAATTCCGGACGGAGAAATTCAGATATTCGGCATGAAACGGCACATCATCAGAGGGCAGAAAGCACGGAATCCGGACGGAACTGTCAATTATATTCGACTGGATGTGATATAATGGCTGGCATTGATTTTAATCAGCTTTGTGCGGATATTCTGGAAGAAACCGCACGGCAGTTAAAAACCGAAATTGTCAATGAAGGTGTGATTCCAAAGGACCAAGGGTCACTTGAAACGTCACATCATGTCTTGCATCCAGAGCAGAACAGAGCTGAAATTTCAGCAAGTACGCCCTATGCAAGACGGCTTTACATGCATCCGGAATACAATTTCCGGCAGGGCGAAAATCCGAACGCAAAAGGGCAGTGGTTCGAGGACTGGGAATCCGGCGGAAAATATGAAAACCGAGCTTCTGAAATTTTTATTCAGAAATTCAAGCAGAAAACAGGGGGCTGATTTCATGCAGTTAAGTGATATTCGAGATTATCTAAAAAGCATTTTTCCCGAAGCAGAGCATTTCTATATTGGCCGGATTGACAGCAGTCAGGAGAAATGCATCGGTGTTTATGACGGCAGTCCCGTTCCGTCCGCGCCGTGCATCAGTTTCAGGACGTGCCGGGAAATTCCCGTTTCGGTTCTGATTCACTGGAACGAAAATGCACGGGAGACAGAGGCCGCCGCCCTGAATTTATATCAGCATTTGCAGGATGCTGATTTTCCCCGAATCGGCGGTCATACTGTGCCATTGATTGTCATGCGCAGCAGTGCGCCCGTTGACTGCACACCGCCGGACAGCATGATTTATGAATATGTGATTAATATTAATATAATTTATAATATCTGAAAGGAGTTTTATTATGGCTGTACCGTTCGCAGGGGTGTTCCCTGTACACAACAATACTTTTGAAGTCGAAGTTTCCGAAGATAACTGGGCTGAAATCGCCAATATGGAAACGTTTTCGCCCCAGTTTGATGCCACTGTCGAAGAGTGGTACGCATTCGAGGGCAAGGGCTGGGCAAATGCGCTCAAAACCGGAATGAAATGGAGTTTATCCATGAATGCCAAGCGCACTGTCGGCGATGCCGGAAATGACTTCATCGCGAATAAAAAATTTGCAATGGGGCAGGATGCCTATGCAAATTTCCGCTGGACACTCCCGACTGGCACACAAATCACTCAGCAGATGGTCGTCAATGTCAAAAATGACGGCGGCGGTGATACGACCAATGTCGGCAAACTGGAATTTGATTTGCAGTCCAACGGCAAGCCCACGGTGACAGAACCATCCGGCGGTTAATCAGAAAGGAGCCATATCATGAGAAAAATCAGCATCACGGACAAATTGCAGACTGAAAAGCCTGTTCTCGAAATCAAAGGACATGAGTTTGAAATCGACAACTCGAAAAATGCCGTCCTTGCATTCAACGAAACTGACAAATCCGGCATGAACCAGGTTGAAATCATTGACGAAGCAATCCGGATTTTTGCCGGAGAAAAGGCACTCGGCGAAATTCAGGACATGGAGCTGTCCTACAGGGATTATGAACGCGTGTTCACAGGCATCATGGCTCTGACCAATGAGGAATCCTACGAGGACACGGAATCCCGATTTCAGAGAGCCGGACGATAATCTCAAATATTATGACCTGTATGAAGACTGGCATCTGATTGAGGCGAGTTTTGCGGCACAGTACGGCATCCGGCTCAGACGTGAACCGGATATGACCTGGGGTGAATTTTCGGCTCTGCTGTCCGGGCTGATGCCCGAAACGCCCCTCGGTCAGATGGTCAGCATCCGGAGTGAACAGGATGAGGAAAAAATCAAGTATTTCACGCCGGAACAGAAAAAAATCCATGATGATTACCAGAAAAAAATCATGCAGGAACATCCGGAAATCTATCATGAAAAATTATCACAGATTGAAAAATTATTTTTAGCATTGGGGGCGAAATGATGTCAGCTGATGTGGGCAGAATTGTTCTGCATTTGGATTTAGACGATTCTAAGGCAAAACAGAAAGAATCTGATTTTGAATCAAATCTCAAAGCAAAAACTGTCAGCACGTTCCTGAAACTCGACATTGCCGAAGCGCAGAGAACTTTTGACAGTTTCCTTGAATCTGTGAAAAATCATCCTGTGACGGCATCGCTCCGGATGAACGCGCCTGAAAATATTCCTCAAACCGATTTGAAATTCAGCACATCTGAATCAGAAACGGCCTTTCAGAATTTTGTGACGAAAATTCAGAATCAGGCTGTCAGCACGGCTCTGAAACTCGATACCGCTCAGGCAATGGCAGATTTTCAGAATTTCATGACGAATATTCAGAATCAGCAAATCACAAAATCAGTCAGATTAGATGCCAATTCCGGCACGTCCCTGAAACTTGACATCAATCAGGCAGAGACAGCATTTCAGAATTTTGTCAATAAAATCAAAAATCAAACGGTCAGCACGGCTCTGAAACTCGATACCAGTCAGGCACAGAGAACGCTTGACACATTCGCACAGAATCCGAAGACCGTCAGGGCGAAACTGATTCTTGATATGGCCAATGCACGGACAGAACTCCGGCAGTTTTTGCAGACAAGAACTATCAATGCAAGACTGAATTTTAATCAGAATATCCGTTCACAGAATGTCCAGCTCAATCTTGATACGACAAGTGCAACCCGGAAATTAGATGCCTTTTTGAATAAAATCCGGAATGCTAACCCGACTTTGCGGTTAAATTTCGACATTCGCTCCGCGAATACGCGTTTCCGCGCGTTTGTCAGTCATGTCCGGAGTACAAATTTCAATTCACGTTTGAATTTAAACACATCCGATGCTGTCCGTTCCGTGACACAGCTCACGGAGCGAATCAGAAACACAAATACAAATCTCAGAAACTCCGGCACGCAGATGAACTCCCTCAACGGCACAGCCGGAAAACTTGCCGATACGCTGAAAAATCTCTTTGCGACAGGAATGGTCATCACGTGGGGGAAAGCCTGTGTCAATGCCGCGACATCGACAGAAAATGCATTCATGGGTTTGCAGAGCATCATCAGCGGACAGGGGCGCGATTTCGCAGGCGCACAGGCATTTATTCAGGATTATGTCTCTGATGGATTAATTCCCCTCGCGAATGCCGTCACGGCTTATAAGAATCTCGCCGCGCGCGGCTATGATGATACGCAGATTCAGCGTGTTCTCATCGCTCTGAAAGACAGTGCCGCCTATGGCCGACAATCCGCATATACCATGGGTGAAGCTGTCCAGACGGCGACAGAGGGTCTCAAAAACGAAAATTCAATTCTTGTCGATAATGCCGGCGTGACAAAGAATGTTGCTAAGATGTGGCAGGACTATGCCAAATCCATCGGCACAACATCACAACAGCTTACGCAGGAACAGAAAATCCAGGCCGAAGTCAACGGCATTTTAGAAGAAACACGCTTTCAGGCTGGTGATGCCGCGAAGGTCTCCGGGTCGTTCTCCGGGCAGATGTCCCGGCTTACGGCCAGCATGACGAGTTTCAAAGTCGCTGTCGGGAACGTCCTGACGGGGGTTCTGTCGCCGTTCATCGCGGTACTGACAGACGGCATCCGGAAGATGACCCTCTTTGCAGAGGCCATCGGCAAAATGCTCGGCTTTGCCGGATTTGATGCCAATGCCGCGGTTTCCGGCAATATCAAGACCGCAGTCTCTGACAGCGAAAATCTGACGGATGCGCTCGGAACCGCGCAGGATGCCGCCGAAAAACTCGGCGCGGCAAGTTTTGATAATTTCAATATCATCGGCACAGATTCTGATTCTGATGATGAAAATCAGGAACAAACCGCCGTGATTTCGCCGTCTCTGGATATGTCAGATATTAATTCCGCACTTGACGGCGCAGGAACAGCAATCAGCGATAAAATCAGAGATTTTTTTGAACCGTTCCGGAATGCCTGGGCAGAATACGGCCAGCCGTTTCTTGCATCGTTTGAGAAGGCCGGGGGAAAAGTCAAGGCCATGTTTGCGGACATTGGCCGGAGTTTCGCCGAGGTCTGGACAAACGGCTCCGGTGAGAGAATTATCAGCAATATTTTAATTTTATTGACAGATATATTTTCTATTATCGGCGACATTGCCGGGGCGTTTTCGTCCGCATGGAATGACAAAGGCCGGGGAACTGCCCTGATACAGTCGTATTTTGACAGTTTCGGGAATCTGCTTGATTTGATTCATGCCGTGAATACAGCCTTCCGGAACGTCTGGAATGACGGCACCGGAGAACAGATTTTCGGCAATATTTTTGAAATCCTGACAAATATCAATCTGATATTTGCAAATTTAGAATCCCGGTTTCAAATTGCTTGGGAGAAGAATCAGGCCGGAGAACGGATTTTCAGAGGGATTTTCGGAATTCTGAATGATGTACTGACGACATTCAATCATATCACGGCAAAGACTGCCGAATTTGCCGGGCAAATTGATTTTTCGCCCTTACTGGATTCTATCGGGAATGTGCTGGAAAGTCTCGAACCGTTTACGGGTCATGTCGGTGAGGGTCTGGAATGGCTGTGGGAGAATATCCTGCTTCCGATTGCCGGATTCACGATTGAAAATATCATTCCTGATTTTCTGAATGTGCTGTCCGGCGCGATTGATATTCTTGATGCCTCTGTTGAGGCACTCAAACCCTTCGGCGAATGGCTCTGGGATAAGTTCATTCAGCCGATTGCAAACTGGACGGGTGACATCATCACGGCAGGGCTTGAAAATCTCGCGGATGTGCTTCATGATATTGGTGACTGGATTCGTGATAATCCGGATGCGGCCTTGAAAATCGGCGAAGTGACAGGCGCATTTATCGGCCTGACAACGCTGATAAAAGGCGGACTGCTTGTATCAGCAGGGGGAAAAATCCTGACATTTCTGGGAACGCTCGGAAAACTTGATGTCACAATCGGAATTATCTCAGCCGGGATTGTTGCATGGGGCTATGTTATCACGGAGCTGTCAAAAAACTGGGATGATATTTGCGATGTATTCGAGGATTCCGGCGGTGCGTTCGGATTTATTTCCGGATGGATTGAGTATTTGCGCGAAGACATTGAGGAATTTTTTGATTTCGGCGATTTCGGCAGAATATGGCGTGAATCATGGGAAAAAGTTGGTGCTGATTTTTATGATGCCGGAGAAGACCTGAAAATTTCATTTCAGAATGTAGTGAACCAGTTCACTTCCGGTTGGAATGAATTTCAGGAACTGTTTCAGGCCGGAATGGATACTATCTGTGATTTCTTTCAAAATGGTTCGGACGATTCAAAACAATTTTCCAATGCACTGGAAACCAATATCAGCGGCGCGGCTGAGAACATGAGCCAGAATTTCAAAAATCTGATAACCGGATTTCAGGAGAATTTCAATATCGGATGTGAAGCAATTGCAGATACATGGAACGGAATCAAGGAAAATTTCAGAATCGGTGTCGGCAGTATAGCAGGCTTTTTCCGTCAGCTTGGCGATAATATCTATCAGCATCTTGCAGATGCATGGCAGAAAGTAAAAACAGCTTTCTCAGCCGGGGGTGAAATGTTCCGCGGCATTCAGGACGGCATTTCCGGGACGTTTCAGAGTGTTGTCAATCGCTTGATTGACGGCATCAACGCCATTGTTGCAGAGCCGTTCCGCGCCCTGAATGATATGCTCGGAACAATCCGGTATTTCGAGATTGGCGGCTGGTACCCGTTCTGGGAACTGCCCGAAATCAGCATTCCGGAAATTCCGCGCCTTGCAAAGGGCGGTCTTGTAAATCAGCCGACATTGGCTATGATTGGTGATAATCCCAATGCGCAGACTGACCCCGAAATTGTTTCACCACTGTCGAAACTGAAATCTCTGCTCCCGGATTCAGAAACATCATCGGCAGGAGAGATTATCATGAAATTGGATGAATTAATCAATCTATTGCAGATATTAATTCAGATTGCTGATGGATTTGACCCGGTTCTCGAAATCAGCGACAAGGATATTTATGCATCCGCAGAGCGCGGAAAACGGAAATTCCAAAAAATGAAAGGGGTGCGCTGAATGCTGAATAAATCAAAAATATTCGCCGTGAACGGCACGGCGATTTATACACCGGATGCGCCGTTTCCTGCCGCATTCGGGCATTTGCAGGCGAGTGCCGGACGTTCGCTCAATGGCCGTACAAAAAAGCACACAGTGCGATTTAACGTCCGTTCATTTCAGAATGTCAGATACTCCAAAATGACAATTCAGGAATTCTACGAGATGTTTCAGTTATTCATGCAGGAGTCTGAATTTTTCGATTTCCAGTTCTATGACCCGTCTGTGAAATCCCTGAATGTCGTGTCAGTTTACTGCAATGATTTCGATTTCAAACTCATGAGCCTTGACGGTGAGGGGCTTGTCAAAGACGTTGTCTTCTCACTTGTGGAGGAGTAATCATGAACGCTGAGACATTTCTTGACCAGGCAAAACGCCGGACACTCAGAATCAGTTTTCCGGAATTTGATATTTATGATGATGATTCCGTGCTGTTGGATGTGCATCTGACCGAGGTCATGAACGACTGCCCGGATGTCAAAATCGGAAATTTAGTCATTCCGGAACTGACTGTCAAAACCGAATATCTGAATCTGAAAAATCACCTGAATGAGATTCTCACAATGGATGTCGGAATCGAAACAGAAACAGAACCCGTTACTGATGAAATCCTGAAAATTCAGGAAACATTCCCGGGAGAAACGCTGATATTTGCCCGCAGTATCACCGGATGCTATTTCGTTGCCAATGGGAAAAAACTATACAATGTCTGGTTTGATGATTCCGGCGCGGCGCGGTCGTATCAGGGACGGCAGACAATTGACTCCGTTCAGGAAATTGCCGGAATTTATTTCAAAGAAGAGTCTGCCGAATCCGGCGGACATATCTATAATGCGAGTGGCATGATTTACCTGATGCACGAAACAGAGCCGTCCCTGACATGCATCGCATGGCAGGGACGGACTATCGGCTATTACGAAACCCGGAGCCAGGGCGGATTTTTCGTTGGTGATGAACAGGAACTGACTGTTTCCGGCGAACTGCATCAATCCGTTATCAGTAATATGGTCAGACAGCGTACCGCTCTGACCCGGACAAACCGCGGTACAGCACAGAATCCGAAATTTGAAATCTGCAAGCTTGATTTGAAATTCATCCGATATTACAATTTTGAAAAAACGCTCTGCCGGAAAGTGATTTCCGGCGTATCGAGGACGTTTTCTTTGATTTCCTATGGAAATTATATCATCACGGAAACCTCTTCGCGCGATGAGGAAACAACGGAAATCATCTGCTACGGAATTCTGCATCAGCTTGTTGACCTGGATGCCCGGAGCTTTTTCAGTGCTTCCTATTTTTACGCCGGAGAAAGCTTTTCTAAATTATATGATAATTTTATCATATGGATAAATCAGCAGGGAATCAATATCACAGCAAAAACACAGAATTTTATCAATCTAAATAATCTTACAGTCAGTGAAAACTGGAGTACCGCTGATTTCTCCGGCATTACGGCTGATATGATTCTCCGTGAATTCGCCATGCTCGAAGGCGGCAACGCGTTTCTCAATCATGACGGCTTATTGGAGCTTGGCTGGTGCGGTGCAGAACCTGTTCTGACAGCTTCAGCCGAAAATCTTTCCATGCTGAAAATCGGCACAGAACGGCTCACTCCGGCCACAGGCATCATGTCCATGAATGCCGCCTCTGCCAACATCATCCAGACCGAATTCGATGAGGATGATTTGCATCTGATGCCTGTCATCAATGAATCTCATGATGATGTTTTTCAACGGATTATCAGCAAATTTTCGGATATTTCACAGATTGCTTTCACGGCATCCCTTTTAACGGGAGCAAGCCCGTATCTCCGTGCCGGGGACTGCATCCGGCTGATTACCCGGGACGGCGCGGCGGTCTGCGTTCCGGTCTTCATGCAGGATGTGAAAAATATCCCGTTCATGGACGGTCGTGTTTCTGTCCCGGACGGAACCTCCTGGATGACAGTGCCTGTCGATTTTGATTTGCTTTCTATTGTGAGAATTTCAGTCGATAACTGGCCGGAATTTCTCATTCATGGCATTTCGCCGGATACATCAGAAATGCTCGTCAGGGCAGTTCTGAAAAATGACGAAACATTCCGCATCCCGGAAAGCCTGTATCAGTTGCATGTCCGCACCCGGGAAGATTACCCTGCCTATCTCGAACTGACAGTCACTTTTATGGAATATTCAGCATCAAAGCTGATTCCGGCGTATTATGCCCTGTATACGGCAAATCAACAGATTATCACGACAAATTCCGGTGCAGTCATCGCAGTGAAAGGAGCAAATGCATGACAGGATTTTATTCAGGATTAGAGGGAATTCTCTTTATCAAAAAAGAAGATTTTGATAATATTCAGAAAATCTCCGGACGGTTGTATATCGTAGATGAAACAAACGGATTTTCTCTTTATCTCGGCGAAAAGCCGCTTTTCGCTGATGAATATCTCCGCGGAAAGGTCATGACACAGGCGGAATATGACACAATCACGCCCGATGAATCCATCACATATATCATTAAGGGGTGATTTTATGATACTGAATCAGGCGGATAATATCATGTTCGGAAGTGCGGAAGTGCAGAGGGTATATCAGGGCAGTGTGATTGTCTGGGAACGCGGTCAGGATGTACGGATTCCAGTACCGCGCGGCCTGTCAACCATCCTCTATCGGGAGGACTTCGATGTGGAGTCAGGCACATGGAGCGACACGACACACAGGAAATCTTTTACAAGCAATGATTTCGGGGTCAATCAGAATGGTGCCGTTTCCATCTCCTGCATAGGGATTGACACTATCGTCAATGGTGTGCAGAACGGGTTCACAATCTATACGGTGATAGAATCCAGCAATTTTTTGAATGACTGGTCACAGGTGGCCGATTTGAATAATGGCTCAGATTTGACAATCTATACAGGAAGCATCGGAAGACTGAAAGTAAGCTCTGTCATTTATGGTTCATCCTATTGCGAATTCGACCGTTTCGGTCAGTACGGTCTGACTCCCTATGGTCTGCTTGTTCTGAGATATGAACCATCGACCCGGGAGTTTTCCGCATACGGCGCAAACGGTACCAGTCATGCGTATGAAAAATTAATTTTCTCACTGACAAATCCCGTCAATGCAACGCTTGTGGCTGACCTCAACCGTCAAAGGCAAAATACCTCTGTTCCGTACAGTTATCTGCATTTCTTTGCTATCGGCGAAACGTACCACACGGATGAAGAAGTCATTGCCAATTGCAGTTGGCTCAGGGAAAAATATCTAATCTATTAAGCAGGTGATAGAATGCAGTATCT
>Ga0326512_10004567_pt1 | contig 10041 bp, 4 predicted proteins | sample 1_2617_0518_D_FD_203652 | JGI IMG/M metagenome (GOLD analysis project Ga0326512, IMG submission 203652) | Bovine rumen microbial communities from UC Davis, California, United States - 1_2617_0518 | ecosystem: Host-associated > Mammals > Digestive system > Stomach > Rumen | place: USA: California...
TGCCAGTATCGCTGCCTCTATGTATGCCCACCCCATGAAGGTGCTCAACTCTGAGGAATGGGGCCGCGCCCTGTGGCAGGCAGTCGTCAACGACGGTCAGGATCCCAACAGCGACAAGTATGCCGCTTTGGGCTACCACTTCGACTGGAGCTACGGTGAGAACGGCGTGCCCCAGCTGCACGGCCTGTCTATGCAGAAGTATATGGACGCTGCCAACACGGTGCCCACGGCCGATACCGACTGGTTCGACAAGACCACACGCACGGGTGTTATCCAAAACTATAACGTCAGCGTGAGCAACGGCTCGGAACATGGTTCCAGTTTCTTCTCACTGGGCTATTACAAGAACCTGGGCATCATCAAGGAGAGCGACTTTGAGCGTTTCTCTGCCCGTATGAATACCGACTATAAGCTGCTGGGCGACATGCTGACTATTGGTGAGCACTTCACCCTGAACCGCACGTCGGAGGTATCGGCTCCCGGCGGATTCCTCGGCAACGTGCTGCAGTATAACCCCTCGTTCCCTGTCTATAACACGAAGGGCGAGTATGCCAACCTGACCGGTGCCTACTCTGACCGTGAGAACCCCTTGGAGGTGCTCGACCGCAACAAGGACAACCGCTACACCTACTGGCGCACGTTCGGCGATGTGTTCATCAGTCTGCAGCCCATCAAGAACCTGATGCTGAAGACCACCTTCGGTATTGACTACTCACAGAAGGAGCAGCGCTTCTTCACCTATCCTATTAAGAATGGCAACGTGGCCAACGACGAGAATGCCGTGGAAGCCAAGCAGGAACACTGGATGAAGTGGATGTGGAACGCCATCGCCACCTATAACCTTGAGATTGGCAAACACCGTGCCGACGCATTGGTTGGTATGGAGCTGAACCGTCAGGACGATACCTGGTTTGCCGGCAAGCGCTATGACTATTCTGTGCTTACTCCCGACTATATGTGGCCCAGTGCCGGTGTGGGCGAGCAGCAGGCATTCGGTTCGGGCGAAGGCTATTCGCTTGTGTCGTTCTTCGGAAAGTTCAACTACACCTATAACGACCGTTATCTGGCCAGCATCACCCTGCGCCGCGACGGCAGCAGCCGCTTCGGTAAGAACAACAAGTACGGTACGTTCCCCTCGGTGAGTGCCGGCTGGCGTATCTCTGAAGAGAAATTCATGGAGCCTGCCAAGGAATGGCTTGACAACCTGAAACTGCGTGCCTCATGGGGCCAGACGGGTAACCAGGATATAGCCAACACTGCCCGCTATTCTATCTACAAGGCCGTCTATGGCGAAGCAGGATTTGGCGGACAGAGCTACGGAACGTCCTACGACATTCAGGGCAGCAATGGCGGCCAGACGCTGAACTCAGGCTTCAAGCGCGAGCAGTTGGGCAATGACGACATCAAGTGGGAGACCACCACACAGACCAACCTTGGTCTTGACTTCGGCTTCTTCCACAATGCCCTGTACGGTAGCGTTGAGTGGTACTTCAAGAAGACCAAGGACATTCTGGTCAACATGCCTGGCATAGGCATCATGGGTGAAGGCAGTGCCAAGTGGATCAATGCCGGTGAGGTAGAGAACAGAGGCTTTGAGTTCAACCTGGGCTATCGTGGCAACATCGGCGACTTCAGCTTCGACATTGCCGGCAACATCAGCACCAACCGCAACGAGGTGACCAAACTGCCTGAGACCATCGCCTCGAAAGGCACCTTCGGCGGCAGCGGCGTAGAGAGCGTCGTGGGTCACCCCATCAACTCCTACGTGGGCTACGTCTTCGACGGCATCTTCAAGAGCCAGGACGAGGTGGACAACCATGCCAAGCAGGAAGGAGCATCCGTAGGCCGCATGCGCTTCAAGGACCTTGACAGCAACGGCATCATCAACGAGAAAGACCAGGAGTGGATCTACGACCCGACACCCGACTTCAGCTACGGTCTGAACGTCTATCTGCAGTACAAGGACTTCGACTTCACCATGTTCTGGCAGGGCGTGCAGGGTGTTGATGCCCTGATGACCGTGAAACCCGGCGATGATGTCAATGGTGCCTACAAGGTGCAGACCGATCTCTGGGCTGGCGTGAACGTGGCCAATCTGAACAAGGGCAGCCGCGTGCTCGATGCATGGACACCCAACAACCCCGACTCGAACATCCCGGCACTCTCGCTCAACGACAACAACAATGAGAAACGCTTCTCCTCTTACTATGTGGAGAACGGCTCCTACCTGAAGCTGCGCACCATACAGCTGGGCTACAACCTGCCTAAGACACTGACCGACAAGCTGCACATGTCGAAGATTCGCACGTATCTCTCGGCTCAGAACCTGCTGACCATCAAGAGCAGCAAGTTCACGGGCGAGGATCCTGAGAACCCGCAGTTCGGCTATCCTATTCCGCTCAATGTGACCTTCGGTGTCAATGTCTCATTCTAATTGACAATCAAGAATTAAGAATCAAGATTTATCGGCAATGCCGAGTAAGAATAAAGAAACAGAAAAATTATGAAAACGATATACAGAAGACTTTTGATAGCTTTGCCACTGGGCGCATTGCTTACCTCCTGCTCCGACTTCCTGGACGAGCAAAAGCCGCAGGGAACGCTCTCTGACATCGAGGTGACCAGCTCAGACAAAATGGACAACCTGGTTGTTTCTGCATACGCCGTGTTCACATCGGCTGAGGACATCAACTCGTCGTTCTCCCTGTGGAACTTCGACGTGCGCAGCGACGATGCCTATAAAGGCGGCTCGTCGACCAACGACGGCGACGTGTTCCACCAGTTAGAGGTGGAGAAGGGTGTGCTGACCACCAACTGGAACATCAACGACATCTGGACTCGCCTGTACAACGCGCTGTCGCGTGTCAATGCTGCCATCGCCGTGATTGAGAAGACCGACGATACCAATCCGCTGAAGGCTCCACGCATGGCAGAGATGAAGTTCCTGCGTGCCTACGGCCACTTCCAGCTGAAGCGTCTGTTCAAGAACATTCCCTTCGTCATCAAGGCCGACATGACCGAGGAAGAGTATAACGCGCTGTCGAACCGCGAATATACTAACGATGAGGGTTGGGCTGTCATAGCCAAGGATTTGGAGGACGCATACGCCGTACTGCCTGCCACGCAGGCCGATAAGGGCCGCCCCACGAAAGCTGCCTGTGCCGCCTTCCTGGCCAAGGTCTATCTCTACAAGGCCTACCGTCAGGACGATGCCAACTCAAACAAGGTGACCTCTGTCAATGCCGATGACCTGAAGAAGGTGTTGGACTATACCGATGCCAAGCTCTACGAGCCTCAGTACGACCTGGAGGCCGACTTCCACAACAATTTCCGACCCGAAGAGCAGTATGAGAACGGCATAGAGTCGGTATGGGCTATCCAGTACTCGCGCAACGACGGCAGCACCTACGGCAACCTGAACTGGTCTTACGGACTGATCGTTCCCAACATTGCTGAAGTGACCGACGGTGGCTGTGACTTCTACAAGCCTTCGCAGAATCTGGTCAACGCTTACAAGACCGACATCAACGGACTGCCTATGGCCGACTACAACGATGCTAACTACGACCTGACTACCGACAATGCCGATCCGCGTCTGTTCCTCACCGTTGGCATCACCGGACTGCCCTACATGTTCAACAAGAACTTCATCATGGACAAGTCGGCTTCATGGAGCCGCTCAAACGGCATCTATGGCTACAACGTCACGCTGAAGCACAATGTCGATCCCGCCCTCATCGGCTCCTACCTCATTCACGGCTCCTACTGGGCAAGTTCCATGAACCGCATCGTCTTCCGCTATGCCGACGTGCTGCTGATGCGTGCCGAGGCCCTGGCTCAGACTGGCAGTGCAGACGAAGCCGTCAAGCTGGTGAACCGCATCCGTACCCGTGCTGCTGAAAGCCTCAATATGATCAAGGACTATCAAAGCGTCTATGGCGTACACATCTATTGCAAGAACTACGAAGGTACTTACACCAAGGAGGAGGCTCTGGAGATAGTGAAGACCGAACGCCGTCTGGAGCTGGCCATGGAGAGCGAACGCTTCTTCGACCTTGTGCGCTGGGGCGATGCCGCTTCTGTGCTCACCCGCTATGCCACGAAGGAGAAAGAGCGCGTGGCATACCTCAGCGAGGCTCAGTTCACTGCCGACCGCGACGAGTACCTGCCCATCCCTCACGAGCAGATTGCCGCTTCTAATGGTCACTACAAGCAGAACAACAAGTGGGGTGAATAATCGTGAATAGTTAAGAATGAATTTTTGCTTCTGCAATCATTAAAGAAACATACAATTATGAAAAAATTATTATATGCTACCTTCGCCCTTATCGCATCAGTGCTGGTGCTGACGGCTTGCTCAAGCGACAACACGAGCAGTCTGCTACTGTCGGGCGACTGCATGGTAGAGTCGTTTGAACTCGACGGAACATACACGGGCATCGTTGACCTCAGAAACCGCACCGTCAAGGTGAAGGTGCCCGCCAGCTTCACCTCTGCCAACAAGGCACAGATGAAGATAACCAAACTGCAGCTCTCTGAGGGAGCCGTGGCCAACATGGCTGTGGGCGACGTGATTGACTTCTCGGCAGCCAAACCGCTGCACGTCACCAATGGCGACCTCTTCCTCGACTGGATTATCAACGTGAAGAACGACGAGGCCAAGATCATCTCGTTCATCATCAACGACACCTACAAGGCTACCGTCAAGGAGGAAGACCATACCATCACGGCCTACCTGCCCTCAACGGTTGACGTGACCTCGATTGTGCCCACCATCACGCTGAGCGACGATGCGTCGGTCATGCCCCGCGACGGTGTGCCCACCGACTTCACCAACCCTGTCACTTATACCGTGACCGACAATACGGCAACCGCCACCTATACCGTGACCATTCACACCGTGGCTGCTCCCAAGGCCATCTTCCTGGGCAGTGCAAAAGCCACCTCGATGGACGAATTGGATCCCGAAGAGCAGGAGGCCTGCAAATGGATGCTCGCTAATGTCGAACAGTCTATCTTCGTTTCTTGGGGCGACATGGCCAACATAGACCTCTCGCAGTGTGAGGTAATCTGGTGGCACTGGCAGCACCAGCCCTCTGAGAACATATCCGACTTTGAAAGCGGTGCCACCTCTACGGCCATGGCTTATCGCACGAAGCTGCAGGACTACTATAAGAACGGTGGTGCCTTCATCCTGAGCCGTGCTGCTGTGAACTTTGCCGCTGTGCTCGGTGCCGTGAAAGACCAGCGCTGCGCCAACAACTGCTGGGGAGCAAGCGACGAGGGCGGTCCTGTCATCAATGCCGGCGAAGAATGGGGCATCATTCCCAACGATGCTGCCCACGCCCTGTGGACGGGTCTGGACGCTACGACGAAGATCTTCACCACTGACGGTGGCTACCAGATTTCTAACTGTGTGTCACAGTGGGGCAAGTGGGGCTTCAGCGACTTTGCCGACTGGGAGTCGCAGACAGGCTGCAAAGCCTTGGCTCATGGCGATGATCTGGCTGTCGTCGTCTGGGAGGCTCCAGCCTTTGACAAGACCTTCGGCAAGGGTGGCATCATCTGCTTCGGTTCCGGTTGCTACGACTGGTACTCGCCTGCTGCCTACACTCCGAACTATCACAACAACCTGGGTATCATGACGGGCAATGCCTTCAAGTACCTGTCAGGAAAATAAAAAGTTGACGTTTAAAACAAAAGAAGACTATGAACAATTTGAAATATTCAGTATTCGCCCTCATGCTGTCAGCCCCCGTGCTGACGGCGTGCAGCGACGACAATTTCAGCGGCGACCCCGACAAGAACTGGAACGAGACGACCGAGTTCTTCCAGCCCACCTATCCCAACGGCACACTGACCTACTATAATCCCACCATCGGCCGCTGTGGTGACCCCATGCCCTTCTACGATCAGAAAGCCAAGGAGTTCAAGGTGCTCTATCTGCAGGAGTACGACCAGAACAGTGCCTGCTTCCACCCCATCTGGGGTATTACCACGACCGATGGCGGCAACTATCAGTCTATGGGCGAAGTGCTGCCTACGGGCAAGTCTACCTTGGAGCAGGACGCAGCCATCGGTACAGGCTGCTGCTACTATAACGAGAAAGACGGTCTCTACTACATCTACTACACAGGCCACAACGGCCAGTGCGAGAATGTGGAAGTCGTACTGCGTGCCACCTCTGCCGACTTCAAGACCTGGAAGAAAGACGTCACTTGGTCGCTGCGCGGTGCAGAGTTCGGCTATTCTACCGTTGACTTCCGCGACCCCCAGATTTTCACTACCGAGGACGGCCTCTACCACATGATCATTTCCACCTATCCAGCCACTGGCGGCGACCCTGTCTTTGCCGAGTTCAAGTCGAGCGACATGAAGACCTGGGAGCACGTGGGCAAGTTCCCCATGATTTGGAACCGCATGCTGGAGTGTCCTGACGTGTTCAAGATGGGCGACTGGTGGTATCTGGTCTATAGCGACAGCGACAGGCAAAACTGGAGCCGCAAGGTGAAGTACAAGAAGGCTGCCACCTTTGAGGAACTGAAGACCTGCTTCGGCAATGATGCCGGTGAGGTGGTGCTCGACAGCCGTGCCTTCTATGCAGGCAAGACCGCCTCAAACGGTACCGACCGCTACATCTGGGGCTGGTGTCCCATTCGTGTTGCCGACAAAGATGCCAAGAACATTCACGAGATGAACGTCAATGTGGGCGGAGGTGCCGGTAATGAGCCTAAGTGGGGTGGCGCACTGGTATGCCACAAGGTCGTGCAGCATGAAGACGGAACACTGACGCTGGGCGAGGTGCCTGCCATCAAGGCCAAGTACACCCAGGAGCAGGTGCTCACCGTGATGAAGTCTAACGGCTATGTGAACGGCAAGCTTACGGGCGACAATGCCTACGTGCTCTACAACCGCCTGGGCAATTGCAACCACATCTCCATGACCGTCAAGACTGAAGGCGACGGCGACAAGTTCGGCATCTCTCTCGTGCGCGGCACCGACTCGAAGAAGTACTACACGATGGTGGTCAATCCTGAAGAGGGTAATGCCAAGCGCAAGATCAACTTCGAGCAGGAAGGCGAAGAGGGACAGGGATTCGTTGAGGGCATCGACGGCAACATCTTCCCCCGTCCGGCAGACAACACCTACAAGATTGACATCTATACTGACAACACCGTCATGGTGATGTATATCAACGACAACGTGTGCTATACACAGCGCATCTATGGCATCACCAAGAACTGCTGGAGCATCAATAACTACGGTGGTTCCGTCACCATCAGTGATGTAAAAGTCAGCCAGCAGTAATAGCGGCTTTTATGAATAATCGTTCAATGTAGCAAAATTATGTTACATTGAACGATTTCTCTTATCCTATGTAACATATCTTATTATCTGAAAGGCCAATTTGCTGTAATTTTGCACTCAGAAAATTTGAATTATCTAACTCTTTAAACAAAAAAAATTATGAAGAAAGTGTTTTTACTCATGTGCCTTTTGGCAACAACCACCATCGCTACGGCCACTGACCTGTGGGAAGGTACGCACGCAGTAGATTGGTCTAACACGCTGACTATCGAGGCTGCTAAGTTTGTGGAAGCTCAGGTCGGACAGAAAATTGTCGTTGAATTCACCGATGCCACGGGAGAAGTCATTGAACTGCACAGCAACGCTGGCATGCTGCCTGGAACACGCTACGCCCACTTCCTCTATGCCGACCAGCACGAAATGGAAGTGTTCATCACCCCTGGCATGCTAGCCTGTCTGAAAGAGCACGGAATGGAGATTTGCGGCAAAGGTTTTACTGTTACCAAGGTATGGTATGGCGACGGCAAGGACAATGTCGATGAGAACACAGTCTGGACAGGCTACTTCTGGATGGACGATTGGAGTACGTTAGAGGTGGCCAAGACCTCGTTTGATGGTATCAACTGGAATGACTACAAGGCTATCCGTTTCTATTCAGAGGCTAACCGAACGGATTATGTCATCAATGTGCTTACCAAATGGGATGAGGGTGGCAAACTGGGCGATCAGACCACGATGACCATGACCAACGAGTATGCCGAACTCAGTCTTGAGGGCATGGATATGGCAGCAAGACTTGATACTGACAGGCTCATGGTTCAGTGTAACAAGGAAGGTGGCAATCCCTTTAACTTCACAGCCATCGTGCTCGTCAAGAAAGATGTGGATACGGGTGTTGCTGATATAAGAAGTCAGAAGCAAGATGCCAGAAGTGAGTACTTCAACATTGCCGGCCAGCGTACGGTTAATCCCAGCAAGGGTCTGTATATCGTAAATGGCAAAATGGTTTTCATCAAATAAAAGTTAGTAGTTAGTTATTTGATTCATATTAATAGGTAATAGGTAAGGTAATAGATTGCTTTTTTCAGGATAACATTTATAGAAGAATTGTTGCAGTGAACGATTATTTGCAGCAAATGAAACAGAAATGACAGCCTATTAACGAGAATTCTTGTAACTTTGCAGCAGATTTCTAATAACTAAAAACAAATGTGCATGATGAAAAGATGTTTAATGACAATGGTGGCAGTGATGACGCTGACTATCGTGAGGGCTCAGGTGGTGACACCGCAGGCTTGCGAGCAGAGCATCGTGACGCCGAAAGCCGAGGGACGCTACCTGTGGCTGCCCATTCAAGAGTCCGCTCCTGAAGGTAAGGTGCAGGTTATCGTCAGCGGTATGCTACAGATGGAGCAGAACGTGCGTATGGCTCGCGAGCAGGTGGACTATTATGTAGCACTCGACCTGCAGCCATATCAGGGCAAGAATGCTCTGAGGGTATGCGTGCAGAATGTGCCAACGGGCAGCGTGTGCTTCAAGAAACTAGTGCAGAACGACGATGCGGATTTTGCATTAATAGATGAGAGGTTCCGTCCGCTGTACCATCATACACCGAAGCGTGGGTGGATGAACGACCCGAATGGGATGTTCTACATGCCGTCGTCGCCGTCAGGCAATGACGGGCAGGCAGGTGCCTGTGATGGCGTTTGGAATCTCTTTTACCAGTACAACCCCTATGGCTCGATGTGGGGCAACATGCATTGGGGACACTCCACCTCTACCGACCTCGTCCACTGGAAGGACGAGGGCGTGGCACTGGCTCCAGACGTGTGGGGCACAATGTTCAGCGGGTCATGCATAGTGGACAATGGTGACGTTGTGGCAATGTACACGGCAAGCCGTCCAACACCGTTTGGAGGTGACGTGCAGGCACAGTGCATAGCCTTCTCGAATGATGGTGGCAAGACATTTACGAAGTATGAGGGCAATCCTGTGTTGACTGCCGAAGACAAGGACTTCCGCGATCCACGCCCCTTTTGGAACGAGGATATCAAGGCATGGAACCTCATCCTCGCCGTGGGACAAGAGATGCGCATCTACTCGTCACCAGACCTGAAGAAATGGAAGTACGAGTCATCTTTCGGCAAGGAATATGGTAATCATGGCGGTGTGTGGGAGTGCCCAGATCTGTTTAAGATTGATGAAAAGTGGGTGCTCATCTGCAATATCAACCCTGGTGGTCCATTTGGTGGTAGCGCCACACAGTATTTTGTGGGGCAGTTCGACGGACATAAGTTCACTTGTGAGTCGAAGCCTGAAGTGACGAAGTGGCTCGATTATGGCAAGGACCATTATGCCACTGTCTCGTTTTACAACGCTCCAAACAACCGCCGCACGGTGCTGGCCTGGATGTCGAACTGGCAGTACGCCAATCAGGTGCCGACAATGCAATTCCGTAGTGCTAATTCGATAGCCCGCGACCTCGGTCTCTTTGAATATAATGGTGAGACTTACGTCAGCGTCACACCCTCGCCGGAGATGCTGGCTGTGCGTGGCGCAAAAGTAAAGCAGCCCACGGAGGCCTGTGAGATAGTTATCGACGTGAAGAAGCAAGCGGAGATTGTACTCTCGAACACGAAGGGCGAGCAGGTCACAATGACCTATGACGCTGCGAAGCAAACGTTTACGACGGATCGCACGAAGAGCGGTGACGTGGGCTTCAGTCAGGACTTC
>Ga0326512_10004568_pt1 | contig 10041 bp, 14 predicted proteins | sample 1_2617_0518_D_FD_203652 | JGI IMG/M metagenome (GOLD analysis project Ga0326512, IMG submission 203652) | Bovine rumen microbial communities from UC Davis, California, United States - 1_2617_0518 | ecosystem: Host-associated > Mammals > Digestive system > Stomach > Rumen | place: USA...
ATGTCGATCACGTCGTCTCCGTCGTAGAGCACGAAGACCTTCATCCCGCAAGCCTCCTGTCCTCCCCGGACATCTCGATCCTTTCGCACGTCTCGCGGATTCTCGAGATCATGTCCCCTGCGGTCTCGGGGTCGACCGCGCTGAACCTGTCGGCCAGGGCGGAGAGCGAGTACTTCGACGTGAATATCGTCGGGAGCATCGCGCTGTTCCTCTCGTCGACGAGACGGAACAGCCGTCCGACGCTCCACTCGCTCGCCCTGGAGTTGATCTTCCCGAAGTCGTCCAGGACAAGGAGCTTCGTCCCCGCCGCACGCATGAACACGTCCTCTGCGGAGACGTTCCTGCGACCGAAGGCGTCGTGTATCTCGTCGAGCCATCGATTCGCCGATATGAACCTCGCCTGGCACCACCCCGCCTCCGAGGTGTTGCGCGATACGTACGCTTTGAGTATCGCCGCTGCGGAGTGCGTCTTCCCGACGCCCCTGCTGCCGTAGATGTACAGGCCGTGGCCGTCCCGCACCCTCTCCAGCCCGTCGTAGTCAGGCCTCACGTCCCAGTACCTCCTGGGAACGCCGGTGTTCTCCCACGCCATGCGCAGGAGGTCGCCGCGACGCTCCCTGTACTCGGCCCTGCGTGCCGCCCTGGCGCCGTCGCAGTCGCACTGGACGTTCATGTAGTGGACGGTGCCGCCACCGCCGAGCGACGGGATCGGCTGCTTCCTGAGCTCGTTCCCGCAGTACGGGCAAAGCTCAATCGTACTCTGCATACCTGCTCACCCCTCCGTCGGCGTCCTCGAGCTCGTCCCTGTACTTCCTGAAGTTCTCGGGGCCGAAGAGCGTGGACGGCCTGACGTACTTCCTCATCCTCGGGTCGTTCCCCCACTCGGCCTGCTTCATGTCGACGATGCGCTTCATCGTCTCGACCGTGACGCCTTCCTCCAGCCGTGCCCTGATGTGCTGGGTGCCTGCGGTCAGGCGCCTTCCCGTCACCTCGGCGATGTGCTCCATCACCTCGTTGACCTCGTCCGTGTGTGCGCTCTGCGTCGGCCTCTTCCTCTTCTGACTGGGTCTCGTCGCCGTCTCGCCGCCCGACGTGGGCTCCATGCCGGAGAGCCTGAACCCCTCGTCGGTCACCGCGTACCAGCGCGTCCTGTCAAGCCTGTCCTCGTTGTAGTTAGAGATGAGGATGAGCCCGTGCTCCTCGAGCCTTGCTATCGCCCTGTCCACCTTGCCCCTGCTCATGTAGGGCAGCTGCTCGGTGAACGCCCTGGTGCTGTTGTAGGTCCAGTGGAGGCCGTCGTGGTAGTGCGTGCCGTTGCGGCGGTTCTTGTCGCACCAGTACGCGAGGTTGTAAAGGATCACAGCCGCCTCGACGCCGACCTCCGACGCCACTGCGGTCACGAAATGATGCTCCATCGCTCACACCCCTACCCGAACAGCCTCTCGGATGCCATCTCGCCGACCCATCCCCTGCTCCTGAAGAGCCATGCGAACGCATTCATGACATCGCCCTCGTACGCCGCGCGGCACAGGGCCGTGAAGCACTTGGGCGGCGTCACCGGCTCGCCTGTCATGGGATGGTTGACGCACTTGTCCCTGTCGAACCACTCCGAGACGATCACGGTGTCCCTGCCTATGGTGTGCGGGGACACGGGCTGGTCGTCGGAGTCCGCGTCGAACTCGTGGAACCTGCATACCCAGCCGATCCGCTCGTTCAGCTTGGCGACGCCGGCGCGTGCCCAGCCGAGCTGCTCGGCGGTGCCGTCGAACATGGCCGTCGACGGTGCCCTCCCGACCGCCTCGTACGTGCAGAACAGGAGTCTCATAGGAACATCAGCCCCCCGAGTATCGCCGCGACTGCGACGACGTCGGAGAGCAGCACCAGGAGCACCAGCGGCATTCCGTCGCCCGGCTCATGGTAGCGTGATGATGATGTGCGTTCGTGCAAGGTTTGCCCCCTCTCGAAGCGTCCTGCCGTGGGTGCTGCGGGCGTATGTCGTGGCATGTGCGAGCGAGAAAGGAGGTTCGCCGTGCCCGCAGCACCCACGGCAGGACGCTGTCCGACTGCCGTTGAGATCGCGCCCGGCAGGAGTCGAACCTGCTGGGTGAAGCGCGTCTCCGAGACGCCACGGGCGCAAGGACGCGATGGCACCATAGGGCACCCTCGCGGGATTTTCGAATCGTCAGCACGGGAGTCGTCCCGTGCCCGTCAGCTTCACTTGGCGGTCTCTGCCGCCCTCCTCTGTGACCTAGGTCAGCCATGCGAGCCCACGTATCCGCTGCCGGCATGACTTACCCCCTGCTTCCATTGACGGTTGGCCGCTGCCGCCCTGCGGCGACATGCTCGCGGTCCGGGGTCATCCGTCTTCTATTCGGCTTTCAAGGTCCTCCCGAGTGCGAGCACTCGAATCGGGGAAGTGCCTGGTGTCTCACTTCCCCGACTCGGGGGTTCGCGCCCTCTCCGCACGCTCGCGTGCCTTCGCCTCCAGATAGCGCTGCGCGAGGATCATGCTCGCCCTCGCCTGGGCGCTCTCCCTGCGGACGTCGACGCGACGCACGGGCTTCTCCTGCATCAGCCCTCACCTACCTCGAACAGGTAGTCGACCGTCTTGCCGGGGAAGAACGTGTCGCGTATCTCGAACGCGGCGTTGGCGGGCATCCCATGCTTGCCAGAGAGCCAGTCCGTGACGGTGTTGGGACGTACGCGGAGACCTGTCGCGATGTCGCTGCGGCTGACGCCGTACCTCTCCATCTCGCGCTTCAGGTTCGGGTACCTCATCCAACTCCTCCTTCGGCTCTCCGCCGTTCCAGTCGCGTTAGCGGTTCTCCGCTAACCGTTGGCACAGTTTTCTATCGGTTTTCCGATAGAATGCACCGATTTATGCTATACTTGCACTATGTAACGAAGCGTCGATGGCGCCGCTTCCTCCATCGGCTCTCCGTTGCATATCCCATTGTAGCGGAAGTCCGTTTGCTGTCAACGGTGATTCTAGCGATTTTCCGATAGAATCCTATCCGTGTTTTGCTATCGCTTGACAATCTGGGCAGGAGGTGCCGACGATGCGCAACCGCATTCGGGAGATAATGGACGAGAGGTGTCTCCACGTCACGGCGTTCGCGAGGGAGATCGGCGTGCCGCAGTCGACGATGTCGACCATATACCACGGCACGACCAGCTTCGAGAAGATCCGCATAGACACCTTCGTGAGGATAGCCCACGGACTCGGCATGACGGCGGACTCGCTCTGGGACGACGCCTCGGAGACCGTGCGGCGGGAGGAGCCGCTTTCGCTGTCGCGTGACGAGAGGGCCGTCATAGAGTCGTTCAGGGACACCGACGAGAGGGGTCGGCAGACCATCCTGGCCGTGGCGCGGTCTCAGCGGGGGATGTCGGGGGAACCTGAGGATTTTATAGCTGATGCGTCATAATCCTTGCCATGTGATTTCTCACGCACGGGAAATGGAAAAGGGCATTTCGCGAAATCTCTATTTCTCGAATCCGCGAAATGACTATCTATATATACAGATAATAAACCAGATAGAAAAGATATAACGTGGGGTTTCCCCGAAGCCGAGGAATGAACGACGAGAACCGACGGACGAACGTCGGAGGGAAACGGCCAAGGAACTCACAGAAGCCGAGGACGGCCTTGAGACCGCATGAACGGACGAACATCCGAGAGGACGGAGAAAAGGCCGTCTCCAGCTTCTCCAAGGACGAGAGAGGTATCCCTGATGGACAGAGCGGTGATATACGCACGCTTCTCATGCTCGAAGCAGAGGGAGGCTTCCATAGAGGACCAGATACGCGTCTGCTCGGAGTGGTGCGCGAAGAACGGCTACCTCATAGTCAGGACGTACAGCGACTACGCCATGTCGGGGAGGACGGACGAGCGACCGCAGTTCCAGGAGATGATCGCCAACGCGGGAGAGTCCGACATAGTGCTCGTCTACATGATGGACAGGTTCAGCAGGGACATCTACGACGCACCGATATACAAGAAGAAGCTCAGGGACAAGGGCGTCAGGGTGGTCTCCGCGACCGAGTCGATGCCCGAGGGTCCCGAGTCGATGCTCCTGGAGTCGATCTACGAGGCGATGGCGGCGATGGAGTCCGCGCGGACGTCGCGCAGGGTCAGGCGCGGCATGGAGGGCAACGCGAGGAAGTGCATGCACAACGGCATCAAGGTCTTCGGCTACGACTGGGCGGAGGACGGCACCTACGTCGTCAACGAACGCGAGGCTGAGATGGTGCGCGAGGTCTTCGCGCGGAGAATATCCGGTGACACGATGAACGAGATAGCGCGTGACCTCGCCGCGAGGGGCGTCAAGACGTCGCACGGGAAGCCGTGCAGACAGCAGATGGTCACGAACATGCTCTCGAACGAGAAGTACATCGGGAACTACTCGTGGGGCGACGTCAGGGTCGAGGGAGGGATGCCCGCGATAGTCACCGAGGAGCAGTTCCGCGCCGCCCAGCACGTCAGGGGGAAGAAGAGGCGCAAGGAGGAGCACTGGCACGACTTCGCGTTCGCGGGGAGGGGCGTCTGCCTCGGCTGCGGCAGGAGCCTCGTCGGCACAAGCGGGATAGGCAGGAACGGCACGAGGTACCACTACTACTCGTGTCCGGGTAAGTGCGGCGTCGGCAACGTACGCGCGGACGTCCTGGAGGAGGAGGTCGCACAGAGGGTTCGCGGTATGCTCGGGTCGCGCGAGCACTCGCTGTCCATAGCGCGGAAGATATCCGAGACCGTGACCGACGTCGAAGCCGAGGCGAGGCTGGACACGGCGAGGAGGACGTACGCCGCATCGGACAGGGCGATAGCCAACATCATGAGGGCGGTGGAGGACGGGATGCCATACGCCGACGTGAGGGACAGGCTCTCGGAGCTCAAGGCTGAGAGGGCGAGGGCCGAGGCCGACGTCAGGGCATGGGAATGCAGGGCCACCATAGACGTCGACGGACTCGCCGAGTTCATATCGCACGGTGCGGGGATGAGCGACGCGGAGCTCCTCGACACGTTCGTGTGGCAGGTCCAGATGTCCGACGAGATGGTCGCCGTGGTGCTCACGTACGACATGGAGGGCGAACCCGCAAGGTGGGAAATACCTCGCGGGTTCGCACCGGACTGCCTGGGTACCCCCAACAACACTCTCTGCGAACCGCGAAGGGGTGTTTTCTTCGCATATATCGGGGGTCGGCTAATCCTCTGCTACAATCGGTAGTATAATACCCTGTGCGTTGGGAAGGTCTTTTCGGCGAACGGCATGGTCTCATCGGAATCTCCATGGTTGGCGCAGCCGTGCGTCACCGTCCGTCCTGACGTCAAGGCAGGCATATGGCCGAAGGAGGGATATGAGGATAATCAAGAGGGACGGCTCCGAGACGACGTTCGACAGGCAGAAGATAGTCGACGCCATCAACGGCGCCAACTCCGAGGTCGACGAGAGGGACAGGATCATCGACGTCCGTGTGAACGGCATCGCCAAGGTGGTCGAGATGGAGTGCGCACGTCTCGGTCACACCCCCACCGTCGAGGAGGTGCAGGACCTCGTCGAGGGGTGCCTGATGGAGTCGGGCAACCACGAGGTCGCGCGCCAGTACATCACGTACCGCTACATACAGGGGCTCAAGCGGCAGAAAAATACCACTGACGACCGCATACTCAGTCTCGTGGAATACGAGAACGAGGAGGTCAAGCAGGAGAACTCGAACAAGAACCCGATGGTCGTGTCGGTGCAGAGGGACTACATCGCGGGTGAGGTGTCCAAGGACGTCACCATGCGCAAGCTGCTGCCCGAGGACGTCGTGAGGGCGCACGAGGAGGGCATCATCCACTTCCACGACGCCGACTACTTCATAACGCACAGCCACAACTGCGACGTCATCAACCTCGATGACATGCTGCAGAACGGCACCGTCATCTCGGGCACGATGATAGAGCGCCCGCACAGCTTCTCCACCGCGTGCAACATCGCCACGCAGATAATCGCGCAGGTGGCGTCGTGCCAGTATGGCGGACAGACCATCAGCCTCGCTCACCTCTCCCCGTTCGTCGACGTGAGCCGACAGAGGATACGCAAGTCGGTGGTTCACGAGTGCTCGCTCATCGGGCAGGTCCTCGGCGACGAGCAGATTGATGCAATTGTTAACGACAGGCTTAAGGACGAGATAGCCAAGGGCGTACAGACCATCCAGTATCAGGTCGTGACCCTCATGACCACGAACGGCCAGGCGCCGTTCATCACGGTCTTCATGTGTCTCAGCGAGGCCGAGGAGGGACAGGCACGCGACGACCTCGCGATGGTCATCGAGGAGGTGCTGAGGCAGCGCTACCAAGGCGTCAAGAACGAGGTCGGTGTCTGGATCACGCCCGCCTTCCCGAAGCTCATCTACGTGCTCGACGAGGACAACGTACACGAGGGCTCCAAGTACTTCTACCTCACGGAGCTTGCCGCCAAGTGCACCGCGAGGCGCATGGTCCCCGACTACATCTCGGCGAAGATGATGAGGCAGCTGAAGCTCTCCAAGGGGGAGAAGCCGGGTGAGGGCGACATGGTGCCCATCATGGGTTGCAGAAGCGCCCCGACGCCAGACCGTTCGGGCAACGGCTGGGACAACGTCGCGCGTGCGAAGAACTATGAGCCTGGCAAGCCCAAGTACTACGGTCGCTTCAACTGCGGCGTCGTGACGATCAACCTGCCCGACGTGGCCCTGTCCTCCGAGAGGGACTTCGACAGGTTCTGGGAGATATTCGACGAGCGTCTCGAGCTCTGCCACAAGGCGCTCAAGTGTCGGTACGAGCGACTCCTGGGAACGCCGTCGGATGCCGCGCCGATACTCTGGCAGCATGGCGCCATAGCGCGACTCGACAAGGGCGAGACCATAGACAAGCTGATGTTCGGCGGCTGCGCGACCATCAGTCTCGGCTACGCGGGGCTCTACGAGTGCGTCAAGTACATGACCGGCTACTCCCACACCGACCCCCACGCCACCGACTTCGCCCTCGCGGTCATGCAGCGCATGAACGACAAGTGCGCGGAGTGGAAGGCCGAGGAGGACATCGACTACAGCCTTTATGGAACACCTGAACTCAGACGGGTGGCCTAGCGGCAACGCTAGGAAGAATTTACCTCGCTAAACGGGCATGGCCGAATAACCAATAAGCCGATAAGAGACCCTAAATCCAGAGATGGACAGTGGGAATCCCGTAGGAAACGGATTGCGTGGAGGACAATATGCTCGACAAGATGGCTCCCAAGAGAACCGACAAGCTGGTGCCACGACACACCATCACCGAGGAGATGTCACTCATCGAGGGCACGGACAACGCGTACGTGACCCCGTCAGGCGACGTGTGGTGTGACTACGGCAACGACATGTATCTCAAGAGGAAGCCATATCTGAACCCGTGGAACGGCTATCTGTACATAACGGTGCGAACAGTCGACCACAAGGACAAGTCGTATCGTCTCCATAAGCTCGTAGCCAAGGCGTTCGTCGAGAACGACGACCCAGAGACAAAGACAATCGTCGGTCACAAGGACAACAACAAGGCGAACCCCGTGGCTTCAAACCTGTACTGGACGACATGGGCCGAGAACATCCAGAAAGCACATGCCGACGGACTCTGCGAACAGGACTCCGGTTATGAGGACTCGCAGAGTAAGCCCGTAATTGCCTTTGACGAGGCTGGCAACGAGATAGGCAGATACGGCTCTGTCTGTCAGGCGCATCGCGCCCTCGGTGTCAGCAAGAGCACCATCATCAGGTGGTGTGAGCATGAGATCAAGGGCAAGCCTCGCAAGGGCATGACGTTCCAGTACCAATCCGCACCTCTAACGACCATCGAAAGCACGTCTGGAACGGAGAAATCCTCATGACGGAAGCGAGTAGAGTAGGGGTCACGAACGACCTCGAAATGCGAGGGGTCTCATGTGTGGTAACAGCAGATGAGACCAAGATATGGTCTAAACCGCTAGTAAATATCGGGAAACCGACGGTATCATTGATCGAGAGCACCACGTACAAGTTCGCCAAGTGCCTGCAGCGCCGCTTCGGCATCGTCGAGGACGTCACCGACCACGGCTACATCACCAACAGCTACCACGTCAACGTCCGCGAGGACATCGACGCATTCACGAAGCTCGGCTTCGAGGCGCAGTTCCAGCACATGTCCCCAGGCGGCGCCATCTCGTACGTTGAAGTCCCTGACATGCAGGACAACATCGAGGCCGTCATTCGCGTGATGCAGTTCATCTACGACCACATCGTCTACGCCGAGCTCAACACCAAGAGCGACTACTGTCAGGTCTGCGGGTACGACGGCGAGATAGTCACGGTGGAGGAGGACGGGAAGCTGCTCTGGGAATGCCCGAACTGCGGCAACCGTGACCAGTCCAAGATGAACGTAGCAAGAAGGACGTGCGGCTACATCGGTACCCAGTACTGGAACCAGGGACGTACCGAGGAGATTCGCGACCGCAAGATGCACCTGTAGCGAATCGTCGACATATGCGCGACTCGGGGGGCGTGCTTCGGTGCGTCCCCCATCTTGGCAGAGGAGGCAGAAGAGTGAGCAAGCCAATCACGGACGAACTGCGGAAATGGGTGGACAAGTACCTGTACCCCTACTCAGCCGACTACATCCAGCGCTCATACGGTGCCGCGCTGGTCAAGTTCGCCGACCAAATCGATGCGGAGCACGAGAGGTTGAAGGAGCTGTGCACCGATCTCTTCAACAGGCTGCGAGACGAGGACGAGCATTGCGGCGAGTGCCGCTCGTCATGCGAGCACGACGCATGGAACTTTGGCGACCCGAAGTGCGTGTATGCCATGCGCATGCGCGAGCTGGGAATCGTCGAGGTGGACTGATGAACTACAGCGAGATAAAGTACAACGACATCGCCAACGGCGTCGGCGTCAGGACGTCCCTGTTCGTCTCGGGTTGCAGGCACCACTGCCCCGGCTGCTTCAACGACGTGGCATGGGAGTTCGACTCGGGAATGCCGTACACCAACGCGGTCGAGGGCATGATCGTCAGGTCGCTGATGCCGTCGCATGTGAGCGGTCTCTCGATACTCGGCGGGGAGCCGCTTGAGCCCGAGAACCAGCCTGACGTCGCGGGGCTCATACAGCACGTGAGGATGATGGTGCCCGAAGCCACGATATGGATGTGGACGGGGTTCACCTACGAGAACCTCATGCATGGCAGATCACGTACCGAGGTGCTGCCATACATCCTGAAAAACATAGACGTACTCGTGGACGAAAGGTACGTCAAGGAGCTTGCCGACATCACGCTCAGGTTCAGGGGTTCCTCGAACCAGAGGATAATAGACGTACCCAAGACGTTGGAGTCTGGCGAGGTATGCCTTTGGGATGACGGACATGTCAGGGGAAGGATGTGACTCACGTTCCTTTGTTTGGAGGGGAACGTGTGGACCTCCTCCTCCCCACTCCCTCCATGGCGGTCGTGGGTCCGTCAGCACGGTGCGCATCCGCGTCGTTTGCGATTGTAAGTATAACAAAAAAGAGCCCCTCCTCCAAACGGAGAAGGGGCTCAAAAAACGCAGCTTACTTTCGTGAACATGCGAGCAGGACCACCGTCGTTGAGTCGTAGTTCGCTGAGTCTGGTCCCATATAGCCTCGCTAGGAAAAACGCACGTGCCTACGTGGGTCAATTCGATCGCTGGCGTAGGGGATGTCCTGCTGGCTCTTCGGTGCGGAGTGCTGCTGGACACGCACGCTTGCGCTCTCCCCCATCCTCTTGTACATCTCCTTGGTAAGCGTTATGCCTCTCCCCAGGCTCCTTGTAGTCACGCGCCCTCCGTTTCTGGGCTCACCAGTGCACGCATCATGTTGCCAAGCGAAATGTGAAATACCTCAAAAAGTGGGAAGAGAGTTACCCTATCACGTCGATGACCTTCTGCGCCACGACGTCGGCGATCATGTCCTCGTCTATCGCAATCTTTGCAAGCTCGGTGCGCACGATGTCGGTCACCGTGGCACGGAGCGACGGATGCTTGTTGAATCGGTCGA
>Ga0326512_10004569_pt1 | contig 10040 bp, 15 predicted proteins | sample 1_2617_0518_D_FD_203652 | JGI IMG/M metagenome (GOLD analysis project Ga0326512, IMG submission 203652) | Bovine rumen microbial communities from UC Davis, California, United States - 1_2617_0518 | ecosystem: Host-associated > Mammals > Digestive system > Stomach > Rumen | place: USA...
AAATTTCACTTACCTCGGATATGATAAAGAGATTAACACTGGATTCTTAGGAATTATATATGTCTATGGTTCTAATCGTTATAGATATCATTGTCAGGTTCTTTTTAATGGAGATGAAAAAGGATCCGCTGAAATGTTAGTTAAAAGAGCAAAATATAAGAGAAAGGATTAATTTCCCTTCTCTATTTTTATTTATTCTCTTAGTCCTGATTCAACTAGAAGATTTGATAGTGATGTTCCTAGGTAAGACTCGATCGTAACGACTTCAGTTTCACACCTATAAACGTCCATACTTAAAATTCCACGCTCGAGAATAACTTTCCACAGTTTCTCTGTTAATTTCTTTTTTGGGTTCAAGCCGACACCAAGGTCTGATTCTAATACTTTAGTTCTTATTAAAAATCCTACTCCGCCACCATAATTTTTCCGTCCACGATAGTAGTGATTATAAGTTTCAACTCTTGTAAGGATCCATAGTATTCTTTGGTCAATAACTGCTAACCAAGGTTTATTACTACTACCAAAATACCCAAGACTTATAACTGCATACCTAAGTCCCCTAAAACTACCAAACCCATAATTATTAAAAGCCAAGTTTTCTCCTCTCTTCTTGTGTGTAGTCTACTTTTTGATCATGGTTATATAAATCCGCTAAAGATACACCAGATTTCTTTTCGGCTTCATTTAATTCTATCCCCAGTTCATTCGCCAGGTTTTTTAGTCTTTCTCCACATAATGGTTTGAATTCGTATTTTATTTTCAATCTCCCCTTTCTAAGTATGGCCGGATCAATCTCGGGAACACTAGCATTGAAAGTAAGGATAAATTTCACTTTCAGGTAATCTCCAAATATACCGTCGCTAAGGTTGAGGAGTTCTGAAATAACTGACGTATCCCCTAAATTTCGTTCCCTAGAGATAAGCAATTTTTCACAATCTTCTATGATGTAAATGCTCGTTCCTCCTCCCTTATCTGAATTAAGTAGGTGATTTCGAAACCCATTTAAACCAGACATAAGAAGATCCTGAGACATTATGTGAAATTCCTTATTCTTGTGTATCTTAGCCAGATATTTAATATAGCTACTTTTTCCACACCCAGGGGCACCATAAAATATTCCAATCCCACCTTCCTTAGACTCAATAAACTGGTCTATCTGTGTTTGTGGAAGATCAATATTATAATGCTTCCCAGGATCTATATCTTGATCTAGGTTAATATCATAGGACGTAAACTCGATACCGCCCCCAAATCGACTTGGACCACCTATCTTGATTTTATAGGTAGATTCTTTCTTTGGGGTCTGTATGTACTCCTTCATATACTCCTGGAAATCGTTAAAAATCCTAGTCACGGTAGAAACTGAATCAGAGGTATATAAAATCAATGAGGGGACATATCCGATAGAAATATTACTAAGGAGCATTAATATATCTTCCCCAAATAAATAACCCGGTGCAGTCTTATATTTTAATACTTCTCTTTGAAAACTAGGTCCATTTTCGAATCTATTTGATATAACTACACCAAAAGCCAAAGCATCATCTCCCTCTAGCTTAGATAAATCCTCTTCTCTCAGTTCTCTACCCTCCATCACCACCTTGCTTAGAAATTCGGTATTTGGGTAAACTGGGATTATACATTTAAAAGCTTGAGTTAGGTTATATTTTTCTAGGAATTCAGGACGAGTAAAGAAAGAGTTGACTCGAATTCTATAGTTAGTCATAGATAAAACAGACTCTCCTTTCTCATTACCTCTTATACCTAGAGGATTAGGATATACTACAAATGTTTCTTTCTGAACTATACTTCTGAATATACTCCTCAGATATACCAAGATTCTATCATTATCTGAGTATTCAATAGACCACTTATTCTCTTGAAAATCACTAAATTCTGACGCTTTCTTATTCCAAAGTTCTTCTGTAATTCTCATAACACATATAAGGAAATAAAAAAGAGAGCACTTATAACTCCCATCCAAACACATCTCGTCCATAATATAAAGAAATATCAGTATTTTTATTGATATGTTTTAAGAGGAATAATAAGTGATCTACAAAATAATGTCCATTAGCTCTTTTCTTCGGGAACGGTTTTCTTATGTAATGATATCTTACTAGGTGATAAGATAGTTGTTCTTGAGTGAAACGGGTAGATATAAAGCTCATATAATCATCAGGTCTTAGTAATTTCTTTAAGGCTTCATTTCCAATTAATACTGAGAGATTTTGATCCTTTACATTAAACCAGACACAAAGCTTTATAGTATCTATAGTATCTTTACACCATATCACCTTATAGAAATCGTATACACCAGAGATATCGTGTCTGGAGTCTTCGTATTCTATATCAACCAGGTAAAAATTCTTCCTGCTCATTTATCATACTTACATTTCCATACTTTTATAATCCGCCTTTTTATGTGAGTTATATCAGGAATACTTACATTATGCTCTGATCCTAGGGAATCATAATAAAACAACTTCACATCTTCTATTTCACAAGGGACGTCATCATAAATCAAATTCATGTCTTCCAGGTATACTTTAAGAAAGGGTCCCACCAATTTATCTTCAAGAGTCGGATCTATACCCTTCTTGAGATAACATATAGTAAGAAGAAGCATGTTATCATTTTTTAGAGATTCTTCCCCCAGACTATAACTCAGTTTTTCTCTTCTTTGTCCGCAAGTAAAGTATACGGAAACTTTGTAAAATGGAGTTATAAATTTCTTTTCTGAATCAATTATGAATCTAGAAAACAACCAATTATTTTCCATTTATCGTTTTTATAGTTTCCCTCGTTACTACCTGAACCTTAGCTTTCTCTCTAAATTCTTCCAGGGTTCTAGCATCACAATAGGACATGGCAGAGCGTAAGTAAGAATCCATATTTTCTGTCCATCCCTGGAGAGTATATTCTTTGATGATCTTTAGAAATTTACCTTCAGACGTCTTTAATACAGTCTTGCCCATTTCCTGTTGAGCTCTTTTTGTAGACATCCCATAATAATCCAGAGTATCTCCAATCTGTTCTTCCCCTGTTGCTGCTTTTGCGAATAATAGTCCAGCCATAACGTAATCAGCACCAAGAACAAGAGATTTTATAATGTCTGAATATCCTGTCATACCTCCGTCGGCTATAACTTTACATTGATGACCTTGGATATTCTTTCGTATTTCTTGAATTTTGTCGAGAAGTGAGGCCATAGGATAATGAATAGAAGTCATTACAGAACTTAGACACCCAGATCCCGAACCTACACTAACCCGAACATAATCAAATCCCGCCTGACAATAGTATTTATATGTCTCTGGGTTGGCTATATTTCCTCCCATTACCTTTACATACCCACCATCGCCAATCTTCGTCTTGATTTCATTACCAAGATCTAGTTGCGCCTTCATGTGTCCATTTGCCATATCCAGACATATAAAAGCAGTATCTAAGTAACTAAATCTTTTCACTAGTTCCTTACCTTCTTCCATACTAAAAGCGCAAAACATATCTCGAAATAAGGTAAGACGGGTTTCGAAGGGTACTGTTCTTGGAATTACTACGTTGATGTGATTGTCTAGAAAGTGTTTATAGTTAGATTCATACAATACACAAGACATAGGGGAGGCAATCAAAGGTAGTGCTTCTTTATCCCAATGTCCCCTAATATCATAACCCCTACATACACACTCAGATCTAGAATTAATTGTAGTGATAGGGGCAGGAATAACACAAATATCCTTCAGACTATAAAGTTTTTCTTCATTTATCATAACATATATTAGGCAGTGAATTATATTTTTCAGCCATTTCTTTCAGTGTATTAATTAGTTCCGCCCTAAAGTTCTCTTCAAATATACCAAGCCAGGAACGAAAACTGAGGATAACTAGGCTTTGATTTTTTGCTCTTTTTTTGAGAAACCCAGAAATGAATTTATAGCTCAGTTTTTTATGTTGGCTTGGAATTGTGGTGACGGAAATATATGAGGAGTGTGTATTATCAAAATAGGAAGGAATATAATGACATAGTTCAGAGAAAAAAGAGGCTGTAGAAAAGATAAATAGAGTAGAAGTCCCATATCTATCTTTATCCTCTACCACAGTGAAATCCTTGAAATTATATATACTCGTGTTCATATCTTTTTCCGGCTTCAATTAACAGGCCAATAAGTTCAGGATCATAATTGCACTCTAGTTTAAGCCAGGAATAGGAATCGAAATTAAATACACTTGGCCTTAACTTTTTAGTGTTTAAAAAAGTGAGTATAAAGTGTGGTCCTAGCTTCTTACCTCGGCTTATATAGGAGGTGTATAGTATAATTGGCGTGTGAGTTCCTGGTGCTGAGACCCAAGGAAATAAAAATCTAGCATGTTCTAAAGAGGTGATTAAATATAGAAGAACAAGACCAGACTTTTGCATATAAAAAACTACCGAAAAATCTGGGTAATGTGTTAATTTAGTACTCATAAAGGTCTAAAATATGAAAGGAAGATTTAATGTAGCGTGATTTGAGATAAGACAGTATTTCCTCTAATCTTTCTTCCTTGGTACATAAAGATAAAGAATAGATATGAGAGGAAAGGTATACGGAATATGCTAGTTCTAGTTCATCGTCTTCATATTTTTCATCGGGCTGGAGATGACGGAGAAAATTATATCCCGGTCGTTTTCTAAAGCCCCTTAGTATTTTTATAACCTCATATTCTCTGGTTGAAACTACAAGGAGAAGAGGTTGGGTAAAATAAGGTCCTTCTGTAAATTTAAGTACAAAATATTCAGGTTTAATCATCATATTCAAGTATAAGGGAAAGAAAAAAGAAGGGAATAGAAATTAATCTACTCCTTCTTTCTTACTTATTATTTCAAATCCATTCTCCCATTTACCATCAGAATTTTTTACTTTACATGTTTTGAGGTTAAAATATTCTTCGAGATCAGATGCTTTAGGTGTTTTAGATATTGAATTAGTAATATAAAAATCTGCTAATATGGATTTGATTTGTTTTGTTGAGTATTTAGAACCGACAGAAAATGCATCCGAAAAGTCTATATTAATAATGCTATCTTTTGGTGATAAATACTCCACTATATTGCTTTCTTTATAATTTAAGGACTTTATCTTCTCAAATCCAAGTAAGTTAATGTAGTTTTGGTAATGTAGAGGTATAATAGTTTGTAGTGGAGAATTTATAAACTGCGTATAGAACGTTGGATATTTAAAGTACACATCACACAATAACTTCATTCTACGTTCAAAATTATTATCCTTATCAAACTCAGATACTAAGTAATCATATATAGTCTGCAAATCATTTATGGATAACTCCCCTATTGTAATATTAGCAGACTCAATACTTTCTATACCTCTTTTAATAGTAATGTCATCTTGGTATTCTTTTCTACTAACATCATAAGCTCTTTGGTCAGCTACTTTAACTAGATAATTAAACACTGCGTCACCTGTTCTAGCTGAAATGCCAAGATAGTCATCCTGATACAACTTATTATCCTTTTTAGCTTTCTTTGCCCAGGATTCTTTTTCTTCATCTGTCATTCTAGCATAACCGTTAAGTAATCTTTCTGTTTCTTCCTCTTTTATTCTAACCTTTTCATCATTTACTAGTTTTGATTCGTTTATAATAGCCATTTTCTTAGATTCAGCTTTATAGAGAATTAAAACCTCATTCCTAAACACATTTTCCTTTAATCTCTGTCTACCTAAAATTTGTGGGAGGTCGAGAGAAATATCTACTGTTAAAGTTTGGATATTACAGTCTGAGCAGATTATAGTGAAAGCATTTGTACTATAAAAATCAGCCCCAAGGTAAGTAGTTCGAGTGCAAAGGGTGAATTGTTTATGTGGTTGTCCGTAAGTAGGAATATTACCGATCTGATGCCCAACCTGTTTCAGTTTCTTTATGTTCTTAGAAGAGTCAGCACATATTACATTGGTTTCCTCAGGTTTAAGACCACATTTACGGATTATATCACAAATGGATTTAATAGAGTTTACAAATATAACTAGTTCTTTTGATTCCTTTAGTGTACCATCTGAGAGAATTTTATTAGGATATCTTCCTTCTCTATAATCCGTAATAAAATCATTCAGTCTCTTATTAATATTTCTAACTGTTTCTCGTTGAATTCTTACACTTTCTACCCTTTTATCACTCCATTTAAACTTGTACATTGGGAGATCTTTAAAATAATCCAACTGTACTAAATATTTTTCGAGCATAGGAGTAGCTGAGAGATAAAGAACATTAGCGCAATTTTTAAGGTCTTCTACAAAATCTAATTCTACTTCAGGTTTAAATACTGCATCCATAAATATTGATTGAAACTCGTCCACTACAATAGCATAAGAGTTTGATTGGTAATATTCATTTAAAACATCTAAAACATGGTGAAGGGAATCATAAGTAACGATGATTTTGAAGGGATTATTAGAGGGGTTACAAGAATTAATATAAGACCGTAATTGATCTTTAAGTGGTTCTAGATAATCTTTCTTTTCTTTTTTACCCAACTCATCTTTATTTTCTTGGGTTTGAATAGCAGAAAGTTTAATATCACCAAAAGGAGTTTTTACATCTTTCTCCTCATCAAACTCTATATTATTCTCATAGTCATTCCTGAAGTAATATATAGGTCTCATTTCTGGATTTTCTCCAGAGTTATGCTGTTCTTCTTTGTTCTCTAATAGCTTTTTACGAGGAGAACATAAGACAGTGGGAATATTATTATTAAGGCAATATTCAGTAAATCCGCAACCACAAATAGTTTTATCGAGAATTAAATGACCTGATATATAATTAAACTCTTTCCAATTAGAAATATATTCAACATAATCAGGTACAGGTATCTCAATAACATTCATCTTCAATTCATTTTCATTTTGCATAATTGTATAGTCTTAATTGATTAATGTATCTCAAGGATACAAAACTAATGTGCAATTTATTAGAAAGGTAAACACATCTGGAATGGTTTACCTTCTTTTCTTTTTCATTTATTAGGATTTAACGTCATTTTAAGTGTGTTTTTCTAATTTCATTTACCGAAATTTTGAGAATTGTAAAAAGGAAGTCATAATTAGAAAGCCATTAGAAATTTAGAATTTTTTCAATTATAACAATGGGGGTCTCTTCTAGGGTAAATTTCCGGTAGTTCATCGTTAAGAAAATCCGTTAAGAACTCGAACCGCTTGGTGAGAGTTTAGGATTTTTAGATGAACGTAAGGAAGTTTAGGAAAGCGCGAGGAGTGGTTTCGTAAGAAAATTTTAGCGAATAGCGAAATGTAATGGAGCGTTAAGTGAGCGTGTCTTGTAATGACGAGTTTACGAGGAATGAAGAGACAAAATAACGACGAGCGCTTGACTTCTTCTCTTTGTTTGGTTCCTAGTGTTCCATTCCACTCCTCCATATCCATTCCTATTTTTCGTTCCCCACTCCAAAAACAAAAAAAAGCAGAGAATCTAATCCCCACTCTTATCTCCCCTTCCTTAAATTGAATATACTTCATGATAATAATATAATGTAAGAATCTTATCTTCAGCCTCAGTGTATCTTTTTAGTATTTCATATAGTTTCTGAAATCTATCCTCTATAGTTTTCTCATCTAAGACTTTCGAAAAAGCAGGACACAGTGATTCTTCCGCCGTTGTTAGATGATTTATTCTTCTTCTTGTTAATCTTTTTATAGGGAATGTTATAGACTTTTTAATTAGTAGTTCTCTCCTAGTTAATATGAGATAAGGAGATACATGGTGTTTGGATAGAGTTTTATATTCACATGAGTATTTAAAAATTATATACTCAAGCTTCATAGTATCTTATTAGTTCTTCATTATTATACAAACCCTCTCTCACCAGTCTCATTCTTTCTTCTTGTGTTTCTTTTTCGAATACCTTCTTATTATACCCCTTTGGCTTACAAAAGAATACATAATAGTCTGATGTCCCAAAGTTATTCCACCATCTTTCAAGAATTTCTCTCTTCGGCTTAACTATCTTTTTCTTCCTAATCAAATCCGGCCTAATTATTCTTCTTCTTCCTTTACTGATCGAGGTTTTCTTAGTTAGGCAGAGGTAGTATTTAGAATTAGATTTATTAAAGATTATGTAAACTATATATTGTGGTCTAGTAAATTTCGCCATAGTAGATTAGTTGAGAGGTTTTTCCGATTGCTAAGTTTTTTAATTTCAGTATTCTTATTTCTTTTTCATCTATCTTAAAACAAGTCTCAGCTATATTATCAAACAGTATCTTCCTATCAGTATCGCAGACCATTCGACGTAATTTTTTAAGTAATCGAGCCGTCAATTTTTTCTTTGAGATTCTACGATAAGCACCAATATATCCGTGTGAGTCTAGAATAAAATAGCGGCTTGGGAGGGATGATGGAAGAAATATATACTGGTAGATTATATACTTAGGCGCCATAAACTTCTAGATAATAAACTAGCTTATGTGTTTCTTCTATAGCCATTAAGTATTCCATCCTCTCTTCTTTCGTTTCTAAGCTAAATAAAGTATTTCGGCGTTTTATGAAAGTATTTATATCAGGATTATCATGAATCGAACTACCTCTTCCAAAATCCCAAAATTCATTTTCACGTTTCTTTAGGTATTTATATATCTTGTCTAGTTCCTTAGTTCCTTTTATTCTTTTCTTTGGGATCCAGTGAACATGAAATACGCCAGGATTTTCAGATTTACAGAGGATACATAAGCTGGATATTTGGGTATCAGAACTAAAATAATTATAGATAATATACTTTAAACTTCCTGATAATAAATTAGTTTCTTCTCGTCCCATAATTCATCTAAGCCTTTAAGTTTATGTATTCTATCTTCTCTATTATTTAGAGAAAATAATTCTTTTAGATCATTACCCCAATTGTCTGGGGTTTCAGTATAGTCAAATCTATCAAAAACTGCACCAGACCCTATACAGTCGATGTAAATTTCTTGGACTATTTTTTCAGTTAGTTTCTTTTTCAATCTCCTCCTTGTATCCCAAATAAATCTTGCTCCAAAACATCTATTTTCTTTTAGTATTAGTAGATAGTATGGTAACCAAGCCCCTCCAGTTGTAGTTTTATATAGATATTGATAAACTATATACTTCATAGTTCTTGGTAGTAGATTAGTTTGTTAGTTTTCTTATATACATCAACTTCTTCTAGTAGCCTCTTCCTTTCTTCCATAGTCTTCGCACTTAGTATTCTTTCACATTGCAGTTCATGTTCATCACCAGTCCCAGAATTAGTAAACTTATCAAATCTCAATAAACAGTTCTCTTTTATTAATTTTTTCACTAGGTTTTCTGTGAGTCTCTTTCCTACCCACCATACTTTACCTATAGATAACTCATAAAAAAGTGCCTCCGGTCTCACTGGATTTCGATATATGATACAAAAAAATTGACTTAAGTCTGTAGTATCTTTTAATTTTTCTTCATATCTAACTACATAAACAATATATTTTATCATTCTTTTATAAGGCCCTGAAAACCTGAAAAACGCTGCGACCACTAAAAAACGCCACTTTAGACCCATTTTTATCAATTTTAGCCTTATTTTGACCCTTTCTAGGGCACCCTAAAAACCCTAGCGACCACTTTTTTTGAACTTTTTGCGATGTTTTCCTTATAAGTGTAGAGAGAAGTGCCCTACATTTTTATTTACACTGGACTCTCTATTATTTTAAATTTAGATATTATGAAAAGAGAAAATGAGAACTTAATGCAGAAATTATTTGGGTCTTTTGCTTTAGGGTCTGGACGTTTTGCGTTAAGATCTAATGTATATAATAACGGAAGCTCAGGTTATTCTCCTATCGGCGGAACAACTCAGTCTCGGGTTTTTGACGGTATGGATAGAAAATCGCCTCTTCTCGGAAATTATATGCCCTCTTCTCGCTTATCCTCCTATTATGAAAAACTTGCTGAATTGAAAGGATATCAGCTCTTAGACATATCGAAACTGGCTACCAATTTCTTTGCCGACTATATAATTAACTTCTTAGCCGATG
>Ga0326512_10004570_pt1 | contig 10039 bp, 27 predicted proteins | sample 1_2617_0518_D_FD_203652 | JGI IMG/M metagenome (GOLD analysis project Ga0326512, IMG submission 203652) | Bovine rumen microbial communities from UC Davis, California, United States - 1_2617_0518 | ecosystem: Host-associated > Mammals > Digestive system > Stomach > Rumen | place: USA...
TTTCATGCACTAATCTATTTCGCTATTGTATGTCTGTAATTGTATAATCTAGTTTAGCGTAAGGTCTTTTACTATTGTTGTTTTCCAATAGAGGAGTATCTTTTATAACATCTTTTTGTTCCATAAATACTCCTTTTTATTAATTCTATACTTATATTATAGCAAAAAATTTTTTCTCTGTCAATCTAGAATAAAGGATTATTTTATTGATTTTTAAAAAAATATATTATATAATAATTATATAATAAAAAGGAGATAATAAAAATGATTACAGAAAAAACTATTAAAAAGATGAGTAATATTTTTTGTGAAGAAACTGATTGTGATTATTGTCCTTTTACTGAAATGTGCACCCCAATTTGGGAGCTTTCAAAAGACTGGATGAATGATGGAACAAAAGCAATATGGAAGAGCGGATTTCAGAAATTTTTTGAAAAGAAACTAGAAGAGGAGCTGGAAGAATGAAAGTAAAGGCAAATTATAATATTACCCTTGATGAGGGAAGTTTTATTAAAGGTAAGGAATATAATTATAAAACAACAAATGAAGGGAAATATCTTGTAACAACAGAAGAAGGAATGGAACAGGATTTAAATTTTGCGGAATTTGATATATTCTTTACACTTTTGAAAAAATAAAAAATTTATAATATAATATACTTGTAAATGATAAATAAATAAAAATATTAAAGATTAAAGAGAAAAGGAGGCAGCAGGTATGAGACGGTCATATACCTGCAAAACCGCATGGTAACAACAGAATTTATTGTAAATGAAGAGAAGCGTACTGTAGTTTGTATTATTACAACAGTAGATGACATGGCAGATAGACTTGCTAAGTATGGTCTTGCGGATGACCAGTATGATGACATTGAAGATATTCGTGTTTATAAGGGAATTGCAAAATGCTGCCCGCAGGATACTTGGGATGAGTCTTTTGGAAAGAAGCTTGCCGAGTGGAGAGCTGCGCGGAAGCGTCAGGTGGATATTAATAATGAAATTTCTGATTATATTGTTAGTATGTATGAAAGACTTGATACACTTGATATTTATGGTAGACTAAAGAACCCAACCCCGCCTAAGGGATATTGGTATGAAGATCCTGAAGTTGAAGCCGCAAATAAAGGACTAGTGTAATGGAAGAGAGATTAACAAGAGAAACAGCATTAAATCTTCATAGACAGATGTGGGCAGATATGCTTATAAAATTAGGTAATAACCCTGATGGTCTAGCTCGCACAATGTTTAAGCTGGATTGGATTCGAACTCATGGCTATAAGGATGTTGAATGTAATTGTTTTTTGTGCGAATATGATTACCAACAGCGGAGAAGGGGAGACGAGTGGTGTGACTTCTGTCCAATTGACTGGTCTTCTCTTTCTGCGGGAGAAGAGGATGATTTGCTTTCTCTTCCTGGGGAAGAAGTGGCAAGTTGCGGAGATAGATATATTTATGGTAACCCTGATTCTTATGAAAGTATATGGAGATCCGCACCAATTAGTGAAATTTTAAATTTACCTGAAAAAGAAGGAGTATAAAAATGATTGTAAATCCGTGGATTTTTTATTTAGCTGGAATATGTGATAATTTAGGATTTGTTGCTATACTTGCTGTTCTTTTTATTTGTATTTATCTGATAATTAGAATAGCGGGTTATTACGCTGATGAAATGCCCCATTGGTGGGATAAAAATTTTAAAATTGCGACAATTGTTGGACTTTTACTTTTAGCCCTTGCAGTAGCCATTCCTTCAAAGAGCACTTGTTATAAAATGATTATTGCATCACAGGTCACCGCAGAAAATCTAGATAAAGTAGAAGATACTATTGAAAGAATCGCCGATTATGTGGCGGATAAGGATGAATAAAAATGAATGTATTTTTACTGATACTTTGGATTGTTATTGGAGCGATTAATATTGGAACTGCTGTCGTTAATGGCGGAACTGTTGATATTATTAGCTATATTTGTTGCTGGGTTTTATTACTTGTATATTTGCTCAGAGAATGTTTTAATAATTAAAAGGAGTTTTAAAATATGAATGAAAAGAATGTCGTAATTAGAAAAGATGAGAAGAATGTTGTTTGGTGTCCAACGTGTGGTGCGGCGTTTTATAAGGATTCCCCCAATTGGGGTAGAGAAACTTGCGGGCATTGCGGAACGGTGCTGAATTGGGAAAATGTAGAAAAAGAGGATTAAGTCATGTGTAGAAATTCAAATTGGATAGTAGCATTGCCGCTGTTTCTTTATATTCTTTTGATAGTAGGACTCATTGCTTTTTCAATTTGGAGACCTGTTGATAAGGTTTCCAATATACGAGAAGAGACAATCGTAGTTACGGATAAAATGGTAAAAGATGATGTTTATTTGATTTATTCGGAAGATGCTGTGTATGAAATTACTGACAGTTGGTTGTATCCAAGATTTAATTCGTCTAATTTATATGGAAAAATTCAGGTTGGAGAGAGTTATAAGATAACCGTGGGTGGAAGTAGAATTCCATTTTTGAGTTGGTATCCAAATATATATAGAGCGGATAAGGAGGGATGATAAATCATCCCTCCTTATTTGATTTGGAGAGGGAAATATCGCTTCTTGGTTTTGAAAATTGATTTGGAGAGAGAAATGTGGAGCACATACCCTTTTATTATTTTTAAAAAAATTTTCTCCTGAAATATACCCCCCACATAAACATACAGGGAGTGGCACTAGTTGAGAAAAATGTACGAGCACGCTGGTAGAAAGCACGGCCCTAAAAAACGTGGAATCAAACAACACCTGGGGAATAATAAATATTAGCAAATAAAAAAAGAATCTTTTTTAGGACAAATAAGCCTGATTAAAAAGAGTTTTGAAAATAAGCGCGGCATGCAAGCGTCCGCTGGATAGACGCTTGCATGCCGGTTTTGCACTTCAACGCGTTAAAGCGTTATACTTTAGCGCGGTGAAGCGTGACACTGTAACGCGGTGAAGTCCCGATTTGCCCTTGATTTCAGCACTTCACCGCGCTAAAGTGTTAACGCGTTACCACTGCACTGCGTTAAAGTGTAGCACTTCACCGCGGTGAAGTGATGAAATCGGGGGTAAAGTTGTTTTTGCCTATTTTTCGTACTGTGTCGCGGTGACACTTCACCGCGTTAAAGTGCGACACTTCAATGCGTTAAAGCAGTACACTTCACTACGGTGAAGTGCTAAAGAAATCAACGCTTCAACGCGTTAAAGTGCTAAAGAAGCCAACACTTCAGCGCGTTGAAGTGCTAACACATCATCACTTTAACACGTTGAAGTGTAACGATGTAAAGTGATACAACATTAATATATTAATGTGTTAACACATTAATATATTAATATGTTAATAAGATAACACTTTAATGCGTTAAAGTGATAAAGAACTAAAGTAAAAAAAATAAAAAATTTTTTAAAAAAATGCTTGACAAATAACTAACTCAATAGTATAATAATATCAAGAGATGAGGAAAGAAACCTCACAGACCAAAAGAAAAGGAGATTAAAACAATGATGGCAATGGAAGTAAGAGCTAAAGAGAGAGAACTGAGTGCTAGAGTAAATAGAGCTTATGACAGACTGATGGACAATTCAAAAACCGATGTAGCTCGGATGTATGCGGATGCTGAGTACAGAAAAGCCTTTAAGGAATGGTCAAGAGTTGCGGATGAAGCGCTTAAGAGCATCTGAGAAAAAAAGCTCAACTGAAAAGTTGAGCTTTTTTATTTGGCTAACGTGAACAGCCGTTCGGGCACCGAACCATTATACCACATAGAGATACAGTTTGTCAAGACTAAATTATTCGTCAAATGTAACAAAAAGAAACACCTAAAATTGTGCAAAATTATTTACTAAAACCTATTGACAAAAAAGGGCAAGCATGGTATGATAGTATCATCAAAAGAAAGGAGAACAAAGATATGACAAGCAACCATTACACATCAGATAGAAAAAAGAGAGAAGAACTTATTCAAATGATCGGTTTAGGAACACCAGTAAAAGAAGTTAGAATAGACAGAGGTCATCGCAATGGTGCTGAAATCCACGTTATCAGCACAACAGCAATCATTACAATCTACAATGAAAGAACACACAAAATGATTACAAAGCTTATCGCAAGACCAGGACAGATAAGAAGATACTACAACGCAAATGAAACAATTCCGGCAGACCTGCTGAGACTTGCAAAAGAGCACACAAAAGCTAGATACAATGAAGTAAGATAAAGGCGGAAACGCCTTTATTTTTTATATAACCGACTGACCCGAACGGCCGTTCGGGGCCCGCAAAATTATACCACACAATAACGCAGTTTGTCAAGACTAATTTATTCGTCAAATGTAACAAAAATCAAATCCTATTTTTGTGCAATATTTTTAATATAATTTTTAAAAAACTATTGACAGCAGAGACCTAAAATGATATACTTATATCATCAAAGGAAAACAAAAACACAAACGAAAGAGAGGAACACAAAATGACAATCATGGATCTTTACAACTGGGCAGTAGCAAACAACGCACTTGATATTCCGGTTCAGACAGCTATGGATGAGGGTTGGGGTGATATCGTAGATGTAGATGCTACAATGGTGGTTATCACAACAGACGACGACAATGATGACAGAAAAGTCGTAAAAATCTTTTAAAAAATTGAAAAAAGGACTTGACAAAAGTCAAGTCCTTTGATATAATAAGATCATAAGATAAAGAAAGGAAATAAAAAAAATGTTTACTCTCATTTTAATTACAGCAATCTTTTTTATCAGTATGTTCTTTGTAGTAAAGAATGACAATCGTAGCATGGCAAGGGAAGAAGCAAAAGCTATATACAATATCACAGAAGCTCTGCTTGGTGAAGAAGATGAGGACGATTTTTAAAAAAAGGCTTGACAAAAGTCAAGCCTTTTGATATAATAGAATCATCAAAAGAGAGGAGAACAAAAAAATGACAACACTTTATGATATTTATTTCAAAAATGACATCACAATTGAAGAGCAGGATGCACTTGTTGATAAGTTATTTGAAAAATATCTTGATGCTGAAAATGCTCTTTATAAGATTAAGGATAAACAGTCAGCCGCATATAAAAAAGCTTATGAGGAATATCTCAGCGCAGAGGCAGAACATTTTAACGCTTGTGCAAAACTGCAGTGGATGAAAGAAAAAAGAGCTAATTAATTAGCTCTTTTTTCTTATTTTTTAAAAAAAATAGTTGACAACAATAATCTAACATGATATACTTATATCATCAAGAGAGAGGAGAATAAAAATGATAGTTCATTACATGGTAACAAGCGGAGACTGGTGCATGGGGACTCATTCAAGACATAATTCTTATGAAGAAGCTAAAAAGGAATATGAAGTCTGTAAAGAGAATAGTGTCTATGGCTCATTGAAAAAAGTTACTATTAAAGGCTTTTTAAAGAAAAACATCTTTATTGAAGAAATCGAAAGTTTTTCAATCGTAGAATAACAATAAAGACTGGTAAAATACCAGTCTTTTATTTTTACCCCGAACGGTCGTTCGGGGTCCGAAAAATTATACCACACGCGTCAGCCATTTGTCAACAAAAAAATATCCGTCAAAATGCACAAAGATCCCATCCTGAAATTGTGCAATATTTTTTATAAAAAATTATTGACAAAATAAAATAATAGAGTTATAATTATATCATCAAAAGAAAGAGAGGAAAACAAAATGACAACAATCAACAATCTTCCGACATACGCAAGCAACTATGAATACATGGTAGTAAGACTGATTGACGGTGAGTACTGGTTCTATGGTGCATACAGCAACGGCAGACGTGCGGAGAGTGTCGCTCTTGAAATTGGCGGAGAGGTCATCCACAACAGATAAAAAAAAATTAAAATGGGGGTTGACAAATCTCAATCCCCATGATATAATAAAATCATCAAAAGAAAGGAAGCAACAAAACAGAATAGGGTGGGTGGACGAGCTAAGCGCCGGTTACTCATCTGAAATGCAGAAAGCTTCAAAAAAATAAAAAAAGTAGTTGACAAACCATAAAAGCTTTGGTATAATAAGACCATAGAAAAGAAAGAGAGGAATACAAAATGAAGTACATGATGTTTGAGGAACTGGTCAAAATGGTAGCTTACAATGAACTGACCGAGGCGGAAGCCGAGGAAATCGCTGAAGAGCTTCTCAAGGATTTTTAAAAAAATTAAAAAGAGGGGTTGACAAACCTCAGCCCCTCTGATATAATAAAATCATAGAAAGGAGGAAATAAAAAATGTATTCTTTAACTTATGATTTAGGACTATGGGATGATGAGACTATTTGTGAAGATTTTAATACAATAGAAGAATTGCTTGATAGATATGAAGAAATAAAATATGAAGTCTATGAAATTGAAGCTTGGGAGGGAGATAAAAAAATCGCTCCGTGGTATTAAAAAAGGGGTTGACAAACTTTAACTCCTTTGATATAATAGAATCATCAAAGAGGGAGGAACACAAAAATGAGAGACCCGCCGTAAAAATCAACAAACCAAAGAAGTGCGCCAGAGCCTGGGGACATTAGGGCGCGATGAATGCAGGCACGGTGAGCGGACAAGTTCCCATCCCTCACCAAAAAAATAAAAAAGTAGTTGACAAACTAAAGAGCCTTTGATATAATAAAATCATCGGAAGGGTAAGCCGAACGGAAGTAGGTAGACGGTGACGTCTGGGAATGAAAATGCTAGCAAGTAGTTCTCTTGGGTTCAACTCCCACTCGCTCCGCTAAAAAAATAAAAAAAGCAGTTGACAAAACTAATCTCATCTGATATAATAAAATCATCAAGAGAGAGGAGAACAAAAACATGACAACAATCATCATCGCCGAGGGAATCACAGCAACCATGACAAATCGCAAAGTAGAGCAGTACCGTAAGGCTATAGAAGCCACTGAGGCAAGCCGAAGCGTCTGGCTGGATGAACACTTCGACTGGTCGGACTGGGAAGAGTTTTGGAATGAAGAGTTCGAAGCTTGGGAGAGGTTCATCAACTCCTAAGCTCCGGCCTTAGCTCGGCGCGCCGTGGGCGCACGGGCTTTGCCCGTTCAACCATTATACGCTACCTTCAGGGTTTTGTCAATAGGCAAATTGCACAAAGATTAAGCACAAAATTTTCCCATTTTTGTGCAATTTGCCTATTGACAAACTGATGCAGATGTGCTTCTCGTCAAACTGCACAAAAATAACATCCAAAACCGTCCCATTTTTGTGCAATATTTCTACTTGACTTTTTAAAGTTTGTGCAAACTGCACAAATGAAGCACTCTGTTATTGTGCAGTTTGCACAAAAAAAGTTTGTCAATAGCTAAAAATAAAAATAGCAAAATATACAAAATTTTTATGATCCTTTTGTGCAAAATGTAAAACCGCATAAAAATTAAAAAAATCATTTGACAAGTCTCTAAAAAAGTAGTATTATTATATCAGAAACAAGAGAGGAGAACAAAAAAATGATGAAGTACATGATGTTTGAAATGCTTGTAGAAATGGTTGCAAAAAATGAACTGACTGAGGCTGAGGCTGAGGCGGTCGCTGAGGAACTTCTTCTTCCCTACTAAAAAAAATAAAAAAAGGGGTTGACAAACCTCAACCCCTATAGTATAATAAAGACAGATCAAAAGAAAAGGAGATTAAAAAAAATGACAAAGGATTTCTACTACAACGTAAATGGTACAGAGTTTCATGATACAGTGGCTTTTGGACAGGCTTGGAAAGAAGCTAAGGCACTTGCTAGAGAAGAGCATTGCGGAATTGAAAGAACTGTAGTTTGTGGGGAAAACATTAGACACGAATTCTATGCAAAGGGCGGAATTTTCGTAGGTGATGAATTCAGAGCTAGCTGGAAGATGGAAATTCTTTAAAAAAAAGTAAATAGGGGGGTTGACAAACTCAATCCCCTATAGTATAATGAGACCATAGAAAAGAAACAAAGAAAGGAAATAAAAAAATGAAAAACCTCTATTTTGAAAGAATCGCTGATTTAGTTCTTGCCCTTGCTGACAATGGAATCTCCTGCCATGTAGAAGATTTATATGATGGTTACAAAGTAACTTTCCCTTGGTGCTGTGGTGATGTAATTGCTCACTCATATATGCTTGGGCGGGGTGAGTGTGGATACACTGTTGAATCCATGGGGTTCCCGTGGGATGAGAACGATGTCACATTGCTCGATGTGCAGGAAGCCATTGACTTAATCACCGAGTATTACAAAGCTTAAAAGGGGGTTTTGCCCCCTTTTTTTCGTCGCCGCCTGGGCGGCCGGGGGCAGCCCGTGGAACCATTATAGCATACCTTTCAGCTTTTGTCAATAGGCAATTTGTACAAAAAATTAGCTAAAAAAACTCCCAAATTTGTGCAATATTTTACTTGACTTCCTATGTAGGCTATGCTATACTAGTATCATCAAGAGAGAGGAGAACACAGACATGACAGAGGCAATCGCAATCTACAACAAGACAATCGAAAATTTTGAGTACATGGTTGGTCATAGGGCAAATATTTCTGACCGAATGGACCTTTGGTGGCGTATTGTTGATAGACTGGCAAAGACACCGGATGAATACAAGGCTATGATGGAAGCCTTCCCGAATTAAAAAAAATTTAAAAAGGGGGGTTGACAAAATGCTCAACCCCTGCTATAATAAGACCATAAGATAAAGAAAGGAAATAAAAGAAATGACACAGTTAGTAATTTTTATTATTGTTGCAGTTATCATTCTTGTAGGATTCTTTGGAACAATGCTCTATTTTGATTATAAAGATTCTAATAAAGAAGTTTATTACATTGCATTTTGTTCAGATAAAGAAGGAACAAAGGAATATGGAAATTCTCGTACTATCTATTCTACTTTTGAAGATGCTGAAGCAGGTATGTATGCATGGGGTTGGAAATATCATGTAGTTCCTATTTCAAAAGGTGTAGGACAGTGGAGAGAAGGAGATAAATTAGAAGAGGACTTTTTAGTAGTTAAAACAAAAAAGAAAAGAGATATTTAAAAATAGTGGTTGACAAACCTCAACCCCTATGCTATACTTATATCATCAAAAGAAAGAGAGAAAATAAAAAATGTCTTTAATGAAATCAATTACTAGCGGAAAAGAACATCGACACCCTTATTATGGCGGAAAAGCAATTTCTAAAAGGTGTAGAAATCATGGTGGGTGCGCTTGGTGTGAAGAGAATCGAAAACATAAATATTTAAAAACTTCTCAAAAAATGCTTGACAAAATGAGAGAAGCAGGTTATAATTAATACATAAGATAAAGAAAAGGAATAAAAACCATGACAAGAATTCAAATTGATGAAATAGAGAAACAGCTTAAAGACAAAAGACGTGCTTATAATAAATGCCGAAGCTTTGCAAGAAGAATTAAGCTGAATTATGAAATTGAAGTTTTGTATGAACAGTTAGCAGAGCTTTATAAAAACCTTGAAGAAAATTAAAAATGGGGGCAAATGCCCTCATTTTTTTGTCGCCTCGTGGGCGCGCGGGCCCTGCCCGCGGAACCATTATAGCATATAGGCTGGGTTTTTGTCAAGAGAAAAATGAAAAAATTTTGCACAAAAATTTTTCCTGTAATTTGTGCAATTTGTATATTGACTTTTTTATTATTTTTTATTATAATTTATACATAAGATAAAGAAAGGAAATAAAAAATGAAAGAAAGAATGAAAAACAGAATTATAAGACTTTTTTGTAATCATGAAAGCGCGGAGGACAGAGGGGTTATAGAACTGTGGAATGGAGAAAGAAGAATGGTAAAACAATGTTCTTGTTGCAATACCTTGTTTGTAAACGGATACAATATATCAGATGTCCTTCCCGATATGTTAACAAATCTTAAAAAGGAAAATTAAATAAAGGGGGTTGACAAAACAACCCCCAACTGATATAATAAGACCATAGAAAAAAGAAAGGAAATAAAGAAATGATAGCCTACAGAACAGTTTATATCCCAATAGAAAAGAAATGTGAAGTTAAGTTTATCCTTTATATTCAGCCAATTTGC
>Ga0326512_10004571_pt1 | contig 10039 bp, 15 predicted proteins | sample 1_2617_0518_D_FD_203652 | JGI IMG/M metagenome (GOLD analysis project Ga0326512, IMG submission 203652) | Bovine rumen microbial communities from UC Davis, California, United States - 1_2617_0518 | ecosystem: Host-associated > Mammals > Digestive system > Stomach > Rumen | place: USA...
TTGAAGATTTGGACTATTATTGCACTGCAAATTCGGTTGAAATGTTTGCTTGTATCTTTGACTACAAGGAGTTTGATAAAAGCAATTTTAAATAAGTAGTTATTAGATTATGGAAGTAAAAGACAACACACCATTATGGTACAGGGACGTAAAAAAGCGCATTAGCAATGGTCGTATGTGGCTTTGGAATAGAGTGGTTGCAGCCTACAATGGGGACAATCGTATATACTTTATTACTACTGAGGAGTTATGGGACTTTTTCAAAGGGTACACAAATTCAGAACAGGGATTTACACAATTTCTCAATGGGACATTCTGTTACAGAGCGCCGAACTCTGGAACAACAAAATTCCTGTATGACCCATTTAGTGGCGAGAAAATCGATTGGGATGCTATAAGACGTTACTATAGTGAATATATTGAAAAAGAGACTTGAATAAGTACAAATACCCTATAAATTAAACACGTATGAGTAAGAGTAAACGTAATACAATGGAGGTCGGCGAATATATTAATTACCTCGCCGACATCTATTCATCCAGCATTGATAAAGAATATATTGACTTTGAAGTATTAATCACTGGCAATATCTTTATGCTGAAAAAGAAGTATCTATCTGGTAATGGAATCAGTAGAGACCTGTTAGATGACATTCTGGTATCACTCCATGAAAAGACTGGAAGGTGGTGAGAAAAATATTTACAACCAGAATCCCTATATAGTTATATATAATTTTTATCTTTCTGATTTTTTTACAATTGGTCTGGTGCTTGGTGTTTATGAGAATTGTATCTAATTCTTAAAAAATGATAAAAAATTGGTGCTATTCATTGTAGTATCAATTTTTTTTTGTACCTTTGCAGGTGTTAAACAATAAGATTATGGCAGATATTAAAGCATTTATCAAAAAATGGAACGGCAGGACATTACAGGATGATGGTTGCTACGTTTCGAAAGAATTTCATTCGTTTCAAGTTGCGTTTATGAACGCAATGAGGAAGGTCGCTAACTCTCTTGATGCTGAACTGGTTAATCACTCTTACGGACACTATGATATGAGTGGTTTCATTAAGCGTGGTGACAGGTATGTTTATTTCAGTTATGACAATGGTTGCGGTCATGGGGGACGAACACATGTTGTTTTGAAAGACCAAATGACAACCTGGACGTGTCCCCTGTTAATCAGAACAGCAGCCGACAGCAAGGACTTTCGTGGTGGTGGTAATCACTATACATCATTCGAAAGGTGTCAAGAAATGATAAATGATTTGCTCAACACTGAGCATCGTAGGGTATGGTAAATTTTAAAAAATGCTAAAAGATGGGGCTATCTCTTGGTAGTTCCATTTTTTATTTGTAATTTTGCACTCGTCAAACCAATTAAACAATTTCGATATGGAAAAAAGATTCGACATTAATGAGTTTATCTTTGGCAGAACAAAGCCAGAGAAGAAGTTAGAAGTTCTGGATTCGCTTAGTGGTGCAGAACTGCGTAATGCTACTAATGAAACCATCCTGCGTATCTATAAGGAGTGTAGGGGAAAGGATTCAGACGGCAATCCACGTGACCGCTTTATGATTGAGAATGACCGCAGGGCAGGGAATCGTCTTGGTGGTCGTGGTTTCTGGAACTCTCTTATTGAGTTCATCTATGAGTATAACGGCAGAGCCTATATTATGTTCTATGTCCAGAACACAAAGACTGACTCAAGCGAGGGTGTGAGTTACACTACCTTTAAGAGTGGTGCGGAGTATCGTGGCTATTGTGATTATCTGGGAACATATTTCCGTTATGATTCCAATGACATTGCCAACGTTATTCGTTGTATCTTGAAGGAGTATGTTTACTACACATACATTGAGAAGCCAGAAAGAGAACGTAAGGAGAGAATTGCAAAGGTGTTGCACTATAAGATAGCAAACCCCGTCTGGAATCAGTTCTATAACGAATGGCGGTGCAAGTATGAAGATTCTTGGAGAGGTAGTACACCCAACACTGACCGCTACCATAGGGCTGCGGATGCAGTTAGGAAGTATGTAGAAGAACATATTGACGAACTTGATGGTAAGTCAGCAGAAGAATTGCAGGCTATCTATCGCAGGATATTTAGGGAAACTAACTAATACCTTATAAGAAGATGGTAAATTTTTAAAAAATATTAAAAGATTGGGATAATTGATTGTTATTCCAATCTTTTTTTGTATCTTTGCCACGTCAAACATTAAATAATTACAATATGGAGAAAAAACAAGTTACAAGAGAGAAGTTGATTGACTTGATTGCGAAATTCATCAAGGAATCAGCAAGGCAGATGGGTGATAAAACCAACGTTAAGTTACCCATTGAGTTACAAAATTGGTCAAGTGGTTGGGGCAATAACTCCAAGTGGTCTCATTCTGACATCGCTCTTGGCAGGGAAACCTATACCTTTACTGACAAGGAGATTGATGATGCAGCATTTGTGGGTATTCTAAAGGCTGCTATTGCCAAGAGTAATGTTAGGGCGAAGGTTGTCTATGATGAGTGTGGTGATGGTTATTGGTGCAAAAAGCAAACCATCTTTAGACGTGTCGAAGTGTTTGCAAAACCCTGCAAGGAGTTTAATACACTCTACAAGTATCTTGAAAAGTATGCAGAATTTACTCTTGGAGAAACTGACCTATTCGATGTTAACGTATGTGGCAAGCGTTCATCTTGGAGTGATGCAGGACGTTATAACTACCTTTGCTATGATGCAGCAAGGTGCAAGGCTATATTGGACGCTATCAAGGCTAAAAAGGCATCTAAAGACACGTTAAGAGTGGAAGTAAAGGAGTATTTCTCTCACGGTGATGAAACTGACTATGACATCGCTATATATCAAGAATCCGAATGGTATGGTAATAGGGGAAACAAGTTACACGTTACCATTACTACACCAATGGGACGAATGAAGTTAGATAAGGACTATTACGTTTAACCAATTAAATATTACGGCTATGGTAGAAGGAAGTATCGGATTGGGAGATTACCTAATAGGTGAGAACTCCGTTTGTTATGAACTTGGTTGTGTTACTGCTATGCAACAAAGCACTGGTTCACGAAAGGGTATGATTTACAAGATTGGTAATAACTGGTTCTTCGCTGATGAGATTAGTCACGATTGGTGGAGAGAACTACAATACAAAGTAGGTGTCAGCAAACGCTATGACTACAAAAACCCTATTAAGGTTATATATAATAAAAAACCATATAAGGCTATAAGAGTTACGTTCGATGATAACTATTATGTGGTACTGGAAGATAAGACTGGGGCACTGGTTTATGAGCGTATTTATTATTTGGCAACTAAAACACTGGAGCGACTGGTTAACCAGTACAATAAAGAACAAATTTCTTAAAATCATATAAAAGATTGGGATAATTCATTGTTATTCCAATCTTTTTTTGTATCTTTGCCACGTCAAACATTAAATAATAAAATATATGGAAAGTTATTCAGACATTTACAAGAAGCATTTAGAGAGCCTTACGGCACTTGAAAAGAGTATTATGGATAGTATTGTTATTGCTATCAAAACAATCTCCGTAAAGCCACTGGAAATTGGCAATATGGTGTACTACTATGTTGAAGATAATGGTGTTGAAGTCCCTGCCTATTGCTACAAGGGCGAATATGATAGGACAATCTTTGAATATAAAGAGCCTACCTTTCTCCCTATCTATGATATTCAAGGTTTGGGCGAATATGGTTGGAAGGATTTCAGCGAATGTTGCAGAATCTTCGATGTGATTAGAAATACATTGATTAGTTAAAAGATTATAAAAAATACATTAAATCTATTGTTATTTAAAATATTAATGTTATCTTTGCAACGTCAAACCAATTAAACAATTTTGAATATGGGAACATTAGCAGAACAATTAAGAGCAGAGCAGCCTAACATTCACAAGGAAATGCCTTGGCTGAAAGAGAGTGTCGTTAGTGACATCAAGTATCGTGGCGAGTATCGTATCATCTGCGATAAGCACATTAGCAGGATTGATAAAAACTTTGCAATCCCTAATCGCTATTGGACACCAATCGTTGAGTGGGCAGAGAGTGAAGGACTTAGGTGCTATCCAAGTTACAATCGTGCAGGAGTAAGGTCATTGTGTATCTCTCTCTAAACAAACAACAATGCCCACTATCGTCTTGGTGGTGGGTATTTAATCACTAACAATTAAACAACAAGCATTATGATTACAGCAGAACAAGCAAAGCAGTACACCAAGGCTTTTGAGCCTAATGAGTGTCACATCAAGGCGATTGAACGCCAAATCAAAAGTGGTTCACGTCACATTCAAGTATGGACAACTGACTATTGCCGTGACTATGCCGAAGACCTTGCAAAGTATTGTAGGAAGCAGGGTTTCTCCAATGCTCGCATTGTAGATGTGTACAATCGCAGGACGGGTCAGAGGGGTGGCAATTACCTTGCTATTGACCTTTAAGACTAACAATGCCCACTATCATCTTGGTGGTGGGTATTTAATCACTAACAATTAAACAATATTACTATGGCAAGAGATAAGAAAAATTCCCCACTGGAATGTGTGAGCGCAAAGGATATGCTTGGTGACGAACTGGAAGTGGGTGATAAAGTCCTTTGGGCAGACCCTGACGATAATGCACGTGACCTGAATCGTGTTTGGGAAGTATATAAGATTCATTCTGAAGAACTGGTGTATATTACCACTGGTGAGTTAGGAGAGAATGGTTATAGTGAAGCAGAAGTACCGCCATCGGAACTGGTAAAGAAATCCAGTGTTCTTCACGTAGAACAAATATGATAATAGCAACAATTTGAAGCCATATTTTAAGTTATTATTTGTTTCCAGTGTCAGTTGTGAAACTCGCACTGGATTTTCTATTTCTTAAAAAGCGTAAAAAATAACTTATAATCCTTAAAATGTTTGGCGGTTTAAAAATAATGTCGTATATTTGCACCATCAAACCAATTAAAACATAAGATTATGAAACATCAACTTGAAGCACTGGACTACGGCAGGAAGAACAAAGCATCCGTAGAGAGAACACAAGAGTTGCAGTCTTACTATGCTATGATTGCCAATTTTAAGACTCTCACCATTGACGAGGAAGTAGAACTGGCAGACAAGGTTAAGAGGGGCGACAAGAAAGCCAAGGAAACATTGGTAAACTGCAATCTTCGTGCAGTTGTAAGTATCGCAAAGCAATATGCTTATTGTGGTGGTTGTCTTAGCATTATGGACTTAATTAATGAGGGCAACATCGGTCTTATTGAGGCAGTTGAAATGTACGACTCTACCTATGGCATCAAGTTTATGAGTTATGCCGTAGCAAGAATAAGAGCGCACATCATTGATGCACTTAACAAAAAGAGTCGTATCGTTAGTAACTATCACGGAAACACAACTAATCGTCATTCCAGTCTTGATGCACCACTGGATGATGATAATGATACAACACTTGGTGACTTGCTTTGCACCACCACCGATGCTGAATCGTTCGCCAATGAGAATCTTTTCAATGACATTATGCGTTCCCTCAATGCAATATTAAAACCTAATGAGGTAACTATCATCTGCACCCTCTATGGCATCGGCACAACAAGACAATGCAGGTGGGAACTGGCAGAACATCTTGGTAAAACCGAAGAACGCATTAGGCAAGTAGAACAAGAAATTATCAAGAAACTCAAAACCAATAAGAGAGTTGTCGCACTACTCGTCAAATACATATAGACTGAAATAAGTACAAAGATAAAGATAGCAAATATAATCTCATTTTTTTAGAATTAATACTCTGCCTGTGCCAGTAGTGATACTCGCACAGGTTTTTATATTACCTGTATTATATAATGTATAACCTGTGTGTGTATATGTATTTTATTGTTATATTAATCTATATTCATTGTACGTGTCATATAATGTACTTAAGCAAGTACAGGTGTATACTATATTATGTTATATGTGTTATACATATCGTATACGTTATATGTTTCACGTGAAACGTGTGACGTTATTATTATTTTTATTATTATATTATTTCTTCTGGGTCGTATCACTACGTTGATGCGTATGCGCCTCAGGCGTGTTCAGGTGTGTGTACACCTGAACGTACACACACAGGCGTATGTGTACGCCTGTTATTTTTTATTTTTATTTTTTCCCTTATCCTCCCCCCCTATATATCCCCCTCCTTTCCCCTTCGCCAGACCCATCCTGATTCCCCTGATTCCTGATTCCCCTTCGCCAGACCCATCCTGATTCCCCTTCGTGGGTGGTTTGTAAATAAACCTTTTAATTCCTTAATTTTTCATAAAATACTTGCACATATCAGGATAATTCCGTAATTTTGCACCCGAATCCCACACGCATTTGGTAGTGGTGTAAGTTAAACTAACAATTTTAAGTATTATGGCAACAAATTTTTCCGCTCAACAAAAGAGCATCATCGAGAGAGTGTTAACCTTCGTTTCTAACGTTTGTATCAATGCTAACGCAGGTACTGGTAAAACTTGGACTATTGTCCAGTTGTGTATCATCATCGCCCGTAAGTTGGGTTTCCGCAAGTTTGATATGCTTTTCTTGGCTTTCAACCGCAGCATCGCAGACGAACTGAAAGGCAAGAAGATTGATGACAAAAAGACCCTGAAAGACATTGCAGACATTGCCAACATTCATTCGTTTGGCTTGCGCTGCCTGAATTATGCCCTGAGAGGTGCAGGAATCCGTATCAGCCGTGAGAACAATAACATTGATAATGACAAGTATAGGAAAATCATCAAGAAGATGGTTTCGCCTACATACAATGGAAACGTGTCGGAGGTGGTTAGCACTGCTAACGAGTTATTCAACCTTTGTCGCATCAATCTCCTGAAATATGGCGATATGGATGCTATGATGGCACTCATTAAGCATCATTCATTAGATGTTAATGCTGAAATTATCCGTATCGTCAATGAGTTGATGGCACACGCTTACGATTTCGACTGGAACAATCCAGTAGTGGATTTCACCGATATGTTGGTATTCCCTTTGTGTTTCCACTATCGCAACCCGAATGCCAACATCATCCCAACATACAAACTGGTATTCATTGACGAATGTCAGGATTTGTCAAGGGCGCAGCGTGAGATTATGAAGGCTGCTGCAAGAAGGGGAAGATTCGTAGCCGTAGGTGACCCGAATCAGGCTATCAATGGCTTTGCAGGGGCAAATAACGATTCTTTCCAACAGATTGCCAACCTGAAAAACACCATCACACTACCGCTTTCGGTCAACTATCGTTGCTGCAAATCGGTTATTAGACTGGCGCAGGAAATTGTACCTGCAATTCAGGCACACGAAGGCGCAGAAGAAGGCATCGTCAGGACTATTAGCACCCTTACGGCAGATAGTTTTCAGGAAGGACACTATGTAGAGGTAGTGGACGAAGAAACTGGAGAAATTAAGCAGAACTATGTCGAAGGGGATATGGTGCTTTGCCGTTGCTCTGCACCACTGGTTTCAATGTGCATCAAACTGATTGCAGCAGGTAAGACTGCACACGTCCTTGGTAAGGACATTGTGAAATCTATTGAGAGCATCGTAAAGAAAAGCGAAACAAAGACCATCAAGGGTTTCAAAACGTGGGTAGAATCCGAAAAGGAAAGACTGGCTTTGGAGATTGCAAAGGACAAGGATTGCAGCAAGGAAGAAGCAAGACAACACCCTGCCTACATCACCTTTATGGATAAGGTGGAATGTATTCTTGCCTTTAGCCATCGTGAGAGCAATTTGGAGTATATCCTGAAAGAACTCAATTCAATCTTTACGAAAGACCGCCAAAAGGGTGCTATTACCTTCTGCACTGCCCACAAGAGTAAAGGACTGGAGAACGATAGGGTTTTCATCCTCGCACCCGAACGTTTGCCTATGGAGTGGAAGGGACAACAAGAATGGGAGTTTGAGCAGGAAATGAACCTAAAATACGTTGCCATCACAAGAGCCAAACACGAACTCGTTTGGGTTAACATTGAGCAAAAGAACCTATACGATTTGGATTTCCGTAGCAACTAAACCAACCAACTAACATACCAGCAAACCAGCACCCAACAAGTGCTGGTTTTTTGCTGGACTGAAATAAGTACAAACTATATGTTATTAAATAATATCGTTACACATCCGTACACATACCTATAACGCCCCACAATCGCATAACACCATATAGGTGGATAGTTATACCCATAACACATCAAACGGCGATTCTGGACGTTTTTAAGACCAGATGCCAGACAATTCTGGATGCCAGACAAACCAGATACACCAGATGCCAGACGATTCTGGATGCACCAGACCAATCAATAATATCCCCCCTACTATGGCATTACTATGTAATGCTATAATAGGGGGATTTATTATTGAAAATTATAACACCATAAATCAACAAAAATTTTTTCAATTTATACATATGACTTTGGTCTATATGTGAACATCATCCAGTATATTTGTAAGCAGAAACCTAAGGATAGTCCAAAGGTACAAACTTAATCCCATATAACTATGACAAAGGACAAGTTTACAGCAAAAGCACTTGACAAGTGTTTGGAAAAAGTGGAATACGTTATTGCAGCCTGTGAATTTGATGAACAGGGCAACATCAATAACGGAGTGTTGAACAAACTATATGTGGCAAGAGATTTGCTCTATATGGTTGAAAACGAATTGAAAAAGGTGGGTGCAATTTAGTACCCACTTATTTTGAAAACATATACGGAAAATTGCATATATACACAATTTATTCCAAAAATATTCGTAAATTTGTTAAAAAAGTATAATTTATCTCGAAATATTACCATAGTAAAGAAAAAAATGCTACCTTTGCATTGTGATTCAGTCACAACGTGTTCATTAACTTATTTACATCATTAAAATTTTAAGATTATGGCAAAGCAGAATCTTATCGTCACATCAGTGGCGCAGTTAGTAAGCCTTATGCAGCAGGCTAAGGCAGGTGGTCAAATCGCAACCCTTTATGGTGTTACCGATTTCAACTACAACAAGTACCCCAACGGCACACTCCCAAAGGAGCGCACCCCCGAAATCGCTTTCGCTTATCAGAAAGACGAGAACGGAGCAAGAGTACGCAAGGCTTGGCACGTTCAGTACAACTTTGCAGCAGACTATGACCACAAGGTTGAGGCACTCACTGGCGAAAAGCACGAAAGCCACGATGAGAATCGAGAACACCTCGTTAAGAACGTGATTATGCGTTTCATCAGTACGCAGAATGTTTGCTTTATCGTGATGCCGTTCGACCGCTTTTCAGACGGCTTGCTGATAGACGGCAACCCTGCCACCGAAGAGCAGACCGCTTACGTTAAGCAATACGAGCAAAAGCGGAAACCATCCACTATTCCGTACCTTAACCCAGGTGTCAAGAACGTTTACAAGGTGGTTATCAACGGCATTGAGTACAATGTACGAATCACCGATACCACCTATGCACCTGCCGAGCAGTACGCAGCAGCAGTCGCAATCTAAACCCTCTAACTCGAAAAGCCTATCACCCTCAAAGGTGGTAGGCTTTTTTTTTGTTCCTACATCAAAATCAATACTTTCATTTTAAGGGCATTTTTAAGCCCGTCAGGACGTTTTTTACCTTTCAGGTGGATAGTTTATCATCGGCAAAGGTAAAAAGCGTTTAGAAACGCTTATATTAAGTTATTACACTGGATGCACCCAGTGGACACCCCCCCCCTATGTAACCCCCTCCCCCACCCCCGTAGTTTTAACACACGACATGGGCAACAGTTTTGTAAATAAAATTTTGGGAAAAAAATGTTTTTTTTCAAATGGGGACCACCTTCTTTTTTTTGTGGGGTTTGTAAATAAAATTCTGGAAAAATTTTTTTATTATTTATTAGAGGGTGGTCCAATTTATTTTCCTTTTAGTTGTGCCAAAAAAATTCTGGAAAAAAATTTTTGGGAAATCTGTAAGGGTGGTCCTTATTTTTTACGACTGGAGGTATGAGTAAGGAAAAAAAAATAAAA
>Ga0326512_10004573_pt1 | contig 10037 bp, 10 predicted proteins | sample 1_2617_0518_D_FD_203652 | JGI IMG/M metagenome (GOLD analysis project Ga0326512, IMG submission 203652) | Bovine rumen microbial communities from UC Davis, California, United States - 1_2617_0518 | ecosystem: Host-associated > Mammals > Digestive system > Stomach > Rumen | place: USA...
ATACGCTATACTGCCCCAGAAAACAGAAAGAGACCCTGCGCCATGAGCTTCGGCACCTGGCGCTGGATCATTTATGGAGAGACGACCGCCCCCTCCGGGACCTGGAGGCCGAGGCCGACGACCTGTACGGTCAGGAAGTCCGCTTCGCCCCGGATTTCTCCTGGGTGGAGGCGAGAGTGGGATAGGAGGAGAGAGCTATGGGACTCTTTGGCTTTGGAAAGAAGAAGGAACCTAAGGTCGTAGACGAGAAGACGGCATGGAACAAGGTCTCCCTTGCCGACCTGATGTTTGCGTACACCAAAGTCGGCGACGTCTGGAGCGATCACGAGCCGAACGAACGAAAGCTGGGTCTCTCTGCATCAGGGAATTTCTCCAAGGCCTATAAAAACTGCATCAAGCTGGGGCTTGTGCGTCAGGCCACGCCTCTGGAAAAGCTGGACTTTCTGAGCATGAAGGAGCTCCAGGGCATCTGCACATCTCTCGACATAAAAAGCAAACGCTCGAAGGCGGACACCCGAGCCGCAATCCTGGAGCGTGTCGGGGAGGAGGAGCTGGCGACCCTGATCCCGGAGGACTACTTTGCCCTGACGGATCTGGCGGGGCAGATGCTGGCCCACTATGACTTTGTCCCTTACTGCCTTGACCACTACAGAGGGGAGTATCTCGATTATACTGCCATGACTGCGGCGCGGAACGCTGACCCAAAGGCGGACCTGTTTGATGTGATCCTCGCGGGAGTGAGCAAGGAATATATGACAGAGCAGTATATAGAGAGCTACCTGGAGGACGAGGACGGATACCACGAGGAAGGGACGGCGGAGTATCGGGAGTGGGCCAGAGACCAGAAGACCTTCGCCAAAGAAGATGCGGCAGAGGACTATAAGGAGCTCGTAGCGAAGATAAAGGCCGACAAAAAAGAAGCGTCGAAAAACTGATCACGTGCTTGCCCCGGCGTGGATCGCCGACAAATAAAAAGTGCCCGATTTGGGCACGGAGGAGGAAACGATATGAGAACCGCAGAGGAACTGTACCAGTATTGCGAGGACAATAAGCTCACCGACGGGCAGAGCCGCAAGTGGGGCCTCAAGCACTTCGGGGTCGTCGCCGCCCAGCTTGAGCCGGACGAGAATGTCCGCATGGCGTTTGTCGGCCTCCACAACCAGGACGGCATGAAAAACGACGGCAACTTTGCCTATGCTGTGACCAATAAACGCATTCTGCTGGGTCAGAAAAAGCTGACGGGCCAGGACCTGGCCACGGTGATGCTCCCGCAGATCACCGACGTCAGCACCAGCACCGGGATGCTCCTGGGCACCGTGACCATCCACTTTGTGGGCGGCATCATCAACATCGGCATGAGCAAGCCGACGGCCCAGGCGGTATCCGACAAGCTCCACGCCCTGCTGACAGAGCTCCAGAGCGGAGGGATTGCGGCCCCGGCTCCCGCCGCCAGCGCCGCCGACGAGATCAAAAAGTATAAGGAGCTCCTGGACCTGGGCGCCATCACCCAGGAGGAGTTTGACGCCAAGAAAAAACAGCTGCTGGGGCTGTGAGCCACTGCCCGAATCGGGCAAAAAATCCCCGGCGCGTTTAACGCCGGGGATGCGTAAGGTCATCCGATATAGAGGATTTCGTGTTCTGCCGTTGGGTTGACATCCGATTTGAGGTAGAAGTAAGGATCGCCATTGGTCTCATCTCCCCGCACTTCCAGGTCGCCGCCCTTCTCTTCGGCAACGGCTTGCAGTTCTTTGATCCATTCGCTTAATGTCATAATATTACCGCCTTTCTTTCGGAAAGCAACAGGAGGACGAACTTGTGGAATTTTTGTTAAAGGAAATCGAACGAGCATTGGAGGCGGACCTGTATTTCATCGCCTTGCAGGCTGCTTTGACCTTGCCGGATATATGCGCTTCGCTCGAGTCTGCGGTCGAGCCTAAAAAGCGCAAACTGGGGGCGGAGTATGCCAAATGGTACGAGGATCATGTGCAGACGCTGCACCCGACATGGCTCAGCGGAGAGGACTGCTGGCAGTATCGCTGTTCCTGCCTGCACAGTGGAAGCTCAATCGGAGAAAACTATTCCCGCGTGATTTTCCTTGCGCCGGGGCAGAGTCAAATCCGTATGCACAACAACATCATAGGCGACGCGATCAACATTGACCTCAAAACCTTCTGCCTGGACATGATCGATGCAGTGCGGGTGTGGGAAGCCAGCGCAAAGGAGACCGACATATTCAAGAAAAACTATCCCCGCCTGATGCGGGTCTACCCGGAGGGCTTCCCTCCGTATATCGTTGGAACACCTGTAATAACGTAACTGTATTCTATCGGTTTCGGCCGGGGTTTTCAAGAGTTTTTAGGTGTTGTTAGGAGTTTTTATGAGTTTTTAAAGGACAGCCGCCCCCGGCACGGCTGCGTCGGGGGCGGCTTATTGCACCCAAAAGGGGAGGGGAGGACCATGAAAACCAAGCTGCCAAAGGCTCAGAAGCTGCCCTCGGGCTCCTGGCGGGTCCAGGTCAAGGCGGCCGGCCGGCGGATCTCCGTGGTGGACGAGGACCCCGGCGTGGCCCAGGCTAAGGCCATGGCCATCCGGGAAGGGCTCATCGAAGAGAGGGCGCGGCCCAAAGCCGTCACCCTGGACCAGGCCATCACGGACTACATCGCCGCCCGGAAAAACACCCTGTCGCCGTCCACGATCCGGGGCTATGAGACCGTCCGCCGCAATCGCTTTGCCGACCTCATGCAGCGGGACATCCACACCATCACCCGGCGGGACGTCCAGACCGCCGTCAACCGGGAGGCCCTCAAGGTCTCGCCGAAGACCGTGGCCAACGCCTACGGCGTGATCCGCCCGGTGCTTGCCGCCTACGGCGTGGACGCGGCGGGGGTGTCGCTGCCCAAAAAGTCCAGGCCCCAGAAAAAGTACATCCAGCTGGAGGAGATCGGCCGGCTGCTGGAGAAGGCCATGGGGGACGACTGCGAGATCGGCATCCTGCTGGCGGTGTGGCTGGGCCTGCGCCGGTCGGAGATCCTGGGCCTCTGCTGGGACTGCGTGGACGAGGACAAGGGGACCGTCACGGTCCGCCGCACCCTGGTGCCGGACAGCAATAATCAGTACGTGCTCCGGGAGATGACCAAAAACCAGAGCAGCAACCGGGTGGTGCGGTGCCCGCCCTACATCATGGACCGGCTGGCAGCCCAGCGAAAGGGGAGGACCGCCGGGAGGGTCTTTCCCTGGCATCCGGACACGCTGCGCAAGCACATCCACCGGGTCTGCGCGGCGGCGGGAATCACCGACACCACGACCCACGGCCTGCGGCACACCAACGCGGCGGTGATGCGGTCTCTCGGCGTCAGCACCCAGCACGCCATGGAGCGCGGCGGCTGGACGGAGGAGAGGACCTACAAGGGTCTGTACAGCTACGCTTTTGAATCGGTCTCCACGGCGGAGGACGAGATGATCGACGGCTTTTTCTCCGGCCAGCTGGACAAAAAGGCCCACGAAAGGGCACACGAAGACCCCGAACCCGCTGGAAAATCAAGCGGTTAAGCGATTTTTCCGGAGGGTTCAAATCCCTCCTTCTCCGCCAAGTTAAAACCCTTGACTCACAACGAGTCAAGGGTTTTTCCTTTGCCTGTCAACGGTTTCCGCCCGACACGTTGCAGACCGTTGCCGACACTCCACAGGGTAAAAACGGCGTTCGGAGCCGCAAAAAGGCACACGGAAGGCACACGGCCCACGCCGCAAAAACCAAAAAGGACTGACCCCCTCCGGGCCAGTCCTTTTTTATCGCAAACTTGCTACAAACTTGCTATAACATTGCAATACACTTGCACATCGGGGCCCTCAATCCATCCCCATCTCCTCCGCCTTGGCTCTGGCCTCCTCGGCCTCCCGCTGGCGGATGCCCTCCGCCCGGAGCATCATGTTCACCACTTCCACCCGGGTGGCGGGGGCGCAGGGCCGGGACCCGTCGGTGATGCCGATGGCCTTGGCCTTCGCCCACAGGCCCTCCTTCACGCTCCAGTCCGGCTCAGCCTGAGCGGCCTGGGCGACGTTGAACTCCCGGAGCACATCTCTCACGTAGTCCTTGAGCCGGGTCTTGATGGTCTGCTCCACCAGGGCGGCGATCTCCTTCTCGGTCATGGCAAATTCCTCCTTGGGGACCGTCACGGCGATGGGCCGCTTGATCCGGAAATAAAACTTGACCTGCTTTTTCAGCTGCTGCCAGGACCCCCGGGTCCTGGACGTCAGGGAACTGGCCGGGTCGTTGACGTAGGCGATGTCTCTGACTGCGTCCACGTCCCAGAGCAGGATGAAATGGCCGCTCCTGGTCCAGTTGCCCGGACCCATGCAGGCGATCACCAGGTCCCCGGCCTTGACCGCCGCCAGCACGGTGGCGTGATAGGCGGACCCCGGCTGACCGTAGATGCTGGCTCCGTTGAGCTGGCTGCAGCTCAGGCCGTACCGCCGGGCGGCGGGGGCGAAATAGGCGTAGTAGGTCCCGTGACCCAGGGCCTTAAACCCGTTTTTCAGGGCCCAGGCGCACTCGGTCTCCGGGGTGACCCGCTTGTCCGCCCACGTCGCCAGCACCATGGCCATGGACGTGGGCCCGCACCCGGAGCCGCCGATGGTGGAGGACTCCCCCCTGACGGCGTAGGGCTTGAGGGCCCACCGCTTGTCGGTCTGGTAGTAGACCACGGGCCTGTCATTCATCGGGCTTATCCTCCTCCCCGGCGTCGGCCTTGGCCTTGAGGACCTCAATGGCCCGCATCAGGACCCCGGGGATGGGCACCCCCATGAGGCCGGCGTTCTCTACGATGCTCAGCGCCTCGTTGACCACAAAGGCGATGACCACCGCGTCCCGGACGAAGCTCTGGTCGCCGATGAGGATGTCCAGCCGGGCAGCCACCAGGACGATGAGCAGGCCCACGCCCTTGCGGACCAGGCCCTTCCAGCCGGCCCGGGACTCCAGCCCCCCGCCGGGGGTCTTGGGGGACTTATGGAAGACCCCCGCCACCAGCATCCCGGTGAGGTAGTCGATGCCCATGAAGATGATGAGGGTCGCCAGAGCCGCGTCCCAGCCGCCGAAGACCTGGGCGATGCCGCTGCCCAGGATCCCCGCGGCGATGCAGATGATCTCCTTCACCCGCTCATCTCCTCTCCGCCGGGACGAGACCCAGCATCAGCGGGATCCAGACCGGCAGGGCGTGGACCGTCTCGATCCACCCCCAGGCCCACACCCCGCCCGGGGCGGGGACCCGGGTCCCGAAGTCCAGAAAGTCCAGGAGGCTGCGCCTCAGGTACAGCACCGCCTCCGTCACGTTGTCCTTGACTGCGTAGTATTTCATGGCGCGCTCCTTTCTCATCCCAGCAGGGCCAGCAGGGCCTGAAGCTGATTCTCGGTGACCTGGGTGGAGCCCAGGCTCAGGGTCTTGGCGTGGATGTCCTTCCAGGGGGAGTCCGATTTGCCCAGGTCCAGCAGGCCGCTGGCGGTGGTCCGGACTCTCCAGACGTAGATGCTCCCGGTCCCGGAGGCGGGCTCGGTCTTGCTGGTCTCGGTGACGAGGAGCTGGGGCGCAAAGAGCCCCGGGTGCCAGGTTCCCTGGAGGTTGATGCGGATGTTTTCATCCACCTTGGCCGCCTTGAGCTCCGTGCAGACGGTAAAGGACCGCCGGGGGCTGGTGTCCATCCCCGTGGGGATGACGGGGAAGGCGTACAGCGTCGTCTTGGCCGACGGCGCCGAGGCCGCCGGGACGTTGACGGTGACCACCCCCGTGGCGGCGTTGGCGCTGTACATGGGGTCGCCGCCGATATACGGGTGATTGGGGAAGGGGATGAAGCTCATGCCGGCGTTGACCGGCGGGGCATAGGTGACGACCCGGGAGGCGGACTCCGAGCCCCCGCTGTCCGGGTCGGAGTCCTCCGCCTCCTCCACCAGCTTGACGGAGGAGGCGAAGGTCACCGCCGCCCCGGTCTCGTCCCTGCCGGCATCCCAGCAGGCGCAGAGCCGGGCAAAGGTCTCCTCGTCCATGGGGTAGTCAAAGACCGCCGTCCGCCACTTGGCGGAGCTGGCCTTGCCCGCCGGCAGATAGAGCCAGGTCCGCAGCAGGGCGTCCGGGGTGCCGGAGACGCCCTCGTGCCACACGGCCCCGCTGTCCACGGAGACCAGAGGGTCGTCCTCCGCCAGCAGGTCGAAGGACCCGTCGGTCCAGTTATAGCGGAAGCCGGTGACCAGCCCGCCGCTGCCGCCGGCCATGCCCCGGACCACCACGTCCCGCCCGTCCTGGGCCTGCTCCACGGACTTGGTCTCGGTGCCGTTGGCGGCATAGAAGGGGACGCCGCCGTCGGCCAGGATCCGGTTGCCGCCGAAGGACAGCTCCGGCCGCCCGTCGGTGCCCAGCCAGGAGGGCACGGAGTCTGGGACGGTCACGAGATAGCGGAAGCCGCCGCCGCAGCGCTCCACGGTGTTGTCCCGGACCTCCAGCCGGACGTTGTAGATGGAGGGATAGATCAGCCGGCTGACCGTCACGCCTGCGCCGTTGGCGGCGATATAGGACGGGTCGAGCGACACGCAGTCGCTAAACCGGTTGCCGGAGATTCGTACGCCGTTGGCCGCCTGGCCGATGTAGACGGGATAGTAGTGGGCCCCGCAGCACACCAGGGTGTTGCCGGTAAAGTCCACGCCCAGGTCCCGCTTGGCGTAGTCCGTGGCGGCTCCGGTCTTGTCGTTGTGCCAGAGGGTGGCGGTCTTGATCCACAGGACGCAGCTGCACCCCAAGAAGGTGTTGCCGGAGATGCGGATGCCCAGGGCCTTGCGCTCCGGCGGGCAGGGCCAGGCGGAGGTCTCCGCCGTGGTCATGTAGCCCTTGGGATGGTCCGGATCGGCGTGGTCCGGGTCGACGTCCGCCGACGGGACCTCCCCGGTGACGGTGAGGTAGTTGCCCCGGATGTAATTAAACGCCCCCCTGGCGTAGGGCTTGATCTCGATGGCGATGCCGCCGACGAAGGTGCAGTCCTCCACGGAGCAGCCCCAGACGGTGGGCTCCGTAAAGGCCAGATGGAGCATATCGTGGTTGACGTCGTGGCCGGCCTCGGTGAGGTCCGCCTTGCCGCCGCCGGTGCCGGAAAAGACGCAGCCCCGGATGCGGGTCATGGGGGCCCGGATGGCCACGGCCCGGGCGCAGTCGATAAAGCGGCAGCCGTCAAAGACCTGCCCCCAGACGCCGCTGTGGTTGGTGACGGCGGAGTTCATGGCCTGCTCCACCGTGCAGTCCCGGACGGTGATGTACAGGGACGGGCAGGCCACAATGAGGTCCGAGCCGGAGACGTAGCTGGTATCAAAGCTCTGCCCCGCCCGGAGGCTGTAGCAGCCCTCCGCCGCGCAGCTCCAGCAGGAGAAAAACGTAAAGGCGTTGTTGATGGCGTGGGTCTCCAGCACGGCGTACATCGCATAGTCCGCCTCATACCGGCAGTTGCGGTACTCCGTCTTCCAGCAGTTGGTCAGGATAAAGCCCCGGCCCATATCGCTGAGCCGGATGTCCACGTTTTCAAAGCCGCCGCCCTCGCAGAGGGTCATCCGCATGGAGTTGCCGCCGGAGCCGGGGGTTTTCCAGCCCCCCTTGACGGCCGTGGAGCCGGTGTGGTTCTTGCCGTTGGCCTCGACCTTGAGGTTGCGGACGGTCACGTCCCGGAGGAAGTTGACCTTGCGGATGGTGGAGTGGGCCCTTGCCAGGGGCGTCCCGACGCCCTCCCCCTTGTCGTAGTAGCCGACCAGGGCTTTGGTGTCCTCGTTGCGGACCTCCGCCAGGGCTCTGGCGATGTCCACCCCCGCCTCCGGCGCCGGCAGGTAGTAGGGATAGGTCAGGGTGCCGATGCACCGGACGGTCCACACGGAGGTGTTTTTCACGTGCTGGATGTCATTGACCACCAGCACCTCCGCCCACCAGGTCTGGCTGCCGCTGCCCGTGGCGGTGCCGCACCAGTAGTCGCCGCTCTCCGGCTGCATGGCGGGCCGGGCGGCCTGGAGGACGATCCGGTCCCCGGTCTCCAGCCCCGGGTCCGAGCCGACCTTGAGGTAGGTAAATCCCCCGGTGTTGTCCTTGCCGTCGGTGGTGGAGGCCGGATTGGCCACGGAGCGCGGCGCCTCCAGCAGGGGGATCTCCGCCGCCTCCAGGCTCCCCTTTGCCTCCAGGATGGGCGGCGCGCTCTTGATGACGGTCTTGGTGTTGTCCGTATAGGTCGGCTCCGCCTCCCAGAGGATGGTGGCCCCGTTGCCCTCCAAAGTCTGCCGGTCCAGCATCTGCAGGGTCTCGGTGAGCTTGTACACGGCGGTGGGCTCCAGCTGGACCATGCCGCCCTCTCCGGCGGCGGCCAGGGCGTCGGCCAGGGCGTCGGAGTCGTCGGTCTCGCCGTCGCCCACGGCCCCGAACATCTCCGGGGTGACGATCCCCCGGACCGGCCCCGTCAGGGCCACCTGCCGGATCTCCAGGGCCACGGCCAGGTCGATCTGGCACACGGCCCGGAGGGTCAGAACGAAGTGGGGCATCTCCGTCCCGGAGGGGATGGGGATGCCGTCGGCGTCCTGCATGGCCAGCAGGAGCAGGTCCGCGCCGGATTTGGCCCGGCAGAAGACCCCGATCTGCCGCAGCTGATACCCGGCCGCCAGGCCGGCGCTGGCCAGCTGGATGTGGATCCGCCTGCCGGTGCGGGTGATCTCCGTCCGGAGGATGGTGCCGTACTGCTTCCAGACCGGCATGGTCCTGGCGTCTTCCAGGGCTCCCGACCAGAGGTTTTCCCCCGCCCGGACGGCGACGATCTCCAGCGGCTCCCCGTCGGTGATGCACTCATTGATGCGGGCGGCGCCCGCTTTGGTGATGGTTGCGCTGCTCCAGTCCATAGGCAGCCTCCTCTCTCATGTCCCGTCCGGCATGGGGACGGGGATCTCGATGTCCAGATTGCAGGACTGCAGATAGCCCAGGGCGTAGAGGGGACAGGTCCTGCTCAGCCCCGCCGACACCGCCAGGTGGGCGGGCTTGATCGGGTCCAGGTCCGGGGGCGCTCCGTATCCGATGAGGTACAGGAGGGTGATAAGCCCCTGCTCCGGCTCGTAGCCCGCCTCGATGACCCCGGGCATCAGGTTGTCGCAGTAGGCCTGGATGGCGGCCAGGGAGGGCGGCAGGCAGGCCAGCCACATGGCCCGGACGGCCCGCCGCCGGTCATCCATGGAGGCGTCCTTCCCCGGCGTCAGCCCCAGGATCCTCTCCCACAGGGCCAGGGACCGGGAGAGCATCGCCTCGCTGTCCTCAAAGGAGGCCAGGTCCAGGATGCGCTCCGCCAGGGCGTCCAGCGGCACCCCGGCGGCCAGAAAGATGGCCCGCACCCAGGGATCCTGCCGGATGGCCCAGTGGAGCTGGGCCAGTGGATACTCAGCTACCCGCATCCGTCACTCCTCCTCCCAGCTGATGGTGAGCCCGCCGGGCACCGGGATCTCTTCCGCCTCAAAGTAGACGGTCCCGGAGGCCCCGTTGACGGTCAGCTCCAGGTAGTCCAGCACACCTTCCACCATGGCGGCGTCCACCAGGGCGGAGTGCCGCAGGACGGTGCCCGCCAGGGCGGTCTCCCGGATCAGGGCCAGGATGGCGTCCCGGACGGCCACATGGAGGGCTCTGACGTCGGCTCCCTCCGCCGCCATGAGCCGGGCGACAACATCCAGGCTGACGGTCCGGGCCGCCTGCACCGTGCACACCGCCCCGATGGGGGCCTCCCCGGCCCCGTCCCCGTTCCCGTTGGGGTCCAGCAGCTCCTGGACCTCGGCGATCAGGGCGGCGTCCGCCGGGTCTCCCTCGGCGTCCACCAGATAGACGTCCACGGTGTTGGGTCCCCTCGGAGTGGGGACCACCACCGCCCGGCCCACGCCGGTGACGGACTGGCACCACTGCTGGTACTGCCAGACGTTGCCCCCGTTGGCCGGATGCTGGAGCACGTCATAGTACCGCGCCCGCAGCTCCTCGTCGGTCTCCTCATCGTAGCCGCCT
>Ga0326512_10004574_pt1 | contig 10037 bp, 5 predicted proteins | sample 1_2617_0518_D_FD_203652 | JGI IMG/M metagenome (GOLD analysis project Ga0326512, IMG submission 203652) | Bovine rumen microbial communities from UC Davis, California, United States - 1_2617_0518 | ecosystem: Host-associated > Mammals > Digestive system > Stomach > Rumen | place: USA: California...
ACTCAATTTGGCAATGATGGTCTGGTTGCCGGTGGTCTTCTGTCCCTGACTTACGAGCACCTCGGTACCTAGGGGAAGATAGACATCCACCCGCGAGCCGAACTTGATAAAGCCGAGATGCTCGTCGATGAAGCAGTCTTCGCCCTCAGCGGGATAGGTGACGATACGGCGCGCCATGGCGCCTGCCACTTGACGTAACAAGATTTCCGTGCCATTCTCGGCCTCTATCACCACCGTCGAGCGTTCGTTGTCGAGGCTGGCTTTGGGCAGCCATGCGGCACTGAAACGGCCATTGTGATGGCGCACCATCTTAATGGTGCCATCCACAGGCACCCAGTTGGCATGGACATTGAAGAGGCTCATGAAGATACTCACCATGATACGGCGATCGTGGAAGTATTCGTTCTCCTCCACTTCCTCCACCACGACAATCTTACCATCGGCTGGAGCCAGCACCAGATTTTCCGTGTCACCCTCATAGATGCGGATGGGGCAACGGAAGAAATTGATGACAACGAGATAGACAGCGGCAAGAATAGCAAACAGCGTCCAGAACCAAGGGCTCTGGAAGCTGAAGGCATAGCCAAACAGCAGGCACAGCAACGCTGCACAAATGCCAAATACGATAAGTGTCGTCGTGCCCTCACTGTGAAGGCGGATGTTCTTCTTTAATTTCTTAAGTGGACGTACCATTTCTTTAGAGAAAGGCTCTTTATTGGTTCTTTTTCGATACAAAAGTAAGCATTATTTGAAAGATTGCAAAAAAATGTGCGGCTTTTTTGGTAGTTTGACAAAAGAAACGTAATTTTATGCCCGTTTTCGATACATATGGAGAATTTTATACACCTTCACGTACACACTCAGTACTCTCTCTTGGATGGTCAGGCCAGTATTCCCAGACTGGTCGATAAAGCCATCAAAGACGGGATGCGCGGCATGGCCATTACAGACCATGGCAACATGATGGGCGTGAAAGAATATTTCAACTACGTTACCAAGAAAAACAAAGCGCTGAAGGAGGAGGGGAAGGAGCCTTTCAAGCCCATCTTCGGCTGCGAGATGTATGTGGCCGAGCGCACGCTCTATGATAAGGACAAGGACATCGACGGCAGACGTTACCACCTCATTGTCTTAGCCAAGAATGAGACGGGCTACCACAATCTCGTGAAGCTGGTGTCGAAGTCATGGGTCGATGGTTTCTACACCCGACCACGCACCGACCATCATGAACTGGAGAAATACCACGAGGGTCTGATTATATGCTCGGCATGTATTGCGGGCGAGGTGCCCAGACGCATCCTCAACGGCGACATCAAGGGAGCAGAAGAAACCATCATGTGGTACAAGAACATCTTTGGCGAAGACTACTACCTTGAGATTCAGCGTCATGAGGTAAAGGATCCTACGCAGATAGCCAACCGTGAGACATACCCTCTGCAACAAGAAGCCAACAAGGTCATCTTGGAACTGGCCAAGAAACACGGCGTGAAAGTGGTGTGCACCAATGATGTTCACTTCGTAGATGAAGACAATGCCGAGGCCCATGACCGCCTCATCTGCCTGGGTACCGCCAAGGATTTCGACGATCCCAAGCGCATGAGATACTCCAAACAGGAGTGGTTCAAGACACAGGCTGAGATGAACGACATCTTCGCCGATGTCCCCGAGGCCCTCTCCAACACGCTTGAAGTGCTGGACAAGGTGGAGACATACAGCATCGACCATCGTCCCATCATGCCTAATTTCGCCATTCCACCGAGCTTTGCCACCGAAGAGGAATACCGCCAGCGCTTCACCGAAGAGGAGCTCTTCAACGAGTTCACGCGCGACGAGAACGGCAACGTGGTGTGCTCTCAGGAGGAAGCAGAGAAGAAGGTAAAGAACCTCGGTGGCGTGAGCAAGCTATATCGTTTGAAGCTGGAGGCAGACTATCTGAAACACCTTACTTATATAGGCGCGCGACGTCTGTATGGGAATCCTGTGCCGGAAGAAATCGATGAGCGCCTGCGCTTCGAGCTGCACGTGATGAAAACGATGGGTTTCCCGGGATACTTCCTCATCGTACAGGACTATATCAATGCGGCATCCCATGAGTTGGACGTCAGCGTGGGGCCTGGCCGTGGTTCGGCAGCAGGCTCTGCCGTGGCCTACTGCCTCGGCATCACGAAAGTCGATCCCATCAAGTACGACCTTCTGTTCGAACGTTTCCTCAACCCCGACCGTATCTCGTTACCCGATATCGACGTGGACTTCGATGATGACGGCCGCGGCAAGGTGCTCTCATGGGTCACACAAAAATACGGTGAGGAGAATGTGGCACATATCATCACCTACGGCACGATGGCCGCAAAGAGCGCCATCAAGGATGTGGCCCGAGTGCAGAAGATGCCCATAGACACCATACAAGCACTCCTGAAGACCATCCCCGACCGTCTGCCTGATACCCCTGACGGCAAGCCCCGCAAGACCAACCTCAAGAACATCCTGGAGTGCGTGCCTGAGATGCAGCAGGCAGCGGCTTCGCCTGACGAGAACATGCGCAATGTCATCCGCTACGCCCAGATGCTCGAAGGTAACGTCCGCAACACGGGCGTCCACGCCTGCGGTGTCATCATCTGTCGCGACCCCATCAGCGACTGGGTACCCTTGAGTACCGCCGAGGACAAGGAGACGGGAGAGAAAATCCTATGTACGCAGTATGAAGGCTCTGTTATTGAGGACACTGGCCTCATCAAAATGGACTTCCTCGGCCTCAAGACACTCAGCATCATCAAAGAGGCCTTGAACAATATCAAGGACAGCTTGGGCATCCGCATCAACATTGAGCGCATCGACATTGAGGATCCCGCCACTTACCAGCTTTACTGCGACGGCCGCACAGTCGGTACCTTCCAGTTTGAGTCGGCGGGTATGCAAAAATACCTGCGCGAGCTGCAACCATCAACCTTTGAGGACCTCATTGCCATGAACGCCCTCTACCGTCCGGGCCCGATGGACTATATTCCCGACTTCATCGACCGCAAGCAAGGTCGCAAGCCTGTGGAATACGATATCCCGTGCATGGAGAAATACCTGAAGGACACCTATGGCATCACCGTCTATCAGGAGCAAGTCATGCTTCTCTCACGTCAGCTGGCCAATTTCACGCGCGGCGAGAGCGACACGCTTCGCAAGGCAATGGGTAAAAAGCTAAAGGACAAGCTGGACCACATGAAGCCTCAGTTCATCTCGCAGGGGCAAAGCAACGGCCATGACCCAAAGGTTCTGGAGAAGATATGGGCGGACTGGGAGAAGTTTGCATCGTATGCGTTCAATAAGAGTCACGCCACCTGCTACTCATGGGTTGCCTACCAGACAGCATGGCTGAAAGCCAACTTCCCATCGGAATATATGGCGGCCGTCATGAGCCGAAGCCTCGATGACATCACCGAGATTACGAAGCTGATGAGCGAATGCAAATCTCTCGGTATCGATGTTCTCGGTCCCGACATCAACCATAGCCGTCAGCGATTCAGCGTTGATGACACCGGCGCCATCCGCTTCGGCCTGGGCGCCATCAAGGGCCTTGGCGAGAGTGCTGTCGAAGCTTTGCTGAAGGAGCGCGATGCGGGTGGGCCCTTCAAGGACATCTTTGACTTCGTGCAACGCATCAACATCTCCGCCGTGAAGCGCAGCGGTCTGGAGAGCCTGGTGCTGAGTGGTGCCCTCGACAGTTTCAATGAAGTACGCCGCGAGCAGTATTTCTCGCCCAATCTCAAGGGTGAGGTCTTCCTCGATACCATTGTCCGCTTTGGCAGTGCATATCAAGAGGCTAAATTCTCTGCGGAGAACTCCCTCTTTGGTGATTTCGGCAGCGTGGAAGTGGCCACGCCTCCCATTCCGAAAGAATACAATGAATGGAGCCTTCTGGAACGCCTCAACAAGGAACGCGAGCTCGTGGGCATCTACCTCTCAGCTCACCCCCTGGACGAATTCTCCATCATCCTGCATGATGTCTGCAACACCACATGTAGCTCTCTGCAGGAGTTGCAGCCACTGATGGGCCAGGAAATCTCCTTCGGCGGCATCGTGACAGCCCTGCGCAAGGGCGTGGGTAAGAGCGGACAACCCTTTGGCTTCGCCACCATTGAGGACTATAGCGGCAGCTTCGAGCTGCCATTGTGGGGTCAGGACTGGACCACCTGGGGGCGCTACATGGACATCGGGAATGCCATCTTTGTCTCTGCCCGCGTGCAACCACGGCGCTACAACCCGAACAAGCTGGAGATTGCCGTTGGCAAAATCGATTTCCTCAACGATGTCAAGGACTCCCTCATAGAGAGCATCACCATCCAATTACCTCTCAACACTCTCAACGAGGATCTTGTCGCGACTTTTGAAGAGTTCTGCGAGAATAACACAGGAAATGCATCCATCTATTTCTACATCCTCGACCCCGAGGGCCAGCAGCATGTAAAGCTCCATTCCCGCAACCGACACATCACGGTCAACAAACAGCTCATTGACTTCATCAACAGCAACCCGGATCTCAGCTATAGTATCAATTGAGAGATTGAAAAATTAAAAGATTCATCATCACAATATCACGATTCAACAAACATTCATCATTAAACACTAAACCTTACAACAATGGCATTAGCAATTACAGATTCCAGTTTCGACCAGCTCCTTGCCCAGGGCAAGCCTATGGTTGTTGATTTCTGGGCCACATGGTGTGGTCCCTGCAAGAAAGTAGGTCCTTACATCGAGGAACTTGCAGAGCAATACGCTGACCACGCTATCATCGGCAAGGTCGATGTCGATGACAACGATGAACTTGCCATGCGCTTCGGCGTTCGCAACATCCCCACAATTCTCTTCATCAAGGACGGTCAGGTTGTCGATAAGCAGATTGGTGCAGCCGCCAAGAGCGTTCTCGAGGACAAGTTGAAAGCAATTCTTTAATGAATAATGAAAGAGGGAAAAGTATTTTTATGGAAGAAGATTTTCTGGAACAGGCTGAAGATGACCTGAGAACCATAGAGTTCATCAAGGCATATCTTCCTCAGGACATCAAGGAGAAGTTCAGCGATGATGACCTCTTCTACTTCATTGATGTCCTCGCCGATTACTATGTCGAAAGCGGCATCTTGGAGCAGGAGCCTGACGCCGACGGCTGCATTGATATCGACACAGAGGCCATCGCCAAGTTCGTTGCCGAACGCGCCCGCAAAGACAAATACGGAACCTTCGACCCTGAAGACCTCGTGTGGGTGGTACAGGGAGAGCTAGAATTCGGAGAACAGGAATGACCGAGCAGCCACGCATGGTACCGAGCATCGCCATCATAGATGCCAATGTGCTTGAAGCTACAGGCCTCAAGTCCATTCTCTGCGACATCGTCCCCAAGGTGACGGTGAGCACTTTTAAGAGCCTGTCGGAACTCCAGCAGGCTGTGCAGGATGGCGAGACCTTCGTACACTATTTCGCGTCGCCGCAGGTAGTGCTGGAGCACTCCAACTTCTTTCTGGAACATGCGCGGCAAACCATCGTGCTGACAGCGCAGCCCCCCACGGGTAAGCTATTAGAGCGTTTCCGCTGCCTGAGTTCATCCCTGACGGAGCACGACCTCATCAAGGCTGTCCTCAGTCTGCACCAAATGGGTCACGGCGGGCATCCCCAAGCCCCATTCCACCACGGCAGCATCCCCGAGCAGGAGATTATAGGCTCCACCATCGAAATCTCGCCTCGCGAACAAGAGGTTCTGGCATTGGTGGCACGCGGTTTTCTGAACAAGGAGATTGCCGACAGACTGTGTATCTCACTGACAACGGTCATCAGCCATCGCAAGAACATCTGCGAGAAGCTGCATCTGCGTTCTGTATCTTCGCTGACCATCTATGCCGTCACTCATGGCATCATACAAATCGAAGACATCTGAAAAAAGTAAAGGGCGACCCTGATGGTCGCCCTTTACTTTTAGAACTTGAAGCCCACGGTGACACCCACCTGCAAGGGCCTACAGCGCTGCGCGAATCCGACACCTCGGCTCACGAAGTAGAAAGGTGTGTAGTCTTGGTTCGTGAGATTACTCCCCCACACGTTCGCCGTGAACTTCTTATATTCCACACCCACGTGTGCATTCAGCAGCTGGTAGTATGGCTGTGAAGCACTATTATCCTCCGTCCAGTAGATACGGCCCATCCCCGTAGTGCCGACACCCACATTCATCGTCACGGCACCTACTGGGAAGAAATAGTCCGCCGTGAAGGACATCGTATGCTGTGGAGCAAAAGGTATGTAGTTACCCGTGTAATCCGTCTCCACGCCGTTCACCATACCCGCATCATAATTCGTAAAGGTAGCGTGTGTGTAGCCATAGTTACCACTCAGACGCATGGGATTGCCGCCTACGGGGAACCAGCCGCTGATACTCAGTTCACCTCCATAGCTGGCACTCTCGCCCGCATTCAGCACCTGACGGCCAAGACCGCTACCAGCCACAAAGCGCGTAATCTGCTGGTCATGGACGATATTGTAAAACAGGGCAGCCTGGATGTTCAGATGCTGCTCAAGGAAGGAGAGATGGGTACCCACCTCGAAGTTCCAGCTGGTCTCTGGGTCATAGGTTGTCAGGCTCTCAGGGGAGGGATTCTCACCTGGGGCCGGCGTGGTACGACTCATGGACGGCCCCAGCACGGGATCTGCTAACATCGTGCGCTGGAGGTCGTTGCGCATACTGGTCTGAATGAGATCGCTGAACATCTGGAAGTTGTAGCCCCCCGAGCGCATACCGCTGGCTGCGGAGGCATATACGAGCTTGGTATCATCCTCGGGATCGAAACGGTAGCTAATCGTCGCTTTCGGGAGTACACGCAGCTGGTCATCGCTCATGCTACCTTCATAGCCAGAGTATGATGAGATATCTTGGTTGATATCGGGAGCTGGAATACGCGGTCCATGCGTCATCCAGAAATGCGCGTTGAGGGTTGCGCCCGTAGCATAGTTCATAGAGCGATGCTCGTAATCTACACGTACACCTGCCGTGATATCCAAGCCTCTTGTGAACAGGTCTTTGAAACGCAGCTGTCCGAAGGCGGCTGCATTCGTCAGTGGAGTCTCGAAGTCTCCACTCACCACCAGCTCGGGGTCTGTGACCGTCAACGCCATCTTCATGCCCATACGTGCGAATGCGGGACTATTGTTAGCGGCATCCATTCCGACATTGATGCCCGGTTGTATCATTTGCGCAATGCCGTCAGCACCAAAGGTTACAGGGGCATTGGTCTTCAGCCACTGATGCGCCACGTATGCGCCTGCCGTCCAGTCAAGCCACTTCAGTGAGTTGCCCTTAATGACCAGCTCTTCAGAGATGGCAGTGCTGCGCTGCTTCTGCTGCAAGCGGAAGATATCTGCGGGAGAATAGTCCTGATCCATATCCATGCGGTCCTTCAGATACTGAAATGCCGTCACGGAAGAGAGGGTGAAATGCTTCTGCTGCGTCTCCAACTTCAGGGAGCTGTTCAGCAGTCCGCGCTTATAAGCGCCCAGCATACCACTCTCGATGCGACCATTGGTCGTGTTCTCATAGTCGTAAGCATTCTCGTCGGAGTATTCTGCCGAGGTCTGGAAGTCAAGCAAGAAACGAGGCGTGCGTGTGTAAGTCAGTCGCACCTTACCGCCACCGGCTTCGCTGCCATTGCTGCGCTTATCCAGATAGTCATTGCGGTTGTAGCCAGCATCACCGCGGTAAAAGGCGCTCACGGAAAGTCCTAAGCCCTGTGTGAGGATATGGCTGTGGCGGACATAGGCCGTGCGCATCCAGTCGCCCGTGGAGGCACCCACGCGCAGGGTGGTCTGCGTACCCTCCTGCAAGGGTGAGGGTGTGAACACGCGAAGGATACCGCCCATTGCATTGCGACCATAGAGGGTGGATTGCGGCCCGCGCAGCACCTCGACACGCTCGGCATCGGCCAACGAGAAATCGAAGGAGCTCTTTTCCATCAATGCCACGTCATCCACATACAATCCCACCACGGGAGTGTTGGCACGCGAACCCACACCTCTTATATATATCGCGGGCGTGAGGCGTGAGCCGTATTCTGGGTAGAACAGATTAGGTACACTCTGCGACAGCGCCTTCAGCGTCTCGCGTCCGCTTTTGCGCTCTGAAGCCACTAGTAACTTCTGACCGCTAAGGGGTTGTGCCGCCAGCGGCGCAAACTCCTTCATGCCGCCATCCACCACCACCTCATGCAGCTCTGTCATCTGCACCGAGTCAGCTTCCACTGTCTCATCAGTTCTTTCAGCCACGGGCATCGCCATGGCCATCACACCGGCTGTTGTCAGCATGCCGACAGCCACGACCTGTAATCTCATCATGAAAAGTTTCATATATATTTGCAGTTTGTGTTTTGCGGGTGCAAAGGTACGACAACAATTCCATTCCTACAATCCTCATAAATAATGAATTTGTCGTTTCCATCCAAAATACAGCGGGGCGACCACCTGGCCGCCCCGCCTTATCGGGATTCATAAAGTGCGATTTAATCGCTACAATACGAACATCTTACTTAACCGTAACCTTCTTGCCGTTGATGATATAGACGCCCTTCACCATCTTCTCCACCTTGCGGCCGGAGAGGTCATAGATAACGGACTTCCTGTCGTCAGTCTTGATACCTGCAACGCCAGTGGGGATAGGTTTGTACTCAGTGATAATCCAGTCAACATTACCATTGCTGGTCAGCTTGTCAGCGTAGCAAGATGAACCTGCAGCCTTGTCAGCCGCATTGGTTCCGACGAAGCAACCTGCAGTCGTGAGGTTGTTGATGCGATACGCATTATCGCCAAGTGCTGAGAAAGTCCATGCAGCCTTCTTTTCTGCAGCTGTGGACATACTCCATGGATTATTGCCTGCAAGACCTACATAGAGAGGCTCACCTGCATCGGTGGCAAGATAGAACTGGCCGGCAACTTCGGCAACTACGAACTTCAGTGCTGTTGCTGTTTCAGCTATTGTAATGCCGCTTTCTGTCAGATTCATGTACAGAGGCGTCTCACCATCCAGACGGAGTTGGAAAGTATATGCCTTCTCAGCATCTGGCTGGTTCGCAGCGGGAGCAAAGTTCTCGACAGCAGTCAGGAGTGTTTCTCTGGCAGCGATGATGCTTTCCGCCGTAGCCTCACCATCGTTGAGGGCGACCGTTGCAGTCGCGATGGCATTTGTCAGAGGAGCCATCTCGCTCTCAGGATACATGAATAGGTCCTCGCCGACAATGTACTTTGCTTTCTCAGCCTGAGCATCATCAATTGCCTGCTGAAGGCCTGCCTTCAAGTCAGCTGCAGTTGCACGAACGATCTGGATGTCACCATAGACATACTGGCTCTGGACAGCTTCGTTCTTCTTGCGCAGGCCAAGGACATAGTCACCGGCTTCGCCAGTCTTGAAGATAGCCGCATAGCTCTTCCACGAATCCTTGTTGCTGTCTGCATCTGTAGCATCCAACGGAAGGTCGGAAGCAGAAAGCTCGATGTCTGAGCCATCGGGAGCCAGCATGGTCACATAGCCATCCTTCTTGCAGTCGCCCCATCCGCCGTAGATGAAGGACACCTTATAGTATGTCTCAGCCTTCAGAGGCATGGAGTATCCGTCAGCATAGCCATAGAACGCAGAGTTCTTGGTGAACAGGGCCTTGCCGGATGTTGTAGCAGCCAGACCTGCATTGTTGCCGCCCATGTAGCGCACATTGTATCCGTCAGCCTCAGCACCCTTGACGCGTTGCCAACCGATAGGATTGACATTGCCAGTCTGTCCGCTGTAGTCATGCTGGAAGGAAGCATCCCAGATGGCATTGACCTCTGTTTCATTGACGGTCCACGTTGCATCCGAGATAGCCTGAGTGGCAGCCTGTACATCTTCCTGGCTGTTAGAAGCCTCCGGATCAATGGCCTGTGCAGCTTTCAGGGCAGCGATAGCCTCAATATTGTTGTAGGGGGCATATTCTCCTTCATCGAAACCAATCTTCTTAGCTGCGATGGCCTCGGCGAGTGCTTGG
>Ga0326512_10004575_pt1 | contig 10037 bp, 10 predicted proteins | sample 1_2617_0518_D_FD_203652 | JGI IMG/M metagenome (GOLD analysis project Ga0326512, IMG submission 203652) | Bovine rumen microbial communities from UC Davis, California, United States - 1_2617_0518 | ecosystem: Host-associated > Mammals > Digestive system > Stomach > Rumen | place: USA...
CCAAGCATACCGGCGGTGTTGTCGGCGGAGCTATCAACTCTGCACAGGTAATCGGTTGCAGCTACAGCGGTACCCTTAACATCGGAAGCAACGGCGACAGCTTTGGCGGTATCATAGGCTATGCAGGTGCTATAATGAAAGAGTGTCTGTTTAATGGCGTAGTAATGGGTGATGAAGGTAATGAGGCCAGTTATGTAGGCGGTTTGCAAGGCTATGCCAACTCCACTGCCGCAGTACTGGAGAATAACCTGTGCGCCGGTAAGGTACTCCTTGCCAATGCCGGTGCCATTTCAGGAACATTCCGTTCCAGAACTCCGGACATTTATGTCAATAACTTCTGGTTGTCAGAGTCTGCCACAAGAGGCTTCAATTCAGATACCAGTCTGCCTAAGGTAACAGAGAACACCATCGAGGTTTCCGCAGAGACACTCGCAAGCGGCGAAGTAGCCTTCAAACTGAATCCTGAAGGCACAATATACTTCTATCAGACCTTAGGAACAGATACATATCCTGTTTTGGACAATACACACGCCATAGTATATTCAGCAGGTGAGTTCACCTGTGACGGTCATGCCAAGGGCGAAGTCAGCTATTCTAATAACCCCAACGATTACCGGGTTGACCCGCATCAGTTCAACGACGGCGTCTGTGACGTCTGTCATATGACACCTGACGGATATTTCGGAATCAAGACCGGAGAGGATCTGAGACTCTTTGCCGATAAGGTAAATACCGGAGAAATGTCCCTGAACGGCAAACTCGTAGCAGATATTGACCTGTCAAATGTCATCACCGAAGAGAACCCCTGGATTCCTGCCGGTGACTGGGGACAGAAGAGCGGTATTGGCAGTCTGGCATACAAGGGCCACTTTGACGGACAGGGCCATACTATTACAGGTTTCAATGCCACTTCCTCGATGAACTACTTCGGCATCTTCGGTGTATGCTCTACGGACGTACTTATCGAGAACTTCACCATCTACGGAACCATTGTCCTGAAGCACAAGACCGGTGGTGTTGTAGGTTACACCCGTGACACGGAAACCACCATCCGTAATATACACAGTTATCTGAATATTCAGAATGGTGCCAATGGCAACAGGCCTGGAGGAATTTTGGGTAGTGCGGTCAACGGAACCACCAATATCGAGAACTGTACCTACTCCGGTACACTGACCACATTCAGCGACGTCTCTGATACAGGCGGTAACTATGGCGGTATCCTCGGTTATGTCAACAACAACACCTTGGCCATTGTCAATATGAACAACTGTCTGTTCGACGGAGAGGTAATCAATACCTCAGACAATCCTGGCGGTTGTACATTCGGCGGTTTCATCGGCTACAGCAATTCCGGTATCGTTACCATCAAGAATTCTCTGTCCATCGGTAAGGTACAGTCCTCAGTAGCAGGCCAGTACTTCGGTGCCGTTAAGCAGGCCCAGTCAGCCATCATCAACAGCTACTATACCGGCGAGAGCGTTAATGGTTCCGCCAGTACCGTAGAGATTCCTGCCATCCTGGCAACTGCCGAGCAGTTGGCAAGCGGCGAAATCTGCTACCTCCTCAATGATGATAACCAGGACGCAAACTCCATCTGGTTCCAGACATTAGGCGAGGATGCCTATCCCGTTCTGGATAAGACGCACAAGGTAGTCCTGTATGATGCCTATAACGGTTATCATAACCCCTCACAGGATGAAGAGGATGGTATTGATGAAATTCAAGATTCAAGATTCAAGATTCAAAATGGTGATGCTATCTTCAACCTGGCAGGTCAGCGCATAAGCCGCCTGCAGAAGGGCCTCAACATTGTCAGTGGCAAGAAGGTAGTGATTCTGAAATAAAACAGAGTGAACATATCGTATAAAACAAGAGCCTGGGCGAAATACCCAGGCTCTTGTTTAGTATTTACCCCGTTGTTATTATTAAACGGGATGTACGGGAAACATTTTTATCAGAAATCAATTCCGAAACGAATCATGTTGTCCGTATGATTTATCCTCGGCTGACATCTGTGGAAGGTTGCCTGGTAGGCAATGTTGAATCTCTTTCCAATGTACAGACCAGCCTCCAAGCTTATTCCCATTCCGGGTTTCCAACTTGAATCCTTGTAGTAATTGTCGGGGTAGTCGCATTCGGAATAATCAAATCCCCAACCTGTTGCTGCAAAGAACTTAACCTTACCCAGGTTGGGAGTGAAAAGACGAATGCCAGTACGGAATATAGTGATTTCATGTGTTACATCACTCTTATAACCGTCATGCCAGATTTTCCGCTCTGAATAGTCATAGGCATAACCAAAGTGCCAAACGTCCCAGGCAAAATATTTGCCGAAGTTGCGGCGGAAGGTAAAACCTACGTTCACTTGGTCTCCGATTGAAAGATTGACAGCCCTGGTCCATGCTTTCTGATAGTTAGTCTCACCCAAGCCGTAGATGTCCGAACTGGATTCATAATAATCCTGTGCCGAAGCACTCTGCAGGCATGCAATGCAGGCAAACAGTACAAATATAATCTTCTTCATAAGAAATGCGTTTTTGTGGTTATTGTTTGTCGTTTACCTGAAAAATCTGAAGCCCGCCCTTATTCCCACGGAATACGGGATCCGTCCAGACCTTATCATCCATCGAACGGAAGTTCTTGTATGTGGCAGGACGGCCGGTAACGGTAATACCTGCAACCTTGTTGATGATGAAGCCTAACGGACTCTTCTTGTGATGGATGACAAACTGAGGTTCCAGCATCAGATCGGCATTCCCGTTGGCGGTCAGTGCCTCCTGGATAGCAGCCTTCTTGCAGTTGACTATGCCACCCCTGCGGATTTCCTTAGACGGTGTCATCGTGTAGGTGATACGTTGGGGAGCCACATCCAGGTCTGCCACCGTAGCGTTGTACATCGAGTAAGGCACGCTTTCGGTACGGGCAGTCTTGGTAGTAGTGGTGCACGAAGCAGTAAATAATGCTACTCCGAGCATAATCATATACTTCTTCATGGTAATCTCCTTTTTTACTTCTTCATAGGACATTCAGGACGGTCGCCGATGTAGAATGTGGCATTCTTAACACCACGGAATACGGGATCTGTCCAAACCTTGTCACCCAAAGAGTGAATGTTGACATACTTGGCGGGACGGCCGGTTACCGTAACGCTGGTCACCTTGCTGCCGAAGAAACCGCGACGTACAGATACCACGAACTGAGGTTCAACCAACAGGTCTGCGTTGCCGTTCTGTGCCAGTGCTTCGCTGATTGCAGCTTTCTTGCAGTTGGGGAGGCCGGCTCGTCTGATTTCCTTGGATGGACTGTACGTGTAAGAGATACGGTCACCTACTTGCAGGTCAGCGACATTGGCATTGTACATAGAGTAGGGGATAGCCTCGGTACGAGCCGTCTTAGTAGTTGTCGTACATGATGCTGCCAACAGAGCAGCGGCCAGAATGAAATAATACTTCTTCATGGTGTTTTGTTTTTGTGCCCGCAGATACCCGGTAAGGCTGGTTAATAGGAAAGTTTTCGTTTGGTTTTAGATTTACTTCATTATGCAAAAACGTGGGTATCCACTTTTGTCTCTCCGTTGTTTGCGGTCTTAGAAATCCTACGTTGAAAAACGCGGGTGCCCCAATTAACAGGAACAGAGCATCTGTGACGCCTTTTACATAATGTAGTGTCGCTCCCCGTTCCCTGTCTGACCACTGCCAGAAATTCTCCATCTTTGTCCTTGTATGCTTTTTCTCTGATACATTGGCATGATGGGCACAACGAGAAGTTAACACTGCAAAATTACATTTTTTTACTTATGTTGCAAACATTTTTACGGGAAAATGCACTTTCTATGTAATAAATTTCTTTTCATTTATCAATTTCTACCTTAATAATTATTAATATGGTCTCTATGGATGCGTTTAATCAGGTTCTTTCTTCTATTAATTTGTACAATCTCACTTAATCGTACCTTTGAGACTGTTGTCTCTAAAGTCCTCCCGTTCGGATTTCCTCAAATAAATTTGGAAAATCTCTCACTTAATCGTACCTTTGTGACAAAGAAACGAATAACATGAAAATCTACAGACATCTGATTCTCCTTGTGACTATGTTCTGCTGCATCTGCAGTTCATGGGCAGACATTCCACAGGATTATTATAAGAATGTGAACGGAAAGAAGAAGGCCGAACTGAAGAGCGCCTTCCGCAATGTCATAAAGACCGCTACGGTACTTGATTACGGAGGCGGAGCAGGAAAGACCTGGTCCGGTTTTTATGTAACGGACCGTTACAACGGAAATCAGGTGCGTGACAGATACAGTTATGAAGTGTTTTATTTCCCCTCAGGGTCCTCGGCGCAGAATACCAGTGCGGCTAACGGTATGAATATAGAACATTCCTTTCCCAAAAGCTGGTGGGGCGGCACAGAGAATCAGGCATATAAGGATCTTTTTAATCTGATGCCTTGTGAGAAAAACATAAATTCCGCTAAGAGTAATTATGCCATGGGTGTTGTGTCTAACGTCAGAACCAATAATGGCTGCACTAAGGTGGGGACAGGCAGCGCCGGGAGCAAGTCCTGCAATCTGTGGGAACCTGCTGACGAGTGGAAAGGTGACTTTGCCCGCAACTACTTTTACATGGTGACTACATACAGTAACCTTACATGGAAAGGTGAGGGACTGAATATGCTGCAGAATGACGAATGGCCTACGCTGCAGCCCTGGGCATACCAGTTGTTCCTGAAGTGGAACCGTCAGGACCCGGTAGATGCCATTGAGAAGGAACGCAATGAAGCCGTATATGGCATTCAGGGTAACCGTAATCCGTTTATAGACTTCCCTAATCTTGCCGAATATATCTGGGGTGACAGTACCGATGTGGCATTTAACCTCTCAACTGCTTCCACGGATATTCCTGACGACGAGTATGACTTTACCGCTTATCCGGCCGCTGAGATTGTCAGTTCCATCTACTCCAAGCGCTTTGACGCCAGCTGGAGTAAGTATCAGGACGGCTGCGAATACACACTGGATGTATATGAGAAGGATTCTAATGGCCGGAAGACATCACTGAACGGCTATCCCGTTACCACATCCGGTAATACCTACAGGGTAACCGGTGTGAATACCGAGACCACCTATTATTATAAGGTATATGTATATAACGGCACACAGGTAGTGGCTCAGAGTAACGAGGTCCGGGTTGACTTCCCCGCCCTGACTCCTGTATTCAGTGTTTCGCCCGGCAGGATTACCTTTGCAACCACTCCCGGTGTAGCCAGCGAAGCCGTGGCAGTTACCGTTAACATGTACGCTACAGCAGAGAAGAAGTTTACTGCAGTTGTTCAGGATCCTTATGAGGTATCAGATGACCCGGATGCAGATGATGAGGACTGGTCTAAGATGATAACCCTGATAGGGTCATCAACAGGCACATCATTCTATGTCCGTCTTTCTGCTCAGGACGAAGGTGAGTACACCGGGGTCATGACGCTGAGTACAAAGGGTGTAGATGATTGTGTGGTAGCCCTTCTGGGTAGTGTGGATGAGCAGAAGCCTTTCTTTGAGGACTTCGAGACCGGAAGCAAGGGCGGCTATGCCGCAGCTGAAGTGAAATGCGCCGCAGCAACGTGGTGGATGAGCGATGCCCTCCTGGGTAAGGATGCCAATAATAATATAGCCACGTCATTGCGTATAAAATCCACTGGTGTGGTAGAAATGCGGAATGACAAGACCGGCGGCTGTGACTCCCTGTGGTTCTACGCCGGCAACTATAATAATGATTCAGGTGCTACGCTGACGGTAAGCTACTCGCTGGACAGCGGCCAGACATGGACTGAACTGACCACCCTACAGACGTTTGAAGGCTGGAAGCGTTATGGATTCGCCATTCAGCAGCCCGGCAATATACGTCTTCAGTTCAGGGGCGGCGGGGCATCCGGCAAACGTCTGAACATAGATGATATACAGATGAGCAATTATGATGAGGAGACCGGCTTCTCCGGACCCACCCCCAACCCCTCCCGTAATGGAGGGGAGGTATATGACCTCTCTGGCCGTAGGGTAACTGCTCCGCATAAGCCTGGCATCTATATCAGGAATGGAAAAAAGATTTTTGTCAGATAACTTTTAGTATGCGATATTTTATAACATTGTCGTATGATGGAACCCGCTATCACGGGTGGCAGATACAACCTAATGGAATCAGTGTACAGGAAACCCTGCAGCAGGCATTGTCAACCCTCCTGCGTCAACCTGCAGAGATAGTGGGGGCCGGGCGGACTGATGCCGGAGTGCATGCCCGTATGATGGTAGCACACTTTGATACCGATGCATCTGTTGACTGCCCCCAGCTGGCATACCGGCTGAATAAGATTCTTCCGCAGGATATAGCTGTGCAGCGGGTAGAGCCAGTGGCGGACGATATGCATGCCCGCTTCTCGGCTACCAGCCGGACCTATCATTATTTTGTACATACACAGAAGAATCCTTTCTGCCGCCATTACAGTTGGCTGCTGCATGGGAAGATTGACTTTGCCGCTATGAACGAGGCTGCTAAAATGCTATTGCAGTATCAGGATTTTACCAGTTTCTCTAAGGTCAATACAGATACCAAGACCAACCTGTGCACCATTACCGAGGCCTACTGGCAGGAGACGGCTCCCGGGCAATGGCGCTTTACCATTACCGCCAACCGTTTCCTCCGTAATATGGTACGTGCCATTGTGGGAACACTCCTTGAGGTGGGCAGGGGCAGAATGACGAAAGAGGATTTCTGTAAGGTGATAGAACAGAAGAACCGTTGCTCAGCCGGTGAAAGTGTGCCGGGCAACGCCTTGTTCTTAGTAAAGATAGAGTATTAGGACCCCACCCCGACCCTCCCGAGGGAGGGGGATTTTTATGAATAAAAAAAATGTGGATAATATATGCTTTTCTTTCGGCTGCCCTGTTGGGATGCTATGATGTATGCAAGAAGCACTCACTCAGAGATAATGCCGTAATACCTGTTCTGTTCCTGAACACCCTGTTATGCTCCATCATCTTCCTGCCCATGGCTATCAGTGCGCCATTTGGCGGCTGGGAGGTACAACGCTACATTATACTGAAAGCCTGCATGGTGCTCAGCAGCTGGATATTAGGCTACTTCGGGATGAAACATCTGCCCCTTACCTTGGTAGGTCCTATCAATGCTACCCGTCCTGTAATGGTGCTGTTAGGAGCCCTTTTGCTGTTTGGCGAACGGCTGAACCTATACCAGTGGTTGGGTGTTGGCTTGGCCATCCTCAGTTTCTTCCTGCTGAGCAGAAGTGGCAAAAAAGAAGGTATTGATTTCCGTCATAACCGCTGGATATTCTGCATCATAGGTGCGGCTATTCTAGGTGCCCTTTGCGGCTTGTATGATAAGTACCTCCTGGCTTCACCGCAGGACGGTGGCGTGGGCCTGAACAAACATACGGTTCAGAGTTATTACAACTTCTACCAGTGTCTGATGATGGGATTGGTACTGCTGACGCTTTGGTATCCCCGCAGGCAGAAGAGTACGCCTTTCCATTGGTCGTGGGGTATTCCTTTGATCAGTATCTTCCTGAGCATAGCCGACTATGTTTATTTCTGCTCATTGCACGAGCCCGGGGCTTTGGTAAGCGTAGTCAGTATGGTGCGCCGCGGAAGTGTTGTCGTCAGCTTTATGATTGGTGCCTTCCTCTTTCACGAGAAGAATCTCAAAAGTAAAGCCCTTGACCTTTTTCTCGTTCTCTTAGGAATGGTATTCCTCTACTTAGGAACCCGCTAAACTTTCTCCCTCCCTGACGGGAGGGATGGGGTGGGGCCTCTACAGCTTAATGGCAATAGAGGTGAGGGAATGCTCAATGGTCCTCTGCTGCGTCTCTGTCAGTTCCGTTATCTGCAGTTCCCATGTCAGCGTAGTATCGTCACGGCTGAGACGAGCCTTTATGAGGGGCAGCTGGCGCAGTAAGCCGCAAACCTCCCCGTCAGCATCCGGCAGAAAGAAGTCGTCAGCCTTGGGGCGCTCCAGGTTATAGCTTACAGGCTGCCATGCCGTATTATAGAAGAACACCTGACTGTCTGCTCCCGGACCGTAATAGGTTCTGACCATGCAGATAAGTGAGTCATTCACAAGTTTCATCTCCACGGAACTCTTGTCTGAAGCCTGAAGCTGCAGATAGTTATCCGTAAGGACCTTCAGTTCAGAATAGGTGTCAAACCTGTTCTTTACCCTTGCCCTCATGCTGTTCTCGATAAAGTCAATGCAGTCCAGTCTGTTATTCTTCGTCATCAGCGGAAATATGCTGTCGGGTGCCTGTGCAAATACATCCCGCATCTTCACCTGCTGTGCCGAAACATTACAGCAGCCAAGCAGTAAAAAAAATATAATCGGAAATCTGTTCATGGTTCACTGTTTATTGTTTAACCCCTCTCCAACTCCCCCGAGGGGGAGAGGTATGTTTTTTGTTAATAGTAGGCTCTTCCCCTCGGGGAAGCGGGGAAAGGGGTTTGATTCTTCATTCTTCATTATAATGTTTTACCATTCCCATTCATTCAGATTCCTGCTTGCCTCCACCATAGCTTCGGTATCGTCAGGCAGGTTCGGGAAGAAGTCAATGCCCGTTCTGGCTTCCAGCTCATCAATGCTGATGGTGTAGTTCTTGATATCCGTGGCAGCATTCGCCTTGTGCTCGGCCCAGAAGGCAATGGAATGATACTGATTGTTGTTGTCCTGTCGCAGAATAGCCATCCAGAAATAACGCGGTACCTTGAGACTTGTTCTGCCCCCGAATTCTTCTGCCGGCTTCAGCGGATTGGGGACGCTTGCCGTAGGGGTGGAAGTGCCGCCCTTGGCTATGTACAGTGCCTTGCGTTTGGTCTTGTTGAATCCCAAACGGTGCACCCAGTTTTCCATATTCAGCCAGATGCCGGCATTGAAGTCGTAAATCTGCGGCTGTATGTTGGACAGGTAGTACGTCTGCCCGTTGGCATTCTGTGACATCAGGCGATCCTGTGAGTTTACGATATGTCCGCGTGTGAACCCGCTGCTACGGTAATCGCTCAGATGAGTGCGGTACTGAGCGGGTAATATAGGGTCTTCCTGAAAGGGATCGCCGTTATAGGTAACACCCTGCCATGTCGCGCCTTCCCAGTTCTTACGGTTCCAGTTTGCAACGGCATTCAGGTCCGTAATGCTGTAGGCCGCCCATCGCTGCATCTTAAGCTCTTTTTCCCATTCTAGCGTATAGGTAACACCGTACTTGGCAGTACTGTGTACAATAAACATACTCTGGTCCTTAACGGCAGGAACCTCCATACGCTGCTGGTATGCTTCGGCATCCCGGCCTATCAGGGACACAAGTTTATCCTCGGAGCCGGAAGGCGTGTTTCCGTCATCTTCCTTGTTACAGGCAGCCATACAGATGGCCGTGCATAATAATATAAGGTAATAATAGCTTCTTCTCATTGCTTGGGGATGGAGTAGGGGGAGTGCTGGAAAAGAAAAAGAGGTGCAGACGTTTTGGTTCATCTACACCTCTTCTCCTGTATTTTTCTTGTTCTGAGGCCTGCTCTGAATTACTTCTTCATGCGAGCGTAGCGGCTCATGAACTTATCAACACGACCGGCTGTGTCAACCAGCTTGCTCTTACCAGTATAGAAGGGGTGAGAGGTGTTACTGATTTCCAACTTGATCAGGGGGTAAGTTTCGCCCTCGAATTCAATTGTGTCATTGCTCTTAGCAGTAGAGCGGCTCAGGAACATATCGCCGTTGCTCATGTCCTTGAACACTACGGGGCGATAGTTTTCGGGATGGATACCTTGTTTCATTTTTCTTTTGTTTTGTGCTCCCGATTTTCCTTTCCGGGAAATAGATAAGGAGCTGTTATTAATGATTTTGCGTGCAAAGGTATGGCTTTTTTCTGTTACCACCAAGTTTTCCTTGAAATATTTTCCGATGCGTAGCTTTTTGACATTATAAAAGGGGCTAGATTCTGAAATCCGCCCCTTATTATTTAACTAAAGTCTAACGTTTAGAACATGTAAG
>Ga0326512_10004577_pt1 | contig 10036 bp, 11 predicted proteins | sample 1_2617_0518_D_FD_203652 | JGI IMG/M metagenome (GOLD analysis project Ga0326512, IMG submission 203652) | Bovine rumen microbial communities from UC Davis, California, United States - 1_2617_0518 | ecosystem: Host-associated > Mammals > Digestive system > Stomach > Rumen | place: USA...
TCGTCCGACCTCATGGAGAAGGCGAGAATCAAGCTCGACGAAGCCTTCCTCGACGGTATCGGCTCGGAGTTCACCCCGCGCGGACTGTCTCACACGTCCGGCGTTCAGACTTACACGGGCAATTCGGGCGCGCTTGACGTGTCAACGCCCCTCAAGATGTTCGCGCTTCTCGAGAACGCGAACGTCCCGTTCAACGATGTCAAGTGGCTTTTGAACCCAATCGGCAAGTCATGGCTTGCTTCGCAGAAATTCGCGTCGGGCCCGTTCGCATGGGCAAACGAGATTGCGACGAGGAAACAGCTCAACGGATACGACATTATCACGTCGTCAACCGTCGGATATCACCCCGATGCGTCCACGCCCGCGAACTCCACGGCGGACTTTTGGCTCGGTGACTTCTCGCAGTTCGTTTGGGGCGTTGGATACGACATATCAATCGAGATGTCGCGCGAAGGAACTTACGTCGACGATGCGGGGCAGACTGTTTCGGCGTTCCAGCGCGATTTGACCATCATGCGCCTTATTACGGAGCATGACTTCGCGTGCAGGCATCCGGAAGCGTTCGTCAAGGCGACGTTGACCGAGATGTGACATGGAGGGGGACGGGGTGCGCCTTGTCCCCTTTTTCGGGGCAAAAAACCAAGGAGATTGAAAATGATTCGCAGTAAGTTTCTTCAGCAGATTAAGTATCAGAAAACGGCGGGCACGGCTTTCGCGAAGGGCGGTGCGGGAAGCGCGCTCATAATCGCAATCGGCGGTACATCATCGACCGCAATCAAGCTTCAGCATAGCGACACGGCAAGCGGGACGTTCACGGATTTCCGCGAAATCGTATCGGCAACGGACGCGGGAAGCGACACCGACGTCGGCGTACAGGTGGATATCGAGGGGGCGAAAGAGTACCTCAAGGTAACGGGCGCCACAACGGCGGTCGCCGTTCTCGGAGATTTCGGGGAAGATGCCCCCGATTCGTCCGTGGTTCTTTGACACAACGCCCCGAAAGGGGCATGAGGTGAGAAGATGTATTCGATACTGATTAAGAAGAGCGCGAAGGCGTACGAGTACGCGCTGAACGACGACGGCACGGTATACGCGGGAAATTCCGAGACGACACAGGCAAAAGTGCTTGAGCTTCTCGGGACTTATCCGCGCGGTTCCGTCGTCGTGGTGCATAACGTGACGCTGACGCTTTCGCTCGAGCTTTCGGACGTGACGGAGTGACTGTATGATGTTGTGCGATTTTGACGAGCTGAAGGTGTTTCTCGGAATTTCCGACGATTCTCAAGACGGCATGTTGTCCATACTTGCCCGCCGTTGTTCGGCGATGATTGAGGATTACGTCGGATATTCCTTCGCGCGCCGTACATACCGCGAATCGCACAGCGTCAACAACATGCAGTTGCTACAGCTGAATCACTTCCCGATACAGGGCGTTTCTTTCGCGCGCATTTTCGGGGCTGACGTCGATTTTCGGATTCTCCCCGAATACGCCGAAACGGGCTTGCTGTATCGCGGGAACGGATGGAGCGGGAACGTCTACACGCGCGGGATGAATTATGATGTAGTTTCGGGTGAGTATGACATAGAAGTAGAGTATACGGCGGGATATTACTTGCCGTCGGATGTGGGATATGTGGACGGCGCCCCGAACAGCTTGCCGTATGTGATACAGAGCGCGTGCATGGAAGCCGTGGCGGAATCATACAACGTCCGCATGGCGGGCGCCGAGGGGATAAAGTCGCATTCCGAGGGCGGAATCTCCACGACGTTCGCGGATTCCGATTCGGGCGGTGCGGGATTGTCCGCGCGTGTCCGCGGAATTTTGGAAAGTTTCCGCGCCGTGGGGGTGGCATGATGGTTCGGTTTCACAACGCGCGTTTGTCCGTTGCGGTACAGTCCGTGACCAAGCGCAAGGACGGCGTAAAAGTCAAGGCTTACGACTTCGACAATCCGATTTTTTCGGGGCTTGCCGACATACAGCCGAACACGTTGACGACGGCACAAATCGAGCTTTTCGGGATTTCGGCGAAGAACGCGCTGACAAAAAAGTGCTTTGTCAACAAGCCGTTCCCGCCGTTCCCGATTGACGCGCGGTGCAAGGTGGAGGATTCCGAGGGCGTGAAGGTGTATTCCATCGCCCCCGTCAACATATGGCGTGACCACGCGGAATTCCTTCTCATTCCGATTGAAAACGAGGGTGCGTATGGTAGGGCTTGACAGGATGATTAAGGACATGAAAAAACTTTCCGCCGAAACCCGCGGGAAGGTCGAGGAAGTCTTCACGGCGCACGTGTCCGCGCTTCATGCGGATATCGTGGACAACATGACCAACACGCAGACGAATCCCGATGTCGCATACTTCAAGCACAACAAAAGGATTCTGCACCATCCGTCGCTTCCATACAACGCGCCCGCAGTCGATACGGGTGCGCTTCGCCGTTCCATCTCCAAGAAGGTGGAATCGGACGCCTACAGCGTATCGGCGGAAATCGGCTCGACGCTCAACAATCCGCCGTATCCCGTGTATCTTGAATACGGGACGACGCGCATGGCGCCGCGCCCGTGGCTTGCGCCCGCGGTGAGGGCGAGGGAATCGGAACTCAACGAAAAATTGCGGGGGGTTCTCGATGTATGACGTGAAGGAACGGCTCGCGGGAATCCTCACGGATTTCTCGTGCGTCGATGATGACAGCGTGTTTTCGGCATATCCCGATACCGTGGAAAATTTCCCGTGCATAGTCTTCGAGGAATCCGAGCAGTCGGACGGCGACTACAGGGACAACGGCGCGGGCGGTTGCAACACGTTTGCCGTCGTGCATGTGTTCTCAAAAAAGCTGGAGGATTTTCCGACGGCTTTTGCGATAATGGACGAGGTCTACCAAAAGATGCTTGCGGATGATTGGGTGTGCATAAACAGCCGAGAGGTTGCGGACACACAGCCGGACACGGAACATCGGGTGGCGACTTTCAGACAATTTTTTTTCAAGGAGTAAAAAAATGGCAAAGGTAAACCCAACAATCGGACTTGACCATGTAGTCATAGCCCCGCTCATATCGGACGACGAAAACGGCGTCGTCTACGGTGACGTAATTGAGCTCAAAGGCGCGGTTACGGCAACCGTCAACCCGAACAGCTCGGTAGAGACGGATTTCGGCGACAATGGCGCATTCTTCGTCGTCAACAATCGCGGAATCACCGAGATGACGCTCGAGATGGTGGGCGTAGACCCCGCGATACAGGCGCAGATGCTCGGGCAGAAACGCGTGAACGGAATTACCCGTGAGACGGGAATGGATTCCTCGCCGTACTTCGCCGTCGGTTTCCGCGTGTGGGTTGGCGGAACGGATGACAACGGGAACAAAATCTACAAGCTCGTTTGGTATGCGAAGGGCAAGTTCTCCGTTCCCGAATCGGGCGCGGAGACGAAAAAAGATTCCGTGAACTTTCAGCACCCCACGATGTCGGCGCAGTTTTCGGCGACGCAGTTCATTCCGGCCGGCGAGACGGAGGGCACAATCTGTGTGCATTGCCGTACCGACGCGGACGTTTCGGCGAATACGGTCGCGCATTGGTTCGACGCGCCGATTGTCGCGCTTTCGGCGGACACGGGCGCGGTGACCGTTTCGGCTGCGCTTTCCGACGGGAACATCATCCTCACGGGCGCTAAGGTCGGCGGTGGTTCTTTCGCGTTCGCGTCCGAGACCGTGAAAATCGGCGCGTCAATCGTCCTTGCGGATTCCGCGGGCGCAAGCGTGGCGGGAACGGTCGTCTTGTCCGGAGCTTCCACGGCACCGACAATCACGATAACGCCCGCCGGTACGGTCGCAAAGGTCATCGTCACGAATCAGCTCAAAGACACGAACGGCGTAGGCGTGACGCCCGCGGTTCTTTCTTTGGCATGATTGCCGAGTATAGCTAGATGATTTATAATGCGCTTTGTGCTTTACGGAGCGCATTATTTTTTTTGGAGGATTGCAAATGAAAAAAGAATCGGAAATCGAGAACTTGACACCGCACACGGGGAAACTTTCCATCGGCGGGCGTGAGCGTGAAATCCGCTTCACGTTTTCGTCGTGGAGGGCGATTCAGAACGAGTTCGGGACGATGGCGGAATTCCTCAAGAAGTTTGAGGAAGATTTGCGCACAAAGCCGTTCTCGACGCTCCCTCATATCGTATGGCTCGGGCTGAAAGACCGTGAGGGCGTGACCGAGGGAACCGTCCTCGACGATTACGGGATGGAGTCTTTGCAGATGATTTCCGTGGAAGTTTGCAAGGCGTTGTATGGCGCGCTTCCGCAGACCGACGGCGCGGAAAGTAAAAAAAAATAAGCGCCCGCCCCGAACGTGATTCGTTTCCGTGGGGAATGATTCTTGCGGAAACGATGATGGTTCTCCATCAGCCGGAATCGTGGTTTTGGGATTCCGAGCCGCGCACGGTGCTTTTCCTTTTGGAGCGCGCGCAAGAGTATCGGCGCATAGAGCGCAAGAACAATGCGATATACAACGCGTCGTACGTGTGGGGGCATGATATCGACGACGACGACGACAGCCCCGAACCCGTCGCGGGCGTGGATTACCCCGCCGACGCGGAACTGATTGACAGACTTTTCTGACAAAAAAGGCTTGCGGGAAAAACGCAAGCCTTTTTACGTTGTGAAAATGCGGGCGGTGTGCTAGTTTTGGCATGAGGTATAATCATGGCTGACTATGTTCTTTCCGCCAAGTTTGAGGCGGTTGTCGATTCCTTCGAGAAAAATATAAATTCCGCGATAGGCGAACTCGGAAAGTTCGGAAAAAAGGCGGATGACGTGGCGAAAAGTGTCAACGAGTCCACGAAAGAGTGGGGCGTTGACTTCGAGCAGTTCTACAATAAGGGAAGCTCGATTATTTCCGATTTCGGGCTTGACCTCGACAAGTTCGCGTCGCATTTCGGCCCAAGCGGGCTTGTCGTGGGCGCAATTGTCGGAATCGGGGCGATGATTAACGAGGTCGGCGAGCAGTTCAACAAAGCGCGGGCGGTGCTTGTCAAGGGGACGGGCGCGACGGGGGAAGCCTTCAAGGAGCTTGAGGAGGATGTCCGGCAGTCGCTACGGAACGGCGTCGGCGATGATGTCGCGGTGATAGCGGAAACCATCGCGAACCTCAACACGCGCTTTGCCGTTTCGGGCGAAACCGCGCAAGAGCTGACCGACAAATTCTCGCAGTTCGCGAACGTGACGGGACAAGAGACGGCGGGAAGCGTGAACGCCGTCGCCGATGTCATGGCAAAATGGAACATCGAGCTTGACGACGCGGGCGGGCTTCTTGACCAATTGGCGATGACGGGACAGGCAACGGGCGTCTCGGTGCAAAAACTGACGGGGCTTCTTTCATCCTCGCAGACGACGCTTTCCGCTTTCGGCATGAGCGCGACGGAATCGATGTCCTTTTTGGGGACGTTGGAAAAGAACGGCGTGCAGGCTGAAAGCGCGCTTTCGGGGCTGAAAATCGCCCTCGCGAAGTTCAGCGAGGAGGGCGTGGACGCCCGCGCGGGGCTTGAGGGATTCAAGGAAGCGTTGGCGGGCGCGGGAAGCGAGACGGAACGGCTCAATATCGCGTCGGAATATTTCGGCGGGAAGAACGCGCCCGAAATGGTTAAGATTTTCGGTGAAGCGTCGGCGGGTGCGGATGACTTCGCGCGGGCGTTGGAGACGGCGGGCGGGAACGTCTCGACGATTGACGCCATGAGCAAGACGGCGTCGGACGCGCTCGGAGACCTCAAAAACATGCTTCTCGGAAACCTCGCGGGCATGGGTGGCGGTTTCAATGACATGATTCGTTCCTTGCTACAGGCAGTGCAAGAGGTCGTCTCGCGCATACAGGTATACATATCCCCAATTGCCGATACCGTGGGGGCGGTATTCCGTTTCATCGGCGAATATATCCGAATATTCATCGCGAATATGGGGACGTTGTGGGACAGGCTCGGGGGCGGTTTTTCGTCCTTTGCTACGACCTTGACGCGCATCAAGGATTTTGTCGTGTCCGCGCTTGAAACGGTGGTGCGGAACTTCCAAAATTCGTTCAATTTCATCTTCGCGATTCTTGACGGGAATTGGCGCGTCGCATGGCTTAACGTGCAGGTGTCGTTCCAAGAGGGCGTGCTGATTGTCGAGCGCGGGCTGAATGTCATCGTGTTGCATTTCCGTGACGGATTCCAAAAAATCATCGATATCGTCAACAATGCGATTGTCTTATACAACAGGCTTGCGGACAAAATCGGGACGAAACAGATAAATCCATTGGCGTCGCTTTCGTCCGCGGGATTGTCGGACACAATCGACAAGCAGAAGGCAAAAATCGAAGAACTCTACGCGGAAATTGACCGCTTGACGGGGGCAAGCGCGAAGAAGGTTGTCGGAAACCTCGGAAAGGTGAAGGACACGACGGGAACGTTCATCGCGTCCGTGAAACAGGAATCCGCGACGGCGCTTGAGAGCTTCGAGGACAATACGGCGCAATGGACGACGAAAATCCGCGCGCTCATGATAGAGACGCTCAAATCGCAGATGGACGAGACGACGAGGCGCCTGGAGGGCGAGGGGGCGACGAACGCGGAAATCCTCGAAGCGCGGAAAGGATTTCTCGACCAAATCCGCGCGTTGCAGGCCGAAGCCCTCGACGAGGAGGAACGGCAGGCGGTGGAAGGCGCGAAGGCGCGCGCGAAAAAGTACGTCGATTCGGCGAAGACGGCGAAAAATGCCGTCGACGCGGAAAAGGAGGTCAACAAAAAAGCCGAGTCCGAGATATATGAGATACGGAAATACTACTCGCAGAAACGCAAGGCGCTGATACAGGAAGACACGTACGCGGTGAAGAAGGGCGCGGAGGATGCGCTCGGAGGTTTTGCGGGCGCGATACAGAAACACGCGAAGAGCGCGGAGGAAGTCATCGATGATGTGGCGGGGATGATGACGGATACGCTTTTCACGCTCGCGGAGGACGGGATGAAGAGCGTCGGCGAAGCGCTTGTCACGGGCGCGGACGCGTGGGAGTCGTACGGCGAGACGGCGTTGGGGATGTTGTCCGACGTGTTGGAGTCCATCGGCAAGGAATTGGAAGCGTTGGCGGTGACCCATGCGCTTATGGGCGACTTTGCGGGCGCGGCGCTCGCTACGGCGGGTGCAAGCGCGGCGCTCATAGCGTCGGGCGCGGTTTCGGCGATGGCTGACAAGTACAAGAGCGCGCGGAAAGACGCGGAAAAGACGACAAAGGAGCTTGAAAAGCAGAAAAGCGTCACGGAAAAATGGGCGGACACGATGGGCGGGATAACGACCGACTATCGCACGGCATTGAGCGCGTACAAACAGGGCATGGAAACATTGTCCTATGCGTCAAGACAGAGCATAACGGCGCAGAATCGGTATCTGTCGACGCTTATGATATACAATCAAGCCGTGGCGAAACGGGACAGAGCACAGAGAGCTTATAACCAAGCGAAAAGTTTTGCAGGGCGGACGAGAAGCCGTGACAGGGACAGCGGGACAGACGCTACACGCAAGAGTGTCGGCGAACTGAATCGCGCATGGCAGGACGCGCGAAACGAAGCGGAAAGAGCACGGGGCGAGATGGAAAGCGCGAAGGCTTCGGCGGAAAGGTGGGCGGCCGAAGTACAGGGCGCGCAGAACGCCATAAACAACGCGTTTTCGTCCGCATATGAGCAAATCAGACAGGTGAACGACGAGACGCGCTCGACGGCACAAGCGACGCGGGAATTCTACGGTATAATCCTCGGAAACACGAACGCGTTCAACCTTGCCGTCGAGACGCAGGCAGGCGCGCTTGTCAACGGCTTCTCGGACGCCCTTTCCGCGCTCGACGGTATCGGCGGGGCAATCGCCGAAAGCGTTCTTTCGGGGCTTGAGGGCGGGATGAATCTTGACAATTTCCTTGTGTCGATGAAATCGACGCTGAAATCGATGGTGCTGAAAATCGTCGTGTACGGCGAATCATTCCAATCGACGCTCTCGAACCTCGGCGCGCGTATGGCAAACGCGATGGCAACCCCGCTCGGCATGACAAAAGACGTTCTTTCGGGCTTCAAAAACGAGCTTTCCGCGGTGTACCAGAACGCGAAGAACGCGACCGCGAACCTCGGACAGATTTTTGACGAGGTTTTCGGCGTGGAAGTCGAGGAAGCCGTGACGACCGCGACCGCGTCCCTTTCCGCCTTCGCGCAACAGATTCAGAATCTCAAGACGCAGATTCTCGACCTCGGAGGGGAAATCGGCTCGACGCTTGCCGACGCGCTGACCAACGGGCTGACAAAATCGGACTACATGCAGAACGTCAAAAAATGGATTCGCAATCTTATCGTGCAGATGACTGTGTTCACGGACTCGATGAAAGCTGACGTCGAAAGAATCGGGAAGATGATAGCGCAAGGCGTGGAAAACGGCTTTTCCGAGGATTCCTTGACGACAATCAAAGAACAGCTCGGAGGGATATTCGACCGCGCGGAAAAGAAAATGCAGGGCGTGGATTCGCTTCTCGACAAGGTTTTCGGCAAGGTACAGACAGAGAGCGCGACGACCGACGCGACAAGCGCGCTTCCCTCCATCATACAGTTCAAACAGGGAAACCGCAGCTATTCGGAGGGAACGCAAAGCACATGGAGCGGAAACCCGCAGGGCGCGCCGATTTTTAACGTCACCTTCGAGAATACGACGGACACGAACGTCTATGCGACGATTGAACAGCTGAAACAATACGGGCGCGAGGTTGCGTTGAACGGGATTATCTGATACAGTTTCGGCAAGGTTCAAGCATTGCCCGCCGTAGATTTTGCTTTATGCGCACGGCGGGCGTTTTTTTGCCCCGAAAGATTCAGTTTCCGTTCATACGTTGGTAGAAGTCGCAGAACTCACGGCACGGGCAATATCCCGCGCACTTGACGCTTTCGCCCTTGCGTTCCTCGGCGACAAATTCCTTTCCGAGACTTTCCGCCAAATTTTCGGCTTCATCGCGCCCCGAAAGAATCCGCGTCGCACGCTTGTTTCCCTTCTTTTTCACGGCGAATCCCGCGCCCCTCTCCCATCTTTCGGACGGCGTGCAGGGGGGGATTTCTTCGTCCGGAAGTTTCAACGCCTTCTCAATCCCGCCGATTTTCTCGCTGATGAACGCGCCGATTTTCTCAAGTTCCGATTCGGTGACGGGGAAGGCGTAGACGTACACGGGCGCGGGCGGGTAGTCCTTTTCCGTGCGCGCCTTCGTCCTTGAGTAGTCTTTAAGCAGCGCGACGAAACGGCATTCATTCACGGTTAGCCCGTTCGCGCGCATGAGATACGCGTAAATCAATCCCTGTCTTTTCCAATCATCAAAATCCTTCATGATGATTTTCCACGTGGAAGCCGTCTTCCAATCCCACACAACCCCCGCGTCCATGTCGTAAGAGTCGCATTTTCCCGTCACGGTGAACGCGCCTATTCTTGTCTCGAACGATTCCTCGACAAAATCATCCGCGCCCGCGTTCGCCTCCATGATGGCATGTACCGCCGTCCCGAAAACCGCGAAAAGCGATTCCGACGCGTCGATTTCCAATTCGTCAAAGTGGCGAAGCGTCAAGACGATTTCCTTGACGCCCTTCAAAAGCGTCGTCGCGCTGAAATGGTTCGGTTTGTTGTGCCTTTCCCTTGATACCGCGCGAACGAACGCGCTGGGCAGATTCAATTTGTTCGTAACTTTCATTTGCTCGCCCTCAAAAACGCCCTCGGATTTCTCCGAGGGCTTCGCCGTCAATCTTCTTCCGTGTAGATGATTCCCTTCGAGTGTCCTACGACGTAGGTATCAAGCTCGGGGCTGTAGGCGACCGCGCTGAACTCGCGCCATTCGGTGGCTTCCCACGGCAAGTCGTCGTCGTCAAGCTCGAACACGTGCCCGTTGCGGTTCATGTCAATCCGGCAGAACCCGTCCCCGTACTTGCATTCGCCGTAGATTTCTACGTCCCCGATTTTCGTCTCGACCTTCGCGTTTGCGGGGAACGCCTTGTCCGTTTCC
>Ga0326512_10004578_pt1 | contig 10036 bp, 20 predicted proteins | sample 1_2617_0518_D_FD_203652 | JGI IMG/M metagenome (GOLD analysis project Ga0326512, IMG submission 203652) | Bovine rumen microbial communities from UC Davis, California, United States - 1_2617_0518 | ecosystem: Host-associated > Mammals > Digestive system > Stomach > Rumen | place: USA...
AAAATGCCTAGCAGAGAAGAAATAATTATTAACAACTTTATTAAAAAAATTATGAAAAATAATCACTATTGCAACCATTGTGAAAATTGTCATAACCCCAATACAGATGATACTTTTTGTTTTTTTGCCTATGAATGTTTAATCAAAGACTTTTATTTTTTCAATGAGGGAGATGATTAAATATCCCCTATTTTTGGACGTCGCGCGGGCGGCGGTCCCTGCGCGCCCCGCGACGAAATTCCATTATATCATATACCACCACATTTTGTCAATTGGCAATCTGCACAAACATTTAACCTAAAAGATCCCGAAATTTGTGCACTATTACTACTTGCAATCTAGGCTAGGGTGTGGTATTCTATACTTGTCAAGGGGATGAGGTATCCGCCACCTACATGAACATAGTGGTATCCCTCATACAGAGTTGGGTATCTGCCACCTACATGAACCAGTGGTACTCTGTATACGACATTAACCACCATATCGAGAGGAGAAAAACCATGACTATTACCAAACTTGCAATAATTCTGAATCATAGGGGACTGTCTCCCGAAACTGTAACATATAAGGTAATCTCATCCAGATTTGAACTGCCGTCCGCAACATTCCTCGGATTTTTTAATGGATTTGAGTATTGGCTCGGCTTCCGCTCTAATATTATTTATAAGCTTCAGTAAAGGAGAACGTCATGGATTGGATATATATTTTTTTCACAGGATGTGCAGTTTTAGGTTTTTGTGATAGTATTTTTAATAAAAATCCTGACTATAATCTTATTGTTATTAAAGGGTTTATAGTAATTATTGCTTTTATACTGGGAATGATATTGTTCCCCCAACTTTTTTTAGAAATTTAAAAAAAAGAGTTGACAAATAATAATAAATCACTTATAATGTATACATAAGGTAAAGGAAACAAGCATAAAAGGAGAAAAGATTATGAGAAAACTGGTTATTAAGGAATGGAATGAGTTTGGTGATGCTAAGGTTGAACTAGTTAAGATTACTCCCCCTGATGAAGTTGAAGCCAAGGCTAAGTGGGATGCCGACAGGGCAAAGCGTCAGGCTCGCAGAGCAAAAGAAATTGCGGAAAGGGGTTGACAAAACCCCTACCCCATGTTAAAATAAATATACAAGGTGAGGGATACAGGCAAGGGAAAGACCCAAGACGCCAAGTTGTCGCAGTAAGTCCTGTTGATAAAGTCCCACCACCGCAAGCCGAAGTCCTACTTTGCGGTATATAAATGTGAGGCAACATGCGGGGAGCGTCTGGAACCCCCAGGCTGGTAGGATGGACGCAATATTAAATTAAAACAGATGAGGTGATAAAAAATGAAAATTAAAATGAATCTCACTTTAACCGTTCCTGAAGAATTAGCAAGTATTCTTTCTCAGTTGGCTACAATTCTTGAGGAAGATGAAGATTTTACAAATGCTTGCTTTGCTATTGCCAATCATGATTATGAATTTAAAATGAAAGATGGCTATGCTGATATTGTCTATGAAGACTGAATTTTTGACCGCGCCGCGGTCCTCGGGCCGCGGCGAAAAATCCATTATACCATACCCGAGCCACTTTTGTCAAGTGGAAATTTGCACAAATTTTTTTTCATTCTGATCCCGAAATTTGTGCAATATTCCCTCTTGATTTTTTGTTCTCCATCCATTATACTATAGTTACAAGGTAAGGAAAGGAGAAACACAATGAACAAGGTATTAGTATTCGATATGGACGGCACAATTGCAGATTTCTACAATGTAGATGGATGGCTTGACTGCCTTATGGCGGAAGATACTAGACCGTACACCACCGCCCGCCCTTTTTATGATATGTGGACAATGATGGAAGTGCTGAACGAATTGAAAAATGATGGATGGCGTATTGTTGTTACTACATGGCTTGCTAAAGGTGCTACTAAAGAATTTGATAAGGCAGTTAGGAAAGCAAAACTGGAATGGCTTGAAAGATTTGGTTTTCCCTATGATGAACTGCACATGGTTAAATACGGCACGACAAAAGCCGATTGCACAAGAAAATTAGGCGGTTATCAAATTCTTATTGATGATAATGCCAAAGTAAGAAATGGATGGACATTAGGCACAACATTTGACGCCAATAAAAATGTTTATGAATTTTTGAAAAATTTGAGATTTGGGGGTTGACTTTTCAGCCCCTATCCTCTATAATAATACTTGTAAGGAACAATAGCACAAAAGGAGAAAACAAACATGGACAGAAGAATTAATTACCTTATGGGGCTTGATACGGAAACTTGTAACGGTATTCTTGTTAATGATAAACTTGATTTAAGTCAATCAATCGTGTATGATATTGGCTGGGTTATCACTGACAAACAGGGCAGAATCTACGAAACACGTTCATTTCTGATTTATGAAGTTTTTGTAGCAATGAAAGACGTTATGGCATCTGCCTATTATGCGGAAAAGATTCCGATGTATTGGGAACAAGTAAAAAATGGTCAACGAAAACTTGTTAAGTTTTCTACCATGTACAATCAGTTTTGGGAAGATGTAAAAAAGTATGGTGTGAAAAATGTGTTTGCTCATAATGCTAGATTTGATGTAAACGCACTGAATAATACAATTAGATTTTTAACAAAATCTAAAAAGAGATTTTTCTTTCCCTATTCTATTGAAATATGGGACACTCTGAAAATGGCACGACAGACAATAGGCAAGCAGAAAAGTTACAGAAAATATTGTGAAATTAACAATTTTGTAACAAAGCATCGTGTTCCTCAGCCTCGTCTGACTGCTGAAATTCTTTACAGATATATTACAGGCGATGTAACATTTGAGGAAAGCCATACAGGGCTTGAAGATGTGTTAATTGAAACTAAAATTATGGTGCATTGTTTCCGTCAGCACAAGAAAATGGAAAAGCGACTTTTTACAAAAGTCGCTTGACATTTCCTTTTTTATCCCTTATAATTAACTTATCAACAAAAGCAAAGAGGTGATAAGCATGAAGTACAATTTTAACGGAAAAGAAATCAATATCCCCGATACGGAAATTGAAAAGAACATGAAACTTCTTGATATTTCCAAAGAGGAAGCAATCGAAATGTGGCTCGATGATAACGACTATACTGAAAATGAGGAAGTCGAAAAGCTGACTGAAAAGGCAAAATCTGTTAAGCGTTACGAAAAGGCTGAAAAGCCTAGAAAAGCCACAAAGAAAGAACGCAAGGTTGATGAAGAAAAGAAAAGGTTTCTTGACCTTTGCAGAATCCCCATTGAGGGGGCAGGCGGAATTGTTACAAATGTTAAGAATGAAGCAGAGTTTTCGTTCACATTTGATAACAATTGTTACACTGTTAAACTTGTCAAGCATCGCCCCCCTAAAAAGTGAAAATCAGCGGATTGCACAAAAGCAATCCGCTATTTTTGTGCATAATTTTTTTAATTTAGGTATTGACAAATGCGGCGGCTGGTGCTATAATGGCGGGCCGCGCACTGCGATGCGCGGCCGAAAATTCAATTATACCACACGCCAGCCATTTTGTCAAGTAAAAATTCATCGGCATTTTGCACAAGGATCTTCCCAAAATTTGTACTTTACAAACAAAAAAGTTTTTGATATAATAATAATTGTCAAGGGGAGAGGACGTTAGGTTCGATTAAATGCACTGCCTTGGAAAAACCCTCAAAAAAAAATAACAAGAAACCCCTTGACAAATAAAAAATCTTCTGTTATAATAAGTATATAAGATAAAGAAAGAAGTACAGGGCAAGGGGCTGATGCCTAAAGGTACGGTCGAAAGCCTTCGGAAAACTTCAAAATCTTAAAAAAAACAGTTGACAAACAAAAAACCTTATGATATAATAAATATGTAAGGTAAAGAAAAGGATGTGAACAAAATGAGAGACCCCCCGAAATAAAAACTAAATAAAATTAAATAAAAATTTTAACGACAGTTTGCAAAACAATAAAGTCGGGAAAGGAGCCAATGAAAATGAGTTGGTTTAAAAGATAAGCGCCATTGGTGGCAAGGGCGCAATGACATAAATACTAGCATCCATGCGGTATAAGGCGCCAAATCCGCGAAATAATCATAAAAAAATAAAATTTCATATTGACAAAACAAAAAAAATAAGATATAATAAATACATAAGATAAAGAAAAACAATTTTTAAAGAAAGAGGTGTTAATTATGGCAGACAGAAAGATGACTTATGCAGTAGCAATTGACAATGCAATCAACGGCAACATCAATGAGGAAGTCGTTGAAAGACTGAATGACCTCAAGGCTCAGCTTGCGAAGCGTGGTTCAGGTCACAAGGGTCTGACTAAGACTCAGAAGGAAAATGAGGAACTCAAGAACGTGATTCTTGAGAATCTGAGAGCCGAGGTCGATGGCATGACTGCCACTGAGGTGGGTAACTCCATCGCAGTCACCTGCCAGAAGGCTTCCGCCATCCTCAGACAGATGGTCGAAGGTGGCATTGTCCGCAAGGACAAGGTAGGCAAGGTCGTCCGCTTCTATGCGGTCGACTGACCCACAGGGTAGCATGGTGGGGTTCGATTCCCCACCTACCCTATCTATTTTCAATATTTGGTTTCCTCCTTTCTTGTGCGGGCACCCCTTCGGGGGTGCTTTTTGTTTGTGGCGCGCGGACACCGCCCCGCGCCACTTTTTGTCAATACTGGAATGTTGCATAAATTTTTGACGCGATTTTTGGTTATTTTGCCTATTGTATTATTCCTATAATTGAGTATAATTATAATTACAGGAGGAAATAAAATGTATAAAACTATTTGGGCAATTAAAATAGACGGTACTGAAACTGTTGAACTTACTTATTATCATTTTGGAAGAACACCTAGATTTCCTTCATGGTACATGGAAGAAGGTTATTGGTATGAGATTGAAATGCTTTGGAGTTTTAAATTAAATATTAGCATAAAAACTTTTTGCAAATGTCTTTTTCATAATTATATTATTAAATAACTATTGACAAATAAAAATAAATTTGCTATAATAGAATTATCAAAAGAAAAGGAGAAAAATAAAATGTCAAAATTTGAAATCAAAAAAACTGTTACCCTTTCCATCCCTACTAGTTTTCAGAGAGAGTTGGCGGACTTCGTTGACTTTCTGGAAAACGAAGGTCTTGATTTCCACCTCACTGAAATTATTGAAACTATTATCAATAAGGCACCTAAGACAGATAAATTTGAAAACTACTCAGATAATGCAGAGATGGTTTACATCCAGTATAGAGAGGAGGAATAAGCGGCCTTCGGGCCGCGAGCCTTGTCTCGCGGCGAAATGCACTATTATACCACCCGCCGCACTTTTTGTCAAGAGCAAATTCACACAAATCTCATCTTTATTTTTCCCATTATTTTAGTTATTATTACCTCTTGCAAAATCATAAAAAATTTTATATAATATATTTACAAGGTAAGGGAAAGAAAGAGGCCGACAGTCAAGACGGTCAGCACAACCCTAATTTAGATAACTCACATGTGATAAATCTTTTAAAAAAGGCTTGACATTGTAACTGTTGTTTGATATAATAATAATTGTCAAGAGGGAATAAGTAAGGTAGGCAGAAACCGACTCGAGCAACGGCAACACAAGCGAATGAAAATTTCCTCTTGACAATTAAAAAATCTTCTGTTATAATAAATATATAAAGAAAAGGGCAAGCCCCAAAAGCCGAGCCTGATAAGGTGAGTACGTGAACCATGGATAGTCGTACAAAAGTGGATGGGATACAGGGCTGGCGTCCTACTCGGCAGAGCCGAAACGCTAACTTTTCTTAAAAAAAATAAAAATTTCATATTGACAAAAACAAAATCTTCTGTTATAATAAATACATAAGATAAAGGAAAACAAAAATCTATTTCAAAGAAAGAGGTGTTACTTATGGATAAACTTACTTATGCAGTTGCTATTGACCGTGCAATCGTTGGTGATGTTGATGACGAGGTTCGTGAGAAACTCGAGGCCCTCAAGGTTCAGCTTGCCAAGAGGGGTAGCGGTAAGCATGGGCTTACCAAGACTCAGAAAGAGGGTCTGGAACTGATGGAGCGCATTGTCGAGGCACTTGCTGATGCCGCTGATGGCATGACCGCCACCGAGGTTGGTGGCGCAGTAGATGTGACTTGCCAGCGTGCAAGCGCACTGCTGAAGAAGCTTGTCGAGGACGAGCGTGTCCGCAAGGACAAGGTGGGCAAGCAGGTGAGATTCTATCTCGCCTGACCCTTGCCAAAGCAAACGCCCTGAGTAGAAATGCTCGGGGCGCGAGCCTTTGTCTCGCGCCGAAAATTCAATTGTATCACGCTCAAGCACTTTTTGTCAATGGTAATTTTGCACAAAAATAAAAAGTTTTTCTCCCATTTTTTGTACTTTACAAATAAAAAAAGTTTTGTTATAATAATTACATAAGATAAAGGAAGGAAAACAGATGAAAAAATTTATTTTACTTATCATTATGATGCTCTGTTTAACAGGATGCCACGAAACTACTAAAAATTTTGGAGGAAATATGACTATTGAACTTCCAAAAGGTCAGAAATTGGAAGAAATCACATGGAAAGATGATACAGACTTGTGGTATCTTACAAGACCTATGAGAGAAGATGAAGTTGCAGAAACTCATACTTTTCAACAGGATACAGAATTTGGAGTTTTTGAAGGCACTGTAACAATTATCGAAACAAAATAAAAAAAAGTATTGACAAAATAAAAGTTCTTTGATATAATAATTATAGAAGGCAAGGAAAAGAAAGGACACTAAGTGTATGGGAACGAGTAGAAAAGCACGATAGGTTTTAAGGGTACACCGTTTTCCTGTGGACGTGCTGAAACAAAAATATCCACAAAAAAGTAACTTAGAAAAATAAAAAAATACTTGACAATAAAAATTAAATATAGTATAATAAATATAACAAAAGAAAACAAAAAACATTTTAAAGAAAGAGGTGTTGAATTATGGCAAAGGCTATGACTTATGCAGAGGCTATTCATCTTGCAATCGAGGGTAATCTGAATGATGAGGCTATTGAGCGTCTGAACGCTCTTAAAGCACAGTTGGCAAAGCGCAACTCTAGTGGCGCACTGAAGAAGCCCACCAAGACCCAGCGTGAGAATGAGGAGTTCAAGGTCAAGATTGTTGACATGCTGACCGAGGAGGTCGATGGCATGACCGCAACTGAGATTGGCTCTGCTCTCGCCATCTCCTGTCAGAAGGCTTCCGCCATTCTGTCTCAGATGGTCAAGGCTGAGGTAGTTGCCAAGGTCAAAGAGGGCAAGGTTACGAGGTTCGTCCTCGCCTGACCTCTCCCCAGAATGTCGCAGAGGTGGGTATGAATACCCACCTCTTTTTGGTCGGCGCGCTCCTGGCGAACCGCGCCGAAATTTTAATTATAACACATGACTGCACTTTTTGTCAATAGAAAATCTGCACAAATTTTTATTTATTTTATCCCATTTTTTGTACTTTACAAACTAAATCTCATTTGTTATAATATATTTACAAGGTAAGGAAAGGAAAAAATAAAAAAGGAGATAAAAATGAAAGATTTTGATTTTGAAGATGTAAAAAAATTTGTCGATGACCGTCTTGAAGATGCAGAAATGTGGGCAAATACTAGACAAGAAGTAATGAATTGTAGAGCGATTGCTTTTGGAGTAATTATGTTCGCTCAGAGAATCGAAATTGCTACTTATGAAGAAATTAAAGAATATTGGGATAATTGGGCATGGGGAAAGTTTGAGGAAATCGCAAAAGCAAAGAAGAATGAGCCGAAAGTGGAGGTGATTTAAATGAAATGTAAACAGGATATTTTAAATCGTATCTATAAAGCCTGTTTTATCAATCCAAATGTTAGAGAAAAATTTTTTGAAGATTGGGGTTATGTTGCTAATCTTCTTGAAAATAATGAAGAAGAATTTATTTCGCCTGGAGTTTTATATTGTATAGATTTATGGTTAGATGCAGAATTTAACTTGACATTCTAATTACTATCTGATATAATAACATTATCAAAAGAAAGGAAGTGGAATAAATGACAAATCTTGAACTCTACAACACTATTGAAGAAGCACAGCGGACTTTGGTTGAAAACTGGGGAGACCAGGGTAAGGAAGTTATCGCCCTCGCTTTTAAAGCAAGAAAGTTTGATGGCGACATGAAAACATGGTTAAAGTTCTGCACCGCATGCGGTGGTAACTGGGGTGGCATGCTTCTCAGCGGCGTCCGCGACCTCTACCCTGAAATCTGGGAAGCAATTCCTGAGGATATGGGAGTTTTTGCTTTTGCTTCTATCTGCAATCTTCTGATTCTGCTCGGGGTCAAAACATGGGAGTAAGAATCGGGTGGCGCGTGGCCGCCCTCCACGCGCCACTTCACATGTCAATATATAAGTTGCATAAAAATTAAATGCGTTTTTTGTTTAATCTGACTATTGTTATTTTCCTGTAATTTGATATAATAACATTATCAACAAGAAAGGAAGTGAATTAAATGAATCTTTATTGTGTTTTTCAAGGTGATAAATATATTGTAGGGCGTTTCCATAACAAGAAAGATGCTATCGACTGTATGATTGATTGTTGGTTTGATGGAATGGAAAATTTAAAAATCAAAACAATGACAGGTGAAGAATATACAAAATATATAGGAGAGTGGTTAAAAAATGACAAGATACAAAAGAGAACAAATAGATAAACAGATTTATGCTCTTCTTTATCTCTTTATTGAAAAGAGAGGTTATTTCAATGACTATTGGGACTACGATGTTTTTGATAATATCGCCCGTACCTTAAACTGTTCTTTTCGTCGAGTAAAAAGAGTTTATTGGAAAAAGTTTGAACCAGAAAATCATAGTTGGATACAAAATTTTTCTTATTAACACTTGACAATTAATCTCTTATTTGATATAATAATATCATCAAAAGAAAGGAACTAAACAAATGAAAAAAATCTATTGTCCTGTTAATGGTTGGGATTGTCCCTACTGGAGAAAAGATGGTTCTTGTTCTATGAAAGAGGAAGAGGGTGTACATCCTAAAGAGGAATGTGATGATTATGCACTCTTCGATGCAATGTTTGATGGGTTAGATGAGGAGGATTAAAAATGAGTATTAGTTATAGTTTAGAACTTTGTTATGGAGTAATTGTTCCCGATGAAATCATGGAAAAAATTTATCAGCTTACAGAAGAGAAATTTGATGACTTCCGTGATAATTACGCCAATCAGATTAATGAATGGACAGGTGAAGATTGGTTTATTGGAATTACTACATGTGTTAATTCTAATGGAGATAGCTTTGTTAAAGAAGTAAATGAGGATTTCTTAGAATTTACAAAGCGTGTTTCTATTCAGAAAGAGCTTGAAGAATTTATTCGATTTTACAATTACTATAATTTGAAAGAGTGTTTTGACTGGAAACCTAAATTGTATTTAATCAATTTTTGCTATTGACAGGCGGCCGCCGGTTGTGTTATAATAAAGGGTTGGGCATCTGCGACGGAGCGCGGTCGCAGACCCGCTCCGATTTTACCACAATCCGCACCCAATGTCAAATTTTTTTTCAAAAAATTCTGCACAAATTTTTTTCACCAAATCCCATAATTTTTGTGCAAATTGCCAATGGACAACTGCCCGCTTTAGTGTTATAATAATAGGGGGACGCACTCCGCTTTAACGCGGTAACGCGTTACTGTGCTAAAGTGGTCCCGCCGCGCCCGCAAACTTTAGCGCGTTGAAGTGTAGAAGTTTAACGCGTTAAATCGGTGAAGCGTCTAGCACTCTCTGGTGCTAGACCCTATAGGCTCCTCGGGTCCAGACCGAGAGCATATGCAACCCGCTGCCGCATCGAGGGATCAGATGAATATATGGCAGCAGGGTTAAGACCGGCAGCGGGCATTTGACATTTATAAAAAAATATGGTATAATTAAAAAAACAGGATTTTTTATGACGGCACCGAAAAAAATGAGCAAGTAAAAACTTGCTTAAACTAAAATAAAAAATCGGGTGAATCTAGGTGGGGCTGCGCCC
>Ga0326512_10004579_pt1 | contig 10035 bp, 10 predicted proteins | sample 1_2617_0518_D_FD_203652 | JGI IMG/M metagenome (GOLD analysis project Ga0326512, IMG submission 203652) | Bovine rumen microbial communities from UC Davis, California, United States - 1_2617_0518 | ecosystem: Host-associated > Mammals > Digestive system > Stomach > Rumen | place: USA...
TACGCACAATGCGGCGGGCTACTGCTGCTCAATGATTTTTCCGCCCTCATCGATAGCCTGCATGTTCAGCGGTATCAGCGAGTGGTGACGCTCCGGGAGCGTCTTCTTCAGCGCCTTCTCCACACCAGCTGTACCCACCACGGGACACACCTTCAGCAGTCCGCCCAGCACAATCATGTTGAACACCTTGCCATTCTTCATCTCGGCAGCCTTATCCATCGCGTCAATGCGATAGACGGTAATGTCTTGGCGCTTAGGGGGATTGATGATGCCGAAGCCATCGTAGATCAGAATGCCGCCAGGCTTGATTTTGGGCTCAAACTTTTCCAGCGAGGGCTGGTTCAGCACAATGGCCACGTCGTACTTGCTGAGAATGGGCGAAGAGATGCGCTCGTCACTGACAATGACCGTCACGTTGGCCGTACCGCCACGCTGTTCGGGACCATAAGCCGGCATCCACGTCACCTCTTTATCCTCCATCAGTCCGCTATAGGCCAAAATCTTACCCATGGAAAGCACACCTTGGCCTCCGAAACCTGAAATGATTATTTCTTTTTTCATTGTTTCACGTTTTACATTTTTAATTATAGACCTGTGGTGTCTTTCAAATCACCTTTGGGATAGAAGGGGAACATGTTCTCCTTCATCCATTCGTTAGCCTTGGCAGGTGAGAGTTTCCATCCACTGTTGCAGGTAGAAACAAACTCCACCAAACTGGAGCCCTTACCAGCCATAGATGCCTCGAAAGCCTTGCGCAACGCCTTCTTAGCCTTGTTGATTGAACCTACAGACTCTACGCTCTGGCGGGTCACATAGCAGGTTCCCTCCAACTGTGCAGCGATATCAGCCATCTTCAGCGGATAACCATGAATCTCCGGGTCGCGGCCATAGGGACATGTAGAGGTCTTCTGCCCTATGAGGGTGGTAGGCGCCATCTGTCCACCCGTCATGCCATAAATAGCATTGTTAACGAAAATAATAACTATATTCTCACCACGATTGAGGGCGTGAATGGTCTCACACGTACCAATACAAGCCAAGTCACCATCGCCTTGATAAGTGAAAACCAGACGATCAGGCCAGCAACGCTTGATGCCTGTAGCAAGTGCGGGAGCACGACCATGGGCAGCCTCCTGCCAGTCGATGTCAATATAATTGTAAGCAAAGACGGCACAACCTACGGGCGATACACCTACAGTCTTGTCCTCCATGCCCATTTCCTCAATTACTTCAGCAATAAGCTTGTGCACCACGCCATGGCTACAACCGGGACAATAGTGCATGTTATTGTCGTTCATCAGCGTCGGCTTCTTACAAACGATATTCTCTGGTTGAACTATTTGATTTCTATCCATGTTATTTCTAGTTTTTTCTAGTTATTCTAGAATAGTTTATCCTTTAATGCCTGCACAATCTCTTCCGGTTCTGGAACAATACCACCCAAGCGACCGAACTGCTCTACGGGGATAGCACCATTAACTGCCAAGCGAACGTCTTGAACCATCTGGCCTGCATTGATTTCTACCACCAGAATACCCTTCTTGGTTTTTGCCAACTCAGCAATCTGAGTTGTGGGGAACGGGAAGAGCGTAATAGGACGGAATAAGCCCACCTTGATGCCCTGTTCACGGGCAACCTCAATGGCCTTTTCTGACAGACGCGCTGCGCTACCGAAAGCGACAATGGCATACTCAGCGTCAGTCATCTGCTGTTCCTCAAAGCGCACCTCGTTCTCCTGAATTTTACGATACTTCTCCTGGAGAGCCAAGTTGCGCTGCTCCATTATCTCTGGTTTCAGTTCCAATGAAGTAATGACCACACGTTCACGGTTCTTAGGTTTACCGGTTGAGGCCCACGGACACTCCTTAACGACTTCATCGTCGGTACGGCGGGGCTTAAACGGTGGCAATACCACCTTCTCCATCATCTGACCAATAACACCATCGGAGAGAATCATAGCAGGGTTGCGATACTTAAAGGCCAACTCAAATGCCAAGTCGACAAAATCTGCCATTTCCTGAACACTTGACGGTGCCAACACAATGACCTTATAATCACCATTTCCTCCACCACGGGTAGCCTGGTTATAGTCACCTTGTGAAGGTTGGATAGTACCAAGTCCGGGACCACCACGCTGTACATTGACTATGACACCAGGAACTTCGGCACCAGCCATATAGGTGATACCCTCTTGCATCAGCGCCACACCAGGAGAACTGGATGAAGTCATAGCACGCTTACCGGCACCGGCAGCACCATAGACCATATAGATAGACGCCAACTCGCTCTCAGCCTGTACCACCTGCATACCGGTGGTTTCCCAAGGTTTTAGTTCAGCCAGCGTCTCAATCACTTCACTCTGCGGAGTAATAGGATAGCCGAAATAGCCGTCGCATCCGCAACGAATAGCAGCATGGGCAATAGCCTCATTGCCTTTCATCAATACAACTTCTTTTTCCATACTTACTCGTCCATCTTTTTACGATACACGGTGATACAGCCGTCAGGACAGACAATGCCACACGAAGCACAGCCCACACAGGACTCTTCGTTGACAGCCTCCACGTAGGGATAGCCGTGCAGATTAACTTTGTTGGCCAGGGCGATAACCTTCTGCGGACAGGCAATGATGCACAACTGGCATCCCTTGCAGCGCTCGGTATTCACCTCAATGGCTCCTCTCATTTTTGCCATATTTATTTAGTTTAACGCATTAACCTCTGCAATTTAGTCTGCAAAGTTACGAATTAGTGAGCAAATAAACAAATTTTACTGCAAAAAGGAATAAAAAATCAAATAATTCCAACTATTTTGCATAAATACCTATTTTTTACGCAACAATTCCACAATACGCGCCATTTGATTTGGAATGCGTATCTGTTGTGGACACTTAGCCAAGCACTCTTCGCAGTCAGTACAGCTACGTGCCCACGACTCCACGTTGGGGAGTGACTTACGCAATCCTTCAGCAAACTGTTGCTTACGTGTTGCATAGTCAGCAGCAAGCTTGTCGGGCAAAGGAAGAATGTGTTCATTGACAGCATCATTATAGTAAGCAAAGTTGCCGGGGATATCAACACCGTAAGGACAGGGCATGCAGTAGGAACAGGTGGTACAAGGAATGGTGGGATACCCCATCATGCTGTCGGCTATCTCGGACATCAACATGTTCTCTGCTTCAGAGCAGTTCTCTAGAGGCGAGAAGGTCTCGACATTCTCCACCAAATGGTTCATGCGGTTCATGCCGCTCAGCGTTGTCAGGACGTTAGGATAGGAGCCAACCCATCTGAAAGCCCAGCGTGCAGTACTGTCATTGGGGCGTACTGCCTTCAGACGCTTGGTGAGTTCGGAAGCCATACGTCCGAAGGCACCACCACGCAAGGGTTCCATGATAACACATTGTACTCCCATCTTCTGGCACTTGGTATAGAGATACTCAGCATCGGCATCAACTTTCCATCCCCCCTTGTTTAACGAGGCATGACGCCAATCAAGGAAGTTCATCTGAATCTGACAGAAGTCCCAATGGTACTCGTCATTGTGATCCAGCAGATAGTCGAAAGGGCGGATGTCACCATGGTATGAGAAACCTAGGTGCTTGATACGACCAGCCTCACGTTCTTTCATTAGAAAATCAAGCAGACCATTGTCGAAAAAGCGGCTGCGCAGGGTGTCCATGCCTCCGTTGCCAATACTATGAAGCAGATAGTAGTCGATATGGTCAACCTTCAGCCGTTCGAAAGATTGTTCATACATGCGTTGGGATTCGTCAAAGCTCCACAGCCGGCGGTTCTGGTTCGACATCTTAGTGGCCACAAAGAACTTGTTGCGTGGGTGGCGGCTCAAGGCATTGCCGGTGAGCACCTCTGAACGACCACCCATATACATGGGAGCAGTATCAAAATAATTGACGCCATGAGCTATAGCGTAGTCTACCAATTGGTTGACCTCATTTTGATCGTCAGGCAGGCGCATCATGCCAAATCCCAGCAGCGAGATTGCCTCTCCGGAGCCACGTTGTACACGGTAGGTCATGCGGTTCTGCCCTACCCCTTGTGGCAAATCTTGCGAAGACTCATGGCTGTCAGCAAACATGCGTAGAGGTTCCATCATAGTCATTGAGAGTGCAACGCCAACACCTTTACCTAACTGTTGCAAAAATTGGCGACGATTGATATCAGAATTAGGATTCTTATTATTCATAGTCTTATGGTTTTTGAGTGGGGTTAGCTGTGATTATGGATTATAGGCGTCTTTATGGTAGAAAGCCATGATGTCATCAAGCATACGCTTGGCCTCGACAGCTGGACTGTCGGGGTCAAGCGCTATAGCCTGGATGTAGCAGTTGATGGCTTCATGCCATTTTCCTAGTTTGCGGACGGCATTGCCTTGCTCGTAATAGTCTTGTGCCGTCATTTATAGTATTCCTTCTTACCAGCGGCAAGCGTATTCTTCATCAGCGAACAGATAGTCATAGGACCAACTCCACCGGGAACGGGAGTGATAAAAGAACATTTAGGGGCGACCTCGTCGAACTTGACGTCGCCATTCAACCGGAAACCACTCTTACGCGTAGCGTCAGGGACACGTGTAGTGCCTACATCAACGATAACAACACCGTCCTTCACCATATCAGCCGTAACAAAGTTTGGCTGACCAATGGCGGCGATGATAATGTCGGCCTCCTGACACTCCTTCTTGAGTGTCTTCGAGCGCGAGTGACAAACGGTAACCGTGGCGTCACCATACTGCTTCTGCATCATAAGCTGAGCCATGGGCTTGCCCACGATGTTGCTTCGTCCCAGAATGACGCACTTCTTACCACTGGTCTCGATGCCATAGCGTTTCAGCAGGGTAATGATACCCAACGGTGTAGCTGAAATAAAACAAGGCAGACCGATAGCCATACGACCAACGTTAATCGGATGGAAACCGTCGACATCCTTGCGGTAATCGATAGCTTCGATGATTTTCTGCTCATCAATGTGCTTAGGCAAAGGCAGCTGGACGATGAAACCATCGACGTCGGCATCCTTGTTCAGACTGTCAACACACGCCAACAACTCTTCTTCCGTGATATTGTCCTCATATCGAATGAGTGTCGACTTGAAGCCACACGCCTCGCATGCGAGTACTTTATTTTTAACATAGGTCTCTGAACCGCCATCGTGACCTACTAGTACAGCAGCCAAGTGGGGCTGCTTGCCACCACGGGCAACAATCTCTTTTACCTCTTCGGCAATCTCGGCCTTGATAGCCGCCGCCGTTGCTTTTCCGTCTATTAACTGCATATAGTTTAGAATGGTTTGTTTCCACGCATCTTCATGGCCGCAGCCATCTGTGCCATCTTCGATGAACCTACACCCGTCATCATGCGCATAACCTTGCGGGTCTGGTCAAACTGCTTCAAGAGACGGTTAACCTCCTCTATCTTCGTACCAGAGCCCTTGGCGATGCGCAACTTGCGACTCTGATTGATGATATCGGGATTTTGGCGCTCCTTGGGGGTCATCGACTGAATGATTGCTTCAATCGACTTGAAGGCGTTGTCGTCGATTTCTACATCTTTCAGCGCCTTGCCTACGCCAGGAATCATTGAGGCCAAGTCCTTGATATTACCCATTTTCTTGATTTGCTGTATCTGTCCCATGAAGTCGTCAAAGTCGAATTTATTCTTACGAATCTTCTTCTCCAGGCGCTTTGCCTCCTCTTCGTCAAACTGTTCCTGAGCACGCTCTACAAGTGAGACGATGTCGCCCATACCTAGTATGCGGTCGGCCATACGCTCAGGATGGAACACATCGAGTGCTTCCATCTTCTCGCCGGTACCAACAAACTTGATGGGTTTGGTGACAACAGTACGAATAGAGAGAGCAGCACCACCACGTGTGTCACCATCGAGCTTAGTGAGTACGACGCCGTCAAAGTCCAAGCGGTCGTTGAACTCCTTGGCTGTATTGACAGCATCCTGACCTGTCATGGCGTCAACAACGAACAGCGTCTCGTCGGGCTGGACGGCATTCTTCAGCGTAGCTATCTCGTTCATCATTTCCTCATCAACAGCCAAACGGCCGGCGGTATCAATGATAACGACATTATAGTTCTTTTGCTTAGCCTCACGGATGGCGTTCTGAGCTATCTCGACAACGTTCTTGTTGTCTGGTTCTGAGTAGACAGGAACACCAACAGACTCGCCAACGACATGTAACTGTTGGATAGCTGCTGGACGATAGACGTCGCAAGCCACCAGCAATGGGCTCTTGTGCTGCTTCTGCTTCAGCAAGTTGGCTAGTTTGCCGGAGAACGTGGTCTTACCGCTACCCTGCAGACCAGACATCAGCACAATGGCGGGGCGGCCTTCCAGTTGCAGTTCTACGGCCTTGCCGCCCATCAGTTCGGCCAGTTCGTCATGGACTATTTTGACCATCAGCTGACTGGGCTTGATGGCGGTAAGCACGTTCATACCCAGTGCTTTCTGCTTGACGGTATCAGTAAACTGCTTGGCCACCTTGTAGTTGACGTCGGCATCGAGCAATGCCTTGCGCACATCCTTCAGGGTCTCAGCCACATTAATCTCAGTGATTTTGCCCTCACCTTTCAGTATCTTGAACGAGCGTTCAAGTCTCTCACTTAAATTCTCAAACATATTTTATAATTGCAATTATTGAAGTGCAAAGGTAATACAAAAAAACGAGACTCACAAATGATGAGTCTCATTTTTTATATGCCATGTTTAGAATGTGTAGCCTAAAGTAAGCAATAACTGGTGGCGCTTGTTGCTGACTTCAACAGTTGTCGGCGTTATGTCAATCTGTTCCGGATTGTCTACATCGCCATCATAGTAGTCGCCCCACGCTGCCTGGAACGGACTGAACGTTCCCTTGCGGACGCTGTACTGATAGGCAAGGTCTACGCTGAAGTTGTTGTAGCGATAACCAATGCCGCAGGTTAGCCGGTTGGTAGCCTTCCAGTTGGTAAAGTCGGTTGCCGACGCGCAGTTGGTACCATAAGAGTCAATATCAAAATCCTTGCTGCCCGACTCCTTATACATGGGCGACGCGTAATTGTAACCAAAGCGTACAGCAAAGTTTTTGTCGACCTTTACTTCTGCTCCCAGTTTCAACTGGACAACACCCTTTAACGTCTCTGAGGTGTGACGGTTCATCTCGACGTCACTCTCGCTCTCAGTTGTAGTGGTGTCGTAATAGTAGTCATAGTACTCATCAGTAATTTCACGAGAGTCTATGCTCCCGTAGTCAGCATACTCTATACCGGCGCCAAGGGCTACGAACTGGTCGATGGTATGTCCGAGGCTCAGCCCGAACTTCCATGGAGTATTGAGTTTGAACTCGTAGCTGCTCTTGGCCACGTAGCCTGGATATGGGCCTTGGTATGGGGTGCCGTTGAGTAAGCGCGTGGCACTCTGTGACTTCAGTTTATAGAATGTCGGCGTAGCAATGGAGAGACCGATACGGAACGGAGACGACTCTACGGGACGGAAGATGATGCCGGCCTTGACGTCGACACCAGTACCCGTAATGGTGCGCTCGTCGTCAATGGTTACGGGACCAACAGGTACTACATTACCATCATCATCATTGCCCAAAAGATGCTCGGTATACTCGCTGACGCCCTTGTAGTGGACATCATGTATGCCGACTGTCAGTCCAAGATAGACACGATTGTTGATATTGCCTGAGAGGTTGATATCGTATTCGCCAATATAGCCTGTATTGGCTCGGTTCATCAGAAAGTCGGATGCAGCATTCCAACCTGGTGTTTTGCTCTGGGCATCCCAAATGAAGGTATTATAATAGAGATTGTCTAACTGGTTAGTCCACCAAGCGGTACCCATGGCGTCTTTCTCATCATACAGATAGGTCGACGCACCTGTCTTAGGATTATTTTCACCAATAGCCTTCACGTGCGACAGACCATTCTGCGAACTGTTGCCATCCAACTGACCTGCTGCCGACAGAATAAAGTTAAAGTTCTGGCTCTTATGGAAGTTGAAGGCAAAGTTGAAGAACGAGGTTTTATTGGTACGATTAGACCACACAAAACCTATCTGGTCAAACGAAGCATTGGTTTTATCCCCCGTACGGAAGTTCTTGGCGCCCTCTTGCGAAACGATGCCAAACGATGTGCTCACCATGCTGTGGCGAAACATACCGATGCCTGCCGGATTGGTTGATATCGTGGAGATATCAGCTCCCAGAGCGTCCATAGCACCGCCCATAGCTACATAGCGGGCTGTACCGTTAAGGTCTGTCTCCATCAGACGTGCATTCTCATAAGTCTCTTGAGCCGAGACTGGCAGAGTAGCCAGCACACTGGTTATCATGATAGCAAACTTTTTCATAGCTGTAAAAATATTAATTAAACATCATTGAAGGATTATGGTACTTCGCTTATCTGCGGCTGCCACTTCTGCCGCCGCCACCGCCGCCACCGCTACGCATTCCACCGCCGCTGCTGCTGCGCATACCGCTACCGCCACCGAACGAGGAACGTGAGCCACTATAGCTGGAGTTGCTGCTGGAGCGTGAACCGCTGCCAAACGACCCTGTATTATAGGTTGAGCGCGAACCCGATCCGACATTTCCTGAACGTACGTTGATACGTCGGCCGTCACTCATACGGCGAGTGCCATTATTAGAGTAGTTACGACGATTATAGTAGTTTACACTTGCAGACTTGGTATACTGGCCTCTATTTCCACGTCCACCTTTATAATAAATAGGAGCGTAATAGCCATAGTAGCCCCAAGGACGATAGTAGGAACCATACCAGCCATAGCGCCACGACGACCAGCCATAGTAGCCACCATAATACCAGGGATCATACCACGGGTCATACCAAGAAGCATACCAGGAATCGTACCACGTACTGTACCAGCCATAGCGGCCATAGTACCATGGCGATGTCCAGCGACCGTCACGATAACCCTCCCAGTAAGCTTGACTGGGACTATAGTCATCGAAGCGTGATAACTGACGCGTATACTTGTAGTCGTCAGACTCCACTTCCTTTCCTAACGAGTCGATAGGTGTAACTGTTGATGACAGACGACCATTGTAGTCGTCCACGCTACGGTTAGAACCCGAATAGTAAGTATTCTGAGGGATACCATAGCGTTCTGCATCCTTAGCTACGTTCTCTTTCGTAGGAACGAAGTACATATCATCGTCCTGTGCCATCAGCGAAAGTGGCAAGGAACAAACTGCTGTTATAAGAATCCACTTTTTCATAGCTTTTCCTGTTTTATACTTGTTCACGTTGCAAAAATACAACTAATTTTCATGCAAAAATAGGGAAAAACCCTAAGAGAGCGTAGGTTTTTCCCTATTTTTTGTAATTTTGTGGGCAAATTTAACATCTTATGAAGTATTACGAGGTTGATTTCACCATGCAGCCCTGCACGCAGGACGCACAGGATATCCTCTCTGCACTGGCAGGAGAGGCAGGTTTCGAAACGTTTGAAGAGACAGCAACAGGTCTGAAGGGCTATGTACAGCAGGCGCTGTTTGACGAGGACGTCCTCCAACAAGTGCTCGAAGGGTTCCCTTTCGAGAATGTCGCACTCTCCTACTCCATCCAGGAGGCAGAAGACAAAGACTGGAACGAGCAGTGGGAACAAGAGGGGTTTGAACCGATCAGCCTTCCCCTACCCCCTTCCAAAAGGAAGGGGAACCTGATTATCCACGATGGTCGCCATCTACCTTCAGACATCAGCCATCAGTCATCAGACATCATGATTGAAATAGACGCCCATCTGGCTTTTGGCACGGGCACCCATGAGACTACCCGCATGATTTGCAGCACATTATTAGAAATGGAATTAGCGGGCACGCGCGTACTCGACTGCGGCTGTGGCACTGGCATCCTGGGCATCTGCGCACTGAAGGCAGGTGCAGCGAGTGTGGTGGGCTACGACATTGACGAGTGGAGTGCAGACAATACGCGCCACAATGCCGTCATCAACCATGTGGACGACCGTCTCACCGCGCTCTGTGGCGACGCCAATGTGCTCAG
>Ga0326512_10004580_pt1 | contig 10034 bp, 21 predicted proteins | sample 1_2617_0518_D_FD_203652 | JGI IMG/M metagenome (GOLD analysis project Ga0326512, IMG submission 203652) | Bovine rumen microbial communities from UC Davis, California, United States - 1_2617_0518 | ecosystem: Host-associated > Mammals > Digestive system > Stomach > Rumen | place: USA...
AGGGCATTACATCTCTTTATTTTGACATCAAAAACCCCTGACGCTTCGGAGGTTTCCGACCTTCTGAAGGATGAAGAAGCGGAGGACGAAACATGAAACTCGTGGAATTATTTGAAACAGGTCTGGTTCGAAAAAGCGACAAGGTCATTATCCGTTTCGTAACCGCGTCACGTATCGAAGAAGTCCGCAGGGGGTTGTGGTTCAGTGACGGGATTCTTGAGAAGAATAACGCCGAAGTGCTTAGCATTGATTACGATGCACTAATTGGTGAATGGCGCATCACGCTGGAGCCGGAGGGCAAACCATGAAGCCGCGCGAACGTGCCGCCGTGAAGGGCGTGATAAAGGCGGCAAGAAGCAGACGGGGGATAACACAAAAACAATTGTGCCACCTGACGGCGATTCCTGAAGCATCGCTGTTATATCGGATTGACTCCGGCAAGGTGACACTGGAAGACATCCGGAAGATTAACCGGGTGGCACCGTTCAATTCAGAAGAATGGGACATATTAATAAGGGGGTAACTATGGATAAACAGATTTACGTTTCAAAGTGGTTTCAGGACTATTCGGAAGAAAGCCGGAAGTCATCGGCGAACGTCCGCAGGCTTCAGAGAGAAGTGCGCTTCCGTGAGAGGATTTGCACAGCCTGCACGTTTGTTTCGTTCGGGTTGATGTTCTGCGGAGCGGGAACGCTCGAAGCGGCAGAGACGGCGACCAGTCCGCTCGGCATCGGGATGATGGTCGCGGGTGCGGCTGTCGGCATTGTGCCGGTTATTGGGAGGTGGATTCGTGGGGAGTAAAGCGTTTGCAACCTTCGCCATGTTTCTGACCGTCCTGCTGATAGGTCAGGCAATCATTGATACCATGCCCGGACGGATTGCGGCAATTATTGGTGAAACCGGCGTGTGGGCTGTGTGCATCTGCACCATATTTAACAATTATAGGGAGGAAGATAACGAAGACGATGAACGCAAAGATGGCTGAATTGTCAGCGCGTCACAAGTTGACGCTCGATTGCATTAGTAAGCTGATCCAGACAGCGACATTCTATCCGTCACGGAATTGGGACGACCTGTACAGGCGAACCGAACGAATCAGGGATCTGCTTATCATTGCCTACGATGAGGCAGAGGCGATTGAAGTCGAGGTTCACGCAATGAGCGAACCGGAACCAGAATCGCCAAAAGAAAACGCACCGGAACCTACGGCAATAGGAACCAGCGCAGAGAAAAATAAAACACAAGTAAAGGATACACCCGACAAGCCGCAGGATGCAAGGCTCGAAGTGACGCGGATGCTGAAAGCCGGGATGCCGGTCAAGGACATCGCAAAGAAAGTCGGAAAGTCGGAAGCGTGGGTTTACAAGCTCAGAGCGGAGGTTATGTGATGGAAAACGAAAGAACCGAAAGAACCGTAACAATTACGGTGGAGGAGTACTTTGAAGGCGTTAACGCCATCTCCCTGCTGAATGCGGTGGTTGATGTGCTGGACACAACGGATATCCCTGACATATTAATGGCTTCGGTCATCCGGGCAATAGTTGGATTGGGGGCGCGTAATAATGATGTGGACTGATAACCCGGTCAGGGACGCCGAACAATGGGCGGCAGAACAGGAACAGAAAGTTGAACGCCTGCTTCCAATATGTCAGGCGTGTGGACGCAAAATCCGGGAAGAATATTGTTACTGGTTCGACCAGGATGACATTAAAACGTGCTTTCATCAGGATTGCGTGAGAAAACAAACGCAGAAGCTGAACGGTGTTCTTGAAGATTTCATCTGCAACGCTGTAGACGAATACTTCACGGAAACACCATTAAAGGAGGCAAAGTGATGGGCGCACAAATACAGGTGCATCCGAAATGCCCAATGGGAAGCACCCTGTATTGTTGTTATCGAGAGATACAAAAGCAAGCAAAGGGCAAGACGGTGCGCCGATGCTTGAACCTGACAAACACAACGGGCTACGGTGAAAACAAGCCGTGTCCATTCAGAAAAATACGACCCGGCGATTTGCCGGAGGTGATGAAGCAACAGAGAGAGGAGGAAATATAAATGTCTAACGTTATTGGGGTTATGGGTGAAAGCGGTTCCGGTAAGACAACAGCGATGAGGAATCTCCCGCCGGAACATACCTTTTACATTGACTGTGATAAGAAGGGCCTTAACTGGCGCGGCTGGAAAGAACAGTACACCAATGAACCGCCAAAGCCGAACTATTGGAGGACGGATAACTTCGGCATGGTGTCCGACATCCTGAAGAAGGTCAACACAGAAGAGCGGTTCAAAGATATCCACTATATCGTTATTGATACTCTGAACGGCCTGATGGTTGCGGAGGAAATGAAGATACTTGCGATGCAGTCCGGAGACAAGCGGAGCGCATGGAGCGACCTCGCACAGAATGGTTGGGCAATTGTTAACCAGTGCCTCGAACTCCGTAAGGACCTGACCGTTATTATCCTGTGCCACTCTGAGACTATCTCGGATGACAATGGCATTATCCGCACAAGAATAAAGACGAACGGGCGCAAACTCGAAAAACTGGTTCTTGAGTCCAAGATGACCACAGTCGTGTGGGCCGTAAGACAGGACGGGAAATACAAGTTTATCCTGTCGGCGGATGGTAGTACTTGCAAGGTTCCGCTTGGTGCATTCGACAAGGACGAATGTGAAAACGACATCATGATTGTTATCAAAGCATTGGAGGCTTACTAATTGAATGAACTTACATTAACCGAAATGCAGTTGCCGGAGACAATAGAAGACTTGGAGACTTATGACAAGTATTATGCGGCGCGACAGCCCACATATAGAAAGTTGCTCCGGGACGTCAAGGACTGGGAGGAGGCAAGCGAGGAAGAAAAGCGCATCCTGAAGCGCGCACAAGACGAGGCGGATTATCTAATTGACATCCGGGTGAAGCTCGGTGAAATAACGGCGCAGATTCCAAAAGCAAGCGGCGGAGATAGGAGAAGTGAAAATTTCAAAAGAGACACAATGGACACTTTTGAAAAAACAAAGCAATCTCAATTATCTGAAATTGGTTTAACAAAAAAACAAGCGTCTCGTTATGAAGCACTTGCGAAACCTGAGAACCAGCCAATTATTGAACAGGCAAAAGCGCGGGCGCGAGAGAATAACGAACTTGTTACTCAGACCGAAATACTGCGGGAAATCTACGAGTCTAAAAAACCACACGTTGCAAACAACTCAGGAGACAACGAATGGTATACGCCTGCGGAATACATCGAAGCGGCGCGTGCCGTTATGGATGTCATCGACTTAGACCCGGCCTCGTGCGAGTATGCCAACCGCACCGTCAAAGCGTCAACCTATTACACGATGGAAGACAGCGGCCTTGATAAGGAATGGTTCGGGAATGTCTGGTTGAATCCGCCTTACTCCGTCACGTTAATCAAAGAGTTCGCGGATAAAGTCGCATCGAGCCAATTCGACCAGGCGATCATACTCGTGAACAACGCGACAGAAACGGGATGGTTTAAGACCATTATAGACAAAGCAAGCGCAATTGTTTTCACAACGGGCCGCGTTCATTTCGTAAAGCCGGACGGAACAAAGGGCGCACCGCTTCAGGGGCAAGCGTTTATCTATATCGGCGATAATCCGCAGAGGTTCCTTGACGTCTTTCGGCAATTCGGATGGGGGGCGATGCTGTGACGAACTATGATGACGCCACTAGGGGAGAGTTTCAAACCGAATACGCGAAACAGCTAGTATCTTTTGAGGGGCTTAAATTCAAAGGACGGAACGGCATAAACAATGTTACACCGACCGACATTGACGGACTTGTTCAGTTGGACAATGAAAAGTGTTTTATCTTCTTTGAGCTAAAACATTCGGGTGACGTGCCATCCGGACAAAGAAACGCACTTGCAAAATTAGCAGATGCTATTCAGGCGAATGGAACGGATTGCGTTGTGTTTGTTGCGGAACATAACACGCCGTATCCCGAAACCATAACGGCAAAGGACGCTATTGTGACACGTATTTATTGGCGTGGTAACTGGCGGGAACGTTCTAAAAGGAACACGCTTCACAAAGAGATATCTAACTATATCCAATACATCAATAAAACAAGGGAGGAACAGACTAAATGAATTTACCGTCATACGACAGAAACAATCGTTACAAAGCATTTGAACAGCTTCCGAAAGGGGCTTATGTCATCAAAATTGTGAGCGCAAAGGAAGACACGTGGCCTTCTGGTGACCAGTGTCTCCGTATTGCATTTGACATCGCAGAAGGTGAATATGCCGGCTTCTATCAGAAGATGTTTGACAACAACCATGATGAAGACAAGAAATGGCCTTTTGATGCACAGTACACACTTAACGTTCCTAATGATGGCTCTGAGGAATACAAGTGGCTGCAGTGGAACAGTTTTTTCGCGGACTTAGAGGACAGCAATAACGGCTTCGTGTTTAAGGGAGACCTGAAAACGTTGAAGGGTAAGGTTATCGGCGGACTGTTCCGTATCAAGCAGACGCAGAAAGACGGCAAGGTCTACAACCATACTGAGTTACGCTGGACAAAGATAGCCGATGATGTCCGTGCCGGCACGTTCGGCAGGCTCCCGGAAGATAAACTCATTGCTGGCGCGTCAATTCCGGCGGAGCAGGCTGATAGTGATGGTTTTATGAAAATCCCTGAGGGCGCGGGCGAAGAGTTCCCGTTTTAATCATGGACTCGTTTGAAGTTAAAGATATACTTCAGACTTTCAGAGTTGTGGTGGATACTCGCGAACAGGTGACGCCGAAAGCTAAAGAACGTTATGCGGCGTTTGGCGTCCCTGTGGAGCGGTGTACGCTCGACTACGGTGACTATGCGGGCAATATTACTCTCACGGATAACAAGCCGTTATACAGCATTGAGGAACGCATAAAGCCGTTATGTGTGGTTGAGCGCAAGATGAGTCTGGACGAATTGGCGTTATGTTTCACGCGGGACCGGGCGCGGTTTGAAAGAGAGTTTGAGCGCGCCAGAAGCGCGGGGGCAAAGGTGTTTCTACTCTGTGAAAATGCAACGTGGGAGGCGTTACTTAACCACAGATATAGAAGCCGTTTTCATCCGCAGGCATTCAAGGCATCGCTAACCGCTTGGAGTATCCGTTACAACATCACGCCGATATTCTGCAAGGCTGAGACGTCTGGAGTACTCATAAAAGAAATCCTGTACAGGGACATAAAGGAACGACTGGAGCGGGGTGAATATGGATAAAAAGGACGAATACACAAAGGTCCCCAATATGATATATGACGCGCTCCTAAAGTATCCGTTAAGCATAGCGCAAATTAAAACCGCTTTCTTCATCATCCGCAAAACATACGGCTGGAACAAGACAAGCGACCACATATCGTATAGTCAAATTGAAAAAGGGGCAGGCATAACACGCCGGGCGGCAATATATGCCGTGAAAAAGTTGTGCGATATGGGCATTATCTCCGTCAAAAAAAGCTCTGCCGTAAAGAATGAAATGCAAGTCCTTTATCCGGACAAGTGGATGCAACCAGTGAACAGTGGTTCACCAGTTAAGTCCGAACTAGTGAACAGTGGTTCACCAAAACTAGTGAACGGGCGTGCACCCACAAAAGAAAAAAAAGAAACGCGCTTGCCGCCTTTGGGCGGCTACGCGCTTGAAGATGAAAAGGTCCCAACCGATGAAGAGCGGTATTGTGACTATGATGAACTGTTAAGAATGGTAAAGGAAGGCGGCAACTGACATGGGGGTATATGTATTTGATAAGGAAGACGCCATCCGGTTTGCACGAGAAAAAGGAATCCGGGCATACATTCGCGGTGAAGAACTCATACTGAGAGAATGCCCTTACTGTCACGGCGGCAAAAGCAAAGACACGGATACATTCGCAATTAACCTCACGAACGGCGCATTTAACTGTATGCGGTCGAGTTGTGGAGAAAAGGGGAACATGATACGCCTGCATGATGACTTTGGGTTTTCATTGGGGCGTGATGCTGACACATATTATGCACGGAAACGAGAGCGCAGAAGGTTCAGGACGTACACGCCAGAGATTCGAGACGGAGCCATTGCATATATGGCAACGCGGGGAATCTCGGAAGAGGTGACACGGCAGTATAGCATCACAACGAAAAAGGACGAAGACAGTATTGTTGTGTTCCCGTTTTATGACACGGATAAAACATTGCATTTTGTTAAGTATCGCAACACGAAGCACCAGAATGGCGACAACGGAAGCAAAGAGTGGTCAATGCCGGGTATGGAGCCTATTTTGTTCGGAATGGACCACTGCGACCCGAAAGAGTCTGAAACGCTAGTCATCACGGAAGGGCAGATTGATAGCCTGAGTGTGACGGAAGCGGGGATACCAAACGCGGTCAGTGTTCCGACAGGCGCAAAGGGTACAACATGGTATCCGAACTGCGCCGACTTTCTTCGACAGTTTCGCGAGGTGGTTGTGTTCGGCGACCATGAGAATGGCGAAATTACACTATTGCGGGACATCCAAGCACGGTTTCACGGAAGAGTTAAACACGTCCGGGAAGAGGATTACAAGGACTGCAAGGACGCAAATGAGATTCTGCTAAAGTACGGCCCTGAAGCGGTGCGGGATGCCGTCAATAACGCCGTCACAACATTCAGCAAGCGGACAATTGCCATGTGTGACGTCAGGCCGGAAGACGATACCGACACGGAAAAGTTACGGAGCGGAATAAACGGCCTCGATAGATTGACCGGCGGGTTCCGGTTCGGAAGTCTCGTGATTCTGACAGGTGAGCGTGGGTTGGGTAAATCAACACTCGGAAGTCAGTTTATTGCACAGGCCGTCAATGAAGGCATTATCTCATATATCTATTCTGGAGAGATGCGGAACTGTGACGTTCAGAACTGGATTGACCGACAGTTTGCCGGAAGTCAATTCATTGAAAAGCGGGAAGCGAAAAGCGGCTATGAGTTCTTTGTTATCGACCGGGAAATAGAAGAACGCATCTGGAAATGGTACGGCAAATATTTATTCATGTACAACAACAGCTATGAAGCATCTGAGGATGATGCGGAGGAACAGGTTGTTGTTGTCGAGGAGCTGAAGGACGCCATTGTTAACTTGGGTGCGCGGGTGCTTCTGGTAGACAACCTCATGATAGCTATGGAGAGCGGACAGCCGGGTGCAGACTTATACCGGGAACAGACCAGGCTGGTGAATCAGCTTGCGAAACTGGCGAAGACATACAACGCATTAATATTTCTTGTGGCACATCCACGTAAAGGGACAAGCTCGGAAAACTCAAGCAATGATGATATCTCAGGAAGCGGACATATTACAGACTTAGCGGACATAGTTCTGAAGTACACGAAGCCGCCAAAGAAAGATATTACGGATGAGCGCATGAGGTTGTTGCAGGTTTTAAAGAACCGTAATAACGGCATGGTTGACTACAAAGGAATTGAATTGTGGTTTGAGAAGTCGAGCAAGCGCATAGCGGAAAAGATAAGCAATACGGAGGACTTCGGATGGCGTTATTCGTGGGAGATACCAGAAGACCAGTGGTTGAAATTGCCTGACGAAGAGTTAAGCGAATTTGAAGAAGGTTTCGGCATGGTTGGCACACTTCCGAATGATATCCCGTTTTGAGGGCGGACAACATGAGTGAGAAAGAACAGCAACAGTATTATCAAAAAATTAACACCCTGTGGCAATCCGCGAAGGCAAACAACGAACCCGCAAAACTCGCCATCGACCTTGCCGGGCTGGTGTACAAATACTACGACACCACAGACATATCAGACCCGACATGGTTGCGCTTCGCCGGTGACATCCAGAAGATAGGGGACGCGCATCCGGCGGAGCGGTCGCAGATGTTTCTTAGTGAGGTTGCTCACAGCTTGATGCAGATGATTTGCAAAAAGGGGAGGGGAAAGGAATGAGTGTTGCGCCGTGCAAGGATTGTCAGGACAGGGAACCGGGCTGTCATTCGCACTGCATCGCTTACAAGCGGTGGAAGGCGGAACAGCAAAAGGAAGCAAAGGAATACGAAGAGGATAGGAAAGCACTGACGCATCTGGAAGGATGGATGCGTTATCAACAGCAAGGGAGGACACTGAAGAAATGAGAGTGAAGTTAGACAAGGGAGCATTCATGCCGGAGCGGGCGCACATCTTAGATGCCGGGTACGACATCAAGACGCCGGTGAGCATCACAGTCCCGCCATTTACAGCGCACAACGGGCCGGGCAAGGCAGTAGTTTACACCGGAATCCATGTGGAGATTCCGAAAGGATATGCCGGGTTTATCAAGTCGAAGAGCGGACTTAACCTGTGGGACGATATCTTGACAACCGGCCTGATAGATGCGGGGTATTCCGGGCATATTGTGGTTAAGCTGTACAATCACGGCATTACTGAGAAGCACTTTGAAGCAGGGGACAAAATAACTCAGTTGGTGATACAGCCGATATTCACGCCAGACTTAGAACAGGTGGAAGAGCTGACAGAGACGGAAAGAGGTTCGAACGGCTTCGGGAGTACGGGGGCGTAATTATCATTGTTAGGAGTAAGCAATGAGTCAGGCAGACAAATTAAACGAAGCGCGTGGGGACGGTATGTGGTACGCCGTCCGCCGCATTAAAGAGGTAGGGCTTGAAGCATTTGAAAGGGAACTGAACTGGCGCAACTCGGTCGGAGTTTATACGACTATCAAAACAGATGAAATGCGCCGGATGCATGAGAAAATGCGGGACTATATCCAGACGCGGATTCTTATCATCACGCATCTGGTTCTTCATGATGAGTTCGGCTTCGGCAAGAAACGACTGAAGCAGTTTATGCGCCGGTACAACGTCAAGATGGATGGACTTGTTGGTGACTATGTTACTTGGGCGGACTACAGCAAACTTTTCACAGAATTGACCGGCGAAGAGCTGGAACTCAACAAGCAGTAAGGCAACACCGCACCGCACTGCGCTTATCACAATTAAATATAACTGACACTACTCAGTATGCGACAGTAACTCGTTGTTATGGTTCTCCGGGTTCTCGGTGCGGCGGGGATCCGGAGGGAAGGAGGTTGGATATGGGACGGATTCACCTGATTAAAGATAATTCAAGTCCGCTTTTGGCATGGAGTGTACTGGAAGAAGGCGTTGACCATTTTGGCGCGATGCTTGACGGTAAACTCTCACAGTCTTATACGAGAGATGTTTTGCAAACGAATACCATGCCGGAGCTTCTGCATAAGATTCAAGACGGAACATATGACTTGCAATGTCTGGCTGATAAATGGCAGTGGTACGCAATGCTTGGACGCATCGACAGCAGAGGCCGATTAAGACAGGAAGCATATCCGCATCATAGAGAATTGCATGTACTTGCTGGTTTCATTCCTCAGGTTTGCGATTTCATGATTGAAACAAACAATTACGACTGTAAATGGAGCCTGTGCTATGTCGCTGAGTTATGGGTTGCTCTGAATGAGTGGTGCATGGTTAAGGTTATCGGATTTGATGAAGCTATGAAGCGGGCACGAGACCAATACATCGTTGATAATCATCTGTGTTTCGAAGAGGTGACACCATGACAATTGACGAATTTTGGAAGAAGTACAACTGTTGTCCTTTGTGCGTGAATTACGCCCATCAGGGATTAAGATGTTTTAGTTGCAAATGGTCTTATCCGGGTGCTAAAGGGCATGACCGCTTCGAGCCAACAGATAAAGCAATTCAGGCGATGAATAAAGAGGTAAACAAACTATGAAATACAGAATTGCTCTGACAGAAGAACAGGCGCGCATTACACAGATTGCCCTTGAGGAATATTTTCGCCTGCGTTACGGGCAGGCAATAGATTTTTCAAACGACCTGTGCTCTCAGAATTACGATTTATCACCTGACAACCCGAACCATGCGCAGATTTTTGATCAATTCATCGTGCGCCGGGATGCGGTCACCGATATGATGCGTGCGGTTTTCAGCGTAGCATTCGGCGCAAGATTCTGCTGTGAGAAACCTAAAGACTGCGAGGAAGCAGAAACAA
>Ga0326512_10004582_pt1 | contig 10033 bp, 5 predicted proteins | sample 1_2617_0518_D_FD_203652 | JGI IMG/M metagenome (GOLD analysis project Ga0326512, IMG submission 203652) | Bovine rumen microbial communities from UC Davis, California, United States - 1_2617_0518 | ecosystem: Host-associated > Mammals > Digestive system > Stomach > Rumen | place: USA: California...
TGCCGTCAACCTGCCGGCGCGCACGGCACTCATCGAATACGACGAGACAATCACCTCGCCCGAGCACATGCAGGAGTCGCTCGCCAAGATCGGCTACGACATGGTCGTCGAGCAGGATCGCAACGTCGAGGCCATCGAGCAGCGCAGCTACCAGCTCCTGCTACGTCGAGTGGCCGTCGCCTGGCTGTATGCACTGCTGGTGATGCTCATCTCGATGGGATATCTGCATATTGGGGAACGCGACGCAGCCAACCAGGCGATGCTGATCCTCTCGCTGCTCTGCATCGTCTACTGTGGCCGCCAGTTCTACGCCAATGCCCTGCGCCAGCTGCTCCACGGCAGTGCCAATATGGACACACTCGTAGCCCTGTCGACGGCCATCTCCTTCCTCTTCAGCACGTTCAATACATTTTTCGGCGAGGCTTATTGGGGCGCACGCGGCATCGAGTGGCACGTGTGGTTCGACGCCTCAGTGATGATCATCGCCTTTGTGCTCACCGGCCGCCTGCTCGAAGAGCGCGCCAAGCATAGCACGGCATCGGCCATCCGGTCGCTCATGGGCCTCACGCCCAAGACGGCACGGCGCGTCGACGGAGCGACGCTCGTCGAGACCCCCGTGGCGGCACTGCAGCCGGGCGACGTCGTCGAGGTGAGAGCCGGCGAGAAGATTCCCGTCGACGGCCGCATGACCAGCGACGGCGAGGCCCGCATCGACGAATCGATGATGACGGGCGAACCGATACCCACCGGCAAGCGGCAGGGCGACAAGGTGCTGGCAGGCACCATCGCCCGCGACACGCTGCGCTTCCGGGCCGAGGAGGTGGGCCAGACGACGGTGCTGGCCAACATGATACGGATGGTGCAGGAGGCCCAGGGCTCGAAGGCTCCCGTCCAGCGCGTAGTAGACCGGATAGCCCTCGTCTTCGTCCCTGCCGTGGTCGGCATAGCAATGAGCACTTTCCTGCTCTGGTATCTGATTGGCGGAGCAACGATGCTGCCGCAGGCCATCCTCTCGGGAATTGCCGTACTGGTCATCGCATGTCCCTGCGCACTGGGACTGGCCACTCCCACAGCCCTCATGGTGGGCATCGGACAGGCAGCCCGCATGGGCATACTCATCAAGGATGCCACCGCCCTCGAAGCGCTGCACCGCACGGACAGCATGGTCATCGACAAGACGGGGACGCTGACCCTGGCAGAAACGTCGGAAACGGCCACCAGCGGCAAATACGGCACGGCGGCAGAGGTGCTGAAGCCTCATGCCGCAGCCGCCATCAGCCAACTGCAGGACATGGGCATCACGGTACACCTGATGAGCGGCGACAAGGAAGAGCGCGTGGCTGCCATCGCCCGACAGGCGGGCATCAGCGACTATCAGTCGCAGGTGCTCCCTCAGGACAAGGAGAACCTGGTCGTGCGCCTGCAGTCGCAAGGCTGCCACGTGGCCATGGTGGGCGACGGCATCAACGACTCGCAGGCTCTGGCCCGTGCCAACGTCAGTATCGCGATGGGACAGGGCACTGACGTGGCCATGGATGTCGCCCAAGTGACGCTGATGACCGGCGACCTGCTGCGCATCCCACAGGCCATCCGACTGTCGAAGCGCACGGTGGCCATGATCCGTCAGAATCTCTTCTGGGCCTTCGTCTACAACGTGGTATGTATCCCACTGGCTGCAGGCCTTCCCTATCTCTTCGGCCTCTCCTGGCAGATCACCCCCATGTGGGCATCGGCCCTGATGGCCTGTTCCAGTGTCAGCGTGGTGCTCAATTCCCTACGACTGGCAGTAAACAAAAACTACATTTAACAAAATAAAACAACTCAACATCAATGGCAAGACGAAAGCAACCGCTCCCCTTGCTGGAGCATATCACCATCACCGACTTTGCCGCCGAGGGAAAGGCGGTGGCCCGACTCGACGACGGCATGGTGGTCTTCGTGCCATGGGCTGTGCCAGGCGACGTCTGCGACCTCAGGGTGCGCCGCAAGAAGCACTCGTTCATGGAGGCCGAGGCCGTCGCTTTCCATGAGCTGAGCCCGCTGCGCACCACCCCACCCTGCCAGCATTTCGGCGTCTGCGGAGGCTGCAAGTGGCAGCAGGTGACATACGAAGCACAGCTGCACATGAAGGAGCAACAGGTGAAGGACCAACTGACGAGAATCGGCAAAATCGAACTGCCGAAATTCATGCCCATACTGGGCAGCGTCGAGACCACGGCCTATCGCAACAAGCTCGACTTCGGATGCGCCAACAAGCGCTATCTCACCAGCGACGAGATAGCCAGCCTGCCCCACGACGATAGCCAGAGTCTGAAGGACCGACCTGCCATCGGATTCCACATCACCGGAGCCTTCGACAAAATCCTGCCCATCGAGAAATGCTGGCTCATGGACGACCTGCACAACCGCATCCGTAACGACATCCGCGACTATGCCATCGACCACGGCATCACCTTCTTCGACCTGCGACGCCAGGTGGGCCTGCTGCGCGACGTCATCATCCGCAATTCCAACTCGGGAGAGTGGATGCTCATCCTGCAGTTCCATTACGACGAGACGGGAGGCGAACCGGAGGCCATGGCACTGATGCAGCACGTGGCCGACCGATTCCCGCAAATCACCTCGCTGATGTATCTCGACAACCAGAAGTGCAACGACACCATCGGCGACCAGGACATCCGCGTGTTCAGGGGCAACGACCATATCATCGAGCAGATGGACGACCTGCGATTCAAGGTCGGTCCCAAATCGTTCTATCAGACTAACACCGAACAGGCCTACCGGCTATATGGCGTGGTGCGCGACTTTGCCGGGCTCGCCGACGACGAACTGGTCTACGACCTCTACACCGGAACCGGAACCATCGCCAACTTCGTCGCCCGTCACGCACGCCAGGTAATTGGCATCGAATACGTGCCCGAGGCCATTGAAGACGCCAAGGTCAACTCGCAGCTGAACGGCATCGGTAACACCCTGTTCTATGCCGGCGACATGAAGGACATCCTCACCACCGACTTCATCAGCCGCCACGGCCGACCCGACGTCGTCATCACCGACCCGCCACGCGCCGGCATGCACCCCGACGTGGTGCAGACCATCATCCAGGCCAGCCCGGGGCGCATCGTCTACGTCAGCTGCAATCCGGCTACGCAGGCCCGCGACTTGCAACTGCTCGACGGCCACTACCGCGTGACGAAGGTGCAGCCCGTCGACATGTTTCCCCACACCCCTCATGTGGAGAATGTGGTACTGCTCATCAAGCGATAGGATAAGAACAGAAAAATCTCATAAATGAAACTCCAACTATGAAGAAAATCGCCATCATGATTCTCTGCGCAGCAGGACTCGCCGCGACAGTGAATGCACAAGACAACAAGAAGGCCACCCTCGAAGTGCCGCAGTGGGTGAAGAACATCAAGGTGAGCGGCTACGGAATGATGCAGTATCAGGCCGAAGATGCCGACGGCAAGGAGCATAACGAATTCAACCTGCGGCTCATGCGACTCATCATGGACGGACGCATCGGCGACTTCGACTGGCGCGTGCAGGGACAGGCCACCTCCAATGCAGGACCGGGCAACCCCACCTTTAGCCTCGTAGACCTCTTTGCTGAATGGAACAAATACAAAGAGGTGCGCATCAAGGTCGGACAGTTCAAGAGAGCCTTCACCTTCGAAAACCCCATGAATCCCATCAACGAAGGCTGGTATGCCTACGCCCTGGCAGTGAATAACCTGGCAGGATTCGGCGACCGCACGGGCGAGAAATCGTCGGGCGGACGCGACATCGGACTGCAGGTGCAGGGCGACCTGCTGCCCAACAGCCAGGGGCGACGGCTGCTGCACTATCAGGTGGGCATATACAATGGTGAGGGCATCAACCAGAAAGACCTCGACAACCGCAAGGACATCATCGGCGGGCTATGGGTGGCCCCCATCGAGGGCGTGCGCCTCGGTGTCTTCGGATGGACGGGCAGCCGCTCGGCCATCGGCGCAAAGAACCGCTACGCGCTGTCGGCCGAATACGACAAAGACCAATACACGTTCCGTGCCGAATACATCCACAGTCAGGGATGGGGGGCCAACCGGGCCTACGGCACCAAGGCCGACGGCTGGTATGCGATGGGCATCATGCCCGTGATTCAGAGCAAGCTGCACGCCAAGGCCCGATACAACGTGTACAGAGCCACCAAGATGTGGAATGGGAAATACGATGAGAACGGACAACTCGTGGGCGGTGCCAAGACGATGTATGAGGTGGGCGTCAACTATTTCTTCACTCCCAAGTTGCAGCTGAACGCCGAGTATGCCTTTGTCAACGACCGCTCGCAGGCCAAGCACAACTACAATTTCTTCGACGTGCAGCTCGACTTCCGCTTCTGACCGATTTTCTCGACAGGGAGTCCGAAGGAGTGATGCAAAGTTATCGGTTTCGCCCCAGCAGGGCGCGAAGCGAGAAGTAGAGCCACTCCTGCAGGCAGAACAGCCACCACCGACCACAGGGACGATAGCCAAACTTGGCTGTCGTCCCTGTGTCGAGTAGGCTGCGGTCGATCGACCCCCAGATGCGGCGCAACTCGGAGCGGCCATAGCGACGCTCGCCGGGCGAGAGCTGGCTTCCGTGCACGTAGTAGAACATGGCGAGATCGATCAGTACCAGCCAGCGCGTCTGCTCATACTGCCTGATGACAGACGCGGGAGCACCGATGTCGGTGAGCTGGCGCTTCATGCTCTCATTGGCCCGCAGATGGTCGAACCTGCGGACACTGACCTGATGGGTGACCGACTCGGCATGATAGCGGTAGTAATAGATTCCGTCGCAGCACCTCACCTGGCGCGACACATAGTAGTGCAGCCGAGTGGTGTTGTCATCGCTATAGCTGCGGCAGGTGGCATCGTAGGGAAACCGGAGATACAGCTCGCGGCGAGCCACGTAGCAGCCGTGGATGCTCCAGTCGATGCTCTCACGGAAGGCGTCACGACCGCTCTTCACCGTAAACGACGGCATGGGATAGTCGCGCTGGCCATCAGCTTCGACGAGCACCAGCCGCCACAGCACGACATCCGTCTCGGGATGGGAACTGAACACGCCGATACACTTGCCGATGGCATCCTCCGACATCCAATCGTCGCTGTCGAGATAAGCCACGTAGTCGCCTGTGGCATGCTGTAGGGCGTAATTGCGGGCAGCAGCCTGGCCGCCGTTCGCCGGCAGGCGGAATATTTCGACACGCGCATCCCGGGCGGCATAATCCTCAAGGATGGCCCACGATGAGTCGGTGGAGCCATCGTCGACGCAGAGTATCTGCAGGTCGGCATAATCCTGACGGAGCAGGGAGTCGAGACTCTCCTGCAACCACTGCTCGGCATTATAGACAGCCATCAGCACCGACACCTTAGCCATGATTGCCAAATTTCTTCTTGATGTTACTCTTCAGCTTGTTCCAGAGTGCCACCTTGCGGTGGAGGGTAAAGAGCGTTGCCGACAGGCTAAGGGCCAGCAGGAGGCATCCGCCCGTCCACCACTGCCAGCCACTGGCGAACAGTGCACACAGGAAGGCGAACAGCCCCAGCAGATAGTGCACCAGCATGTAGCCCATCACCTGGGCGGTAGGGCGATAGCCGTAGCGGAAATAAGCAAAGCCGATAATCAGCAGATAGTCGAGGGCTGCCACCAGCAGGATGCCCATGCCGGTACCGGTCAATCCGAAATGACGGTAGCCGGCCATTACGCACCCGACGATGCCGACGTCATACAGAGCCTCAAGCAGCAGATACGACGATGCCTCGCCCTTGGCCAGCGGCATATAGGCCACCGGCAACTTGACAGCGCGCAGATAGAGTGCCATCAGCAGGATGTGCATCATGCCTACGACGGGCACAAATTTCTCCGACAACAGCAGCGGAACGGCATATGGCAGCACAAACTGAGCAAGCACTAGCATGGGCGATATGAGCAGCAGCGACACTTCCACCTGCTTGTTGACAATCTCATTCGAGAGGGTCACGTCGTGGTTGACGGCCGACAGCCGGGGAAAGAAATCAGTCTCCATCGCCGAGAAGATGAGTCCGGCATAAGTCATCGTCATCATGTAGCCGGCATTGTAGAGCCCGACAGTATCGAGTCCGGCCTCCACGTTGAGCCACGACCGGATGATAAAATCCGCTCCGCTGCCCAGGATGCCGGCCAGCGTGAACGACACGCCCAGCCTCACCATCCCCATGCCCTCGCCCAGGATGCCCTGCGCGCCCCGGAGCTGCAGGGGATACAGCCGATACGACTGGCGAGTCGTCAGCCAGAGGGATACACCCGCCGTGAGCACCATCACCGGGATGATGGCCGACATGCCGAAGGCGTAATAGAGCGGTACGGCGATGACGAGTGCTGCCAGCACATTGCATATCTGGATCACGGCCAGTGATCGCAACCGGCGGGCCCCCTTGAGGATGGCCGACTCGCCGCCGGCGACGGCCATCATGCCTACCATGGGCGACAGGAGGATGAAGTGCAGGGTATGGTCGCCCCACGAGAAGGTGAGCGCATTGAGCAGCGGCCCGGCCAGCATACATACGAGCATGCCGGCCAGGGCCGTCAGCAGCGACCAGGCCCGCACGACCCTGACAAAGCGGACGATACGCTCTTCGCAGCCCGAGTCGAAAAGCTCAGCGACATTGCGCACGGCACTCATCGAGATGCCCAGGTTGGTGGACTGGGAGATAAAATTGGCTGTGGTCTGAAAGAGCGATGCCAGCCCCATTCCCTCAGGGCCGAGGAGCATAGCCACCAGCTTATTGCGCACAAGGCCGATGAATATACTCAGGCCTTGCACGCCACCAAACAGGCTGGTGTATTTCAGCACGTGGCTGTAACTGTCGCTACGCTCTTCGCTTGCCATGCGGAAGTCAATCTATTATCAATTGTTCAGTATCCGAAGATGTCGCTGGTGGTCAGTCGCCGGATCGGGCCGTACTGCTGCAGGGCCTTGATGTCCAGGTCGTGCTCGTTGCCCAGGATGACATAGCGGTGGGGCTTGCCGGCCATGCGCTGGCTGGCGAAGCGGACAATGTCGTCGAGTGTCAGCGACGGTACCGTCTGATAGACGCGCTCGTTCTCGTCGTAGTCGATGCCACGCTGCTTGGCGTCGAGCCATGCGCTGATGAGCGAGAAGCGCGTGGTGCGCTGGCTGGCGATGCGCTTCATGACGGCCTCCTTGGCCACTCTCAGCGAGGCTTCGCTGCGGGGGATTGTGTCGAGTATGGCATGAAACTGCCGCACGCAGTCCATCAGCTTGTCGTTCTGGGCTATGATGTGGCAGATGCTGTATTCCTTCTGGTCCTTGTAGGTGGGGTCGAAGTATCCGGCCCAGGCATTGTAGGCCAGTCCGCGGGCCTCGCGAAGTTCCTGGAATACGATGCTGCCCATGTTTCCGCCGTAGTATTCATTGAAGAGTGCTTTCACGCCGGCTTCGTCGGGATTCCACTGGCGGTCCTCGATGTTATAGAGCCGCATATAGACGTTCTTGGCATCGTAGGGAGCCAGCAGTATCTCGTTCTGGGTGGTGAGCTGCTGCTCGTAGTGCTTGCCCTCGGGTACGGCTTTCAGCGGTGTCGACAGCCGGTGATGACGGTCGACGATCTCACAGAGCTGGCTCTCGCTCATCGGTCCGTAGTAGAGCAGTGTGTGCTCATACTGGCTGAGCGTCTTCAGCAGGTTGAGCAGTTCGGCCGGGTCGGTCTGCTGCAGCTGCTCGTCGGTCAGTATGTTGGTCATGGGGTTGTAGGCACCATACAGTCCGTAGTTGTAGAGCGCATAGAAGTTGTACTGCTGGTTGAGCTTGTTGTCGCGGCGCGACTTGTCGAGCACGGCGAGATATTCGCGGTAGGTGTCTGCATTGGGCTGTGCGTGGGTCATCACGTGCTCCAGGAGTGCTGCGGCCTCGGCCATGTTGTCGCTCAGTCCGCTCAGGCTGACGGTGATGTATCTGCTCCCCACGCTGACGCTGTAGCGGCAGGCCAGTTTATAGAACTGCTGCTTGACCTGCTGTGGCGTGAGCGAGTCGGTGCCGATATACTCCAGGTAGCGGGCAGCATAGTCGTAGCGCACGTCGCTATCTGCGCCGAAGTCGAAGCGGTAGTTCAGTGTGAAGCGTCCGTTGTCGGTGTTCTGCACGTAGACGTAGGGCAGTCCCTGCTGGGTGTTACCGAAGGCCAGGTCTCTCTTGAAGTCTATGAACCGGGGCTCGATGGACTTCACCTCAGCAGCGAGAATATCCTTCACAAACTGGCTCACGGTGTCGCGGTTGGTGGGGATGGGGGTGATGGTCGGCTTGTCAATCTTCTTCTGGTTGGGGTCGTTGCCCTGGCGCTTGTAGACGGCCACGTAGCCGTCGGTCAGGTGTCGGCGGGCGAAGTCGACCATCTGCTGCTTGGTGATGCCGCTGATGCGGTCCATCTTGGTGGCCACCTGCTGCCAAGGGGTACCGTTGATAAAGGCCTCGACGGCCATGTCGGCTCGTGCCTCATTGCTCTCCATCGACGTGTAGTAGTCGAGCTTCAGGTTGTTGATGACCGAGGGCAGCAGGTCGTCGCTGAAGTCACCGGCCTTCAGCTTCTCCACCTCGGCCAGCAGCAGCTGGCGCACGTCGTCGAGCGTCTGCCCGTCGCGTGGCCTGCCCATCAGCTGCCAGCTCGAGTAGTCCATAAGCCGGTCGGTAGTCGAGCTGGCATGGCGCATCTTCAGCTGCTGGTTGATGTCCAGGTCGAGGAGTCCTGCCGTGCCGTTGCTCATCATGTAGTCCATCACCTCCAGGGTGTCAGCCTCCAGCGATGAACCTTTGGCAAAGCGCCAGGCCATCAGTAATTGCTCTGCCTCCAGGCCGACGACGGTGGTGTCGGCAGGCTGCGTCAGTTGCGGCTGTTCGGCGAAGGTGGGCTGCGCGACGTCGTCGCCCTTCTGCCAGTCGCCGAAGTACTGTTCGATGAGTGCCATCACCTGGTCGGGGTCGAAGTCGCCGGCCATACAGATGGCCACGTTGTTGGGCACATACCACTTGCTGAAGTAGCTCTTGATGTTGGTAATCGAGGGGTTCTTCAGGTGCTCCTGGGTGCCGATGGTGGTCTGCGTACCATAGGGATGCGAGGGGAAGAGCTTTGTCATCATGGCATCATACATCTTTTCGTAGTCGTAGGCCAGATGGATATTGTACTCCTCGTAGACGGCCTCCAGCTCGGTATGGAATCCGCGGATGGTCATCCCCTTGAAGCGGTTGGCCTCGATTTTCAGCCAGTTCTCCACCTGGTTGGCAGGGATGTCCTCGGTGTAGCAGGTCACGTCGTTCGAAGTGTAGGCATTGGTTCCCTCGGCTCCGATGGCCGACATCATCTTGTCGTACTCGTTGGGGATGAAGTAGCGAGCAGCCTCCTGGCTCACCGAGTCGATTTCGTGGTAGGCCCGGCGGCGGGCTTCCGGGTCGGTCAGCTTGCGGTATTTCTCGTAGCGCTGCTCGATGTCGGCCAGCAGCGGAGCCTCGGCCTCGGGGTTGGTGGTGCCGAAGCTGGCGGTGCCCTTAAACATGAGGTGCTCCAGATAGTGGGCCAATCCGGTGGTTTCGGCCGGATCATTCTTCGAGCCGGTCCTCACGGCGATATAAGTCTGAATGCGAGGAGTTTCCTTGTTGACGCTCAAATAGACCTTCAGTCCATTGTCGAGCGTGTAGATGCGCGTCTTCGACACGTCCCCTTTCACTTCGTCATACTTATACTTTTCGCACGCGCTAACCAGCAACACGCCCAAAAGCGCAAAAATCACTTTTCTCATTATTATCAATTCTCAATTATCAATTGTTAATTGTCAATTATCAATTATCAATTAAAGCGTCAATCTTCATAGTCTATCTCGTGGTCGAGCTTTGAGATAAAGTCATCGTAGACTTCCTGCTCCACGTCGCCCATGGCAAACTCCTTCTGGGCATCCTTGCGAATCTCGGCGATCCAGGCGCGACGGGCTTTCACGTAGTCCTCGCGGATGCGCTCCA
>Ga0326512_10004583_pt1 | contig 10032 bp, 12 predicted proteins | sample 1_2617_0518_D_FD_203652 | JGI IMG/M metagenome (GOLD analysis project Ga0326512, IMG submission 203652) | Bovine rumen microbial communities from UC Davis, California, United States - 1_2617_0518 | ecosystem: Host-associated > Mammals > Digestive system > Stomach > Rumen | place: USA...
CCAAATCATCGAGTTCATCCAGCAGATTCTCGCCCTCATAGGCATCAAGGATATGCCCGTGTTCAAGCGCAACCGGGTGAGCAATCTCAAGGAGCAAATCGAGGCCGTTATTATGGAGGCCCCGTACCTCGATGACGAGACCATCCTCAAGAAGCTGCCCAACATCACCGTGGACGAGGTGCCTTACATCCTCGCCCGGAGGGATGCAGAAGGGCAGAACCGCTTCGGCATGGGCAACGAGGAGGAGAACGAGGAAGACGAGAACGACCAGAACGAGGAGGAGTAACCGATGGCACGCAGAGCATTGAGCGAACAGGATGCCATTGCCGAGCGTGCTAGATTCGACCTCCAAGGCCGTTTACAGCGCAGTTACGTGCGGGCCATTAACGACATCGAGCGCAAGCTGAAAGCCCATCTGGAGCGATATGAGGCCGCTGAGAAGCGATGGCGTGACCGCATTGCCAAGGGAGAAGCCACCGAGGAGGATTTCCGCGTCTGGCGCATGGGGCAGGAGTTCACCGGGAAACGCTGGCGGGATATGCGCGACCAGATCGTTGCTGACCTCTACCGGGTAAACCAGCAGAGCGTGAACGCGGTCAACAAGGAGCGCACGAACGTGTTCGCCGATAATGCGAACTACGAGATGTACGAACTCGACCAGCACGGGCGCATGGGTATGGGCTGGACGGTGTATAACCGCCAATCCGTCGAACGCCTCCTGCGCGATGACCCGGAACTCCTCCCGGCGAAGGAAATCTCCAAGATGAAAGACGGCGTTTGGAACCGCAAGAAGGTGAACGGAGCCGTCGCGCAGGGCATCATCCAGGGCGAAAGCATCCCGCAGATAGCCAAACGCATCGCGCAAGTGACCGGGAGCCAGAACCTACAGCAGATGGTCAGCTTCGCTCGTACCGCCATGACAGGCGCACAGAACGCGGGCCGTATCGAGGCCATGCACCAGGCGCAAAGTCTCGGCATCAAGCTGAAAAAGCGCTGGATGGCTACGCTTGACCACCGTACCCGCGACGCGCACCAAGAACTGGATATGCAGACGGTGGACGTGGACGAGCCGTTTGAGGTCTTCGGGCAGGAAATCATGTTCCCCGGAGACCCCAACGCAGCCCCGGAACTGGTCATGAACTGCCGCTGCACGCTGGTACAGTTCCACCCGGAATACCCGCCGCAAGCGATGAAACGGCGGGACAACGAGACAAAGGAAGTCATTGACGCGGTAAGCTATAAGGAATGGCTGGCGGATCAAAAACAACCTGCAAAGCCAACAGCAAAACAAACGGGGACGGAACAGCGGAAGCCCGAAAAGCCTACTGAAAAACGCCCGGATAATGAACAACCAATTCTGGCACAGTTCAAGCGATATGATACGGCAACGAGAACAGACGCAGAAAAACTTGCACAAGCGAACCCGCATTATAACGAAAGCCCAGCGTATAGAGTTAACTGCCAAAGAACAGTTGTTGCCGAGGAACTTATTTACAGGGGATATGATGTAATAGCAAAGCCGCGCGACATGAAAGACCCAATTAAGGATAACGGAATTGTATGCTGGGATATTGATATAAAAAATTGGAAAAACGACAAAGGCTTCCGAATCGTTGCGGCGAGGTCTGAATTCAAGCCGACGGTAGAAGAAGCATTCCGTGAATGGGGAGAGGGCGCACGCGCTATTGTACGTGTCCAATGGCAGAAACAGTATGGCGGGAACGGACACTTCTTTACGGCGATGCTCCAAAATGGTAAAATACGATATGTTGACCCGCAATCTGGTAAGGTTAGAGACATAGACGAAACATTATCCAATTGCACTACCTCGGCAAACAGAATGTGGCTCATGCGCGTTGACAACAGAAACCTTACCGACCTAGTAACATATGCCGTACAGAATAGGGAGGACTAAACATGAGGCCATATGCTGAAATGACAGAAGAAGAACTGGAAGCGGCTATCGTCGAGAAGTACGGCGACAACTGGAAACTTGAAGATTTAGACCCGAATAGCGAATTGTTCCGGGCCTACTGGGAAATGATTTCCACCGGGATAGGTGAATAGCATATGAAACTCACCGATAACTCCCCGCAAGTCCTCGCCGCCGTTGATGCCGCCATCGAGAGCGGCCTGACCATCATCGGCGGCAAGGCCGAGGGCTATGCCAAGGCCCTGACCCCGGTCGATACTGGACTCCTGCGTAATAGCATCACCTACGCACTCGGAGGCCAGCCGCCCGCTATCTCGGCGTACAATGCCGCGACAGGCGGCGGCTCTGGCTCATATGCCGGCACGGCCCCAGCCGATGAAGGGAATCAGCGCAGCGTGTACATCGGCACGAACGTTGAATATGGGCCGTATATCGAGTACGGCACTAGCCGAATGAAGGCCCAGCCGTTCATAACGCCCGCGATGGAACCTCACTTGGACGAGTATAAAGCCGTCATGGAGAACGAACTCCAAAAGGCCGTGGGCAACCTCAAATAAAAGCACCAGCCGCGCCCGGACAATAAAACATGGTGTTTAGCGTACACCGAGCGCGGCTGTCTGCCCCATAATCTGGAATCAAGCCACCACCAATGCACCGGGAGCGGCTTTTTTCATGCCCTCATGAGCATTTGAGGGCGAATAACCTACTCGCGGCGAAGAATCGCCACCGAAGAAAAGGAGAGAGTAACACATGGCACTCACGCGCAAGCTGCTGAAAGGCATGGGACTTACCGACGAACAGGTCGACACCGTAATCGAGGCGCACACCGAAACGGTGGATGGCCTCAAAGACCAGCGCGACACATACAAGGCCGACGCTGAAAAGCTCAAGACCGTACAGGCTGAACTCGACCAGCTTAAGGGCGGCGAGGATTGGAAAGCCAAGTACGAGACCGAGCACGCGGCGTTCGACACCTACAAAAAGACCATTGCCGCCAACGAACAGACGGCGAAGGTCAAGGAGGCTTACAAGGCCCTCCTGCTCGAAAACAAGGTGGATGACAAGCGCATCGATTCCATTCTGCGCGTTACCGATTTCGCCGAAATGAAACTCGGCGAGGACGGCAAGCTGACCGATGCGGAGAACCTGTCCAAGGCCATCAAGACCGATTGGGCTGGCTTCATCGTAACGGACGGCACGCAGGGTGCGCACGTGGACAACCCGCCCAAAGGCGGCGCGACCATCACGACCCGCGCTGACATCTACAAGAAGGACGAGCATGGTCGGTACGTCCTGTCTACTGCCGAGAGGCAGAAGGCACTTGCCGAGCACCCCGAACTGATGAAATAGAAAGGAGCATGAAAGATGCCCGCTTCTTCCGTTGAAACCCTTACCAACCCCCGTGATTCTCTGCCGAACGTTTACACCAACGTCACGGCCCGTGAGATCGATTTCGTTACCCGCTTCAATGACAACTGGGAAGCCCTGCGCAATATCCTCGGCATCATGCGCCCCATCCGCAAGGCCCCCGGTTCCCGCCTCATCTCTTACACCGCTGATGTGACGCTGGAGAGCGGCAACGTCGGCCCCGGCAACGTCATCCCCTACTCCAAGGCGACCATCACTCAGGCGACCCTCGCCGACCTGACCATCAAGAAGTACGCCAAGGCCGTTCCGATTGAGGACGTGAACACCTACGGCGCGGAGATCGCGGTCGAGAAGAGCGACGAAGCCTTCCTGACCAAGCTCCAGAACGTGGTTCTGGGCGATTTCTACACCTTCATTAACACGGGTTCCCTGACCGGGACTGCCGCCACGTGGCAGGCCGCTCTTGCCAAGGCGCAGGGCGAGGTTCTCAACAAGTTCGCCACCATCCAGAAGGACGTGACGGGTATCGTTGGCTTCGCCAACATCCTCGACGCGTACGACTATCTTGGAGCCGCCGACATCACCGTGCAGACCCAGTTCGGCCTGACCTACATCAAGGACTTCCTCGGCTACTCGACCCTGTTCCTCCTGCCCGCAGCCCAGATTGCCCGCAACAAGGTTCTGGCGACCCCGGTTGAGAACATCGACCTGTACTACATCGACCCCGGCGACAGCGAGTTTGCCCGCCTCGGCCTCGATTACACCGTGCAGGGCGAGACCAACCTCATCGGCTTCCACGCGCAGGGCAATTACAACACCGCCGTGGGCGAGTCCTTCGCGCTCATGGGCATGGCCCTGTGGGCTGAGTACCTTGACGGCATCGCCAACGTGACCGTCAGCGGCACTTGAGCTATCGCGTAACGGCTGACTTCTACGACCTCGAAGACGGCGCGAGGTATTACCGCACGGGGGAGACTTTCCCCCGTGCGGGATATGCCCCCACGGATGCCCGCATCGCGGCGCTCGTTGGCAGCGATAACCGCTTGGGCCATCCTGTGATTGAGGCCGTACCCGATGCCGTAGAGGACAAGCCACCCCGAAAGCGGGTGAAACGCAATGACGCTTGAGGAGTTCTGCCTCGAAACGCACAACTGGTTCACCAACGGCATCTCCTACGGCGGCGAGTACACAATCGCCGACAATACGATTACGCTGTCCCAGCTAAAGCCGGGGCAGTATTTTCGCATTTATGGGAGTACTTTCAACGACGGCGTGCACCAGTACCCGTGCAACACCCTGATAGACGAGACCTTCGACGGCATCATCTACCCGATGCGGGTACCCGCGGCTGTGCTTGAGACCATCGACGCAATCACAGCATGGCAGAACGACCCCGCCAACGTAGAGGCCCAGAATGGCCCCTATCAGAGCGAATCGTTTGCAGGTTACTCGTACACCAAGGCAACGGCTACAAGCGCATCTGGAGCCGTCCTGACAGGCTGGCGTGCCATATTCAACGACCGATTGAAACCGTGGAGGAAACTTGCATGAGCCTCTTGAGCGCAGCTATGGAACGATGCACGATGCTGGACAAGCGCACCGTGGAGGATGGCTACGGCGGTTATACGACCGCATGGACAGACGGCGCGGCCTTTGATGCCGCGTGCGTGCTGGACAACAGTATCGAAGCCCAGACCGCCCTTGCACAGGGCGTAGTGGGAATCTATACCGTGACCACCACCAAGGCTCTGAATCTCCAGTATCACGACGTGTTCCGTCGCGAACGGGATAGCAAGGTCTTCCGCGTGACTACAGACGGCGATGATATGGCAACGCCCGCCAGCGCACACCTCAACATGCGTGTCGTACGCGCGGAGGAGTGGAGTCTGCCCAATGGATAAGGCGCAAGCCCTTCATGCATTCTGGGCCGGGTTTGACCTCCCCGCCTACGACGAAAGCACCGTCCCGGAAGATGCGCCCTTTCCGCGTATCACCTATCAGGTAAGTACGGGAAGTTGGGACGATGCTGTTTTACTCTCTGCATCCGTCTGGTACTACTCGCGCTCGTGGGAGCAGATATCGCAGAAAGCCGACGAGATTGCCGCCGCTATTGGCTGGGCCGGGAGCCTCCTGCCCACCGATGACGGGGCTATCTGGCTCAAGCGCGGTTCCCCGTTCGCCCAGCGGATGAGCGACCCGAACGACATGGTGCGGAGGATTCTGCTCAATGTCGTTGCGGACTACAAGACCATTTAGAAAGGAGCGAAACGCTCATGCCCGATACCGTTACCACCCCTCCCAAGATGCTTACGGGTGTACAGGCGGCGAGTTTCAATAACCTTGAGCTGAACGCTGGCGTGTTCCTGCTGGGCTTCGATGCCTCCAACATCGCGGACGCGACCGCCCTTCGCACGGCAGTTCAGACGGCTTTGCAGACCCCGGCGAACTATTTCGGTGCGACCAAGGGCGGCGGCACGTTCGTCGCTACGCCCGAGACGCGCAACATCGAGCTGGACGGCATGCGCTGGCCCATCAAGGGCAGCACCGTCATCGATAGCTGGGACATTCGCCTGACCGCTACCCTTGCCGAGGTCGGTCACACGAATTTCAACAAATCCATCATGGCTTCTGTTGCGGCTACCAGCGGCAAAATCACGACCATCCAGATCAAGAACACGCTTGAGGCCACCGACTACCTGTCTTCCGTGACCTGGGTCGGCGACCTGCTGGACGGGCGCGTTTGCCTCATTCAGCTTGACAATGCGCTCAACGTGGACGGTCTGACCCTGACCTTCGCCGACAAGGGCGAAGGTTCCTTCCCCGTCAGCTTCCGTTGCCATGCGGATAGCCTCACGGGCGATTACGCCCCGGCTGTCATCAAGATTTTCGGACTGCCTACCACCTGACCACCACACGACCGATTGAAGGAGGATAAACCCGGATGAAGCTGAGCGAAATGACCACCGTACAACTCGCGGATTGCCTTTGCGATCTCGCGGAACCCGTTGCCAACATCATGAACGACAAGGCCGTGATTGAGGCGTTGAAAACCGCCAGCCTTGCCGCCCGTGATGCGAACAACACCCCTCTCGACGTGTACAAGCCCATTGTCGCGCGGCTTCTTCCGGGCCTCCTCAAGTCGAGGCGCAAGGACACCTTCGCCGTTATCGCCGCCCTTACGGGCAAGACCATCAAGGAGATTGAGACCCAGAACGGCTTCCAGACCATCAAGGAGGCCCGCGAAAGCTGGGACGAGGAACTGCGCGATTTTTTCGTGCAAGCGCGGGCATAACGCCCCGCACAGCCATAGGCATTGCCTACAGATACCGCCCGCACTCTGTGCGGGCTTTTGCGCGTTTATGCGAGAACGAGATACGCACGGAGGCATGGCAGAATTACGTTGCCGACAGCCTGTGGGTACTGGCTACCCACAGGGCGGGAACGAACCATGACGGAACCCCGGCCTATCAGGCGTTTTCGGTTATGATGCACGATGCGGATGAAGGAAGGCCCGCACCACGCGGTGACGAGCGCACCGCAGAGCAGGTGAAGAACGACCTGCTGGCAAAACTTGACCGTCTAGCAGGTGATGAATAATGTTCAACGCAACCACCCTTTTCACGCTGGCTGGCAAGCTGGTACTGGATTCTGGCGAGTTCAATTCCTCTGTCAACCAGGCGAAAGGCACGTTCTCCGGCCTCGGCATGTCGATGGATTCTGCCATCAGCAAGGTAAAGCGGGGGCTTGTCGCTCTCACAGGCGGCTTGGCAATCGGCAAGCTGCTGAAAATGGGCCTTTCGTTTAACCAGCAGATACAGAACTACGAGACGAACTTCGGTGTCCTCCTGCAGAATGAACAGAAGGGCATTGAGATGACCGAACGCCTCAAGGATATGGCGGCGAAGACCCCGTTCGGCATTACCGACCTTGCCGGGGCCACGCAGAGCCTCCTCGCATACGGCGTAGAGGGCGAGAAGGTTGAAGGAGTACTTTCCAACATCGGCGACATTGCCCTCGGCGACAAGAACAAGCTGCAGTCCATCGCCACCGTGTTCGGTCAGATCTCCATGGCTGGCAAGCTGCTGACGCAGGACTACAAGCAGCTGCTCGGTCAGGGCTTTAACCCGCTCACCTATATCTCCAAGCGCACGGGCGAATCTCTTGCCGAGCTGCAGGACAGGATGTCCAAGGGCGGCATCACGATTGAAGAAGTCACCCAGGCGTTCAAGGACGCTACCAGCGAGGGCGGGCAGTTCTATCAGGGCATGGAAAAGGCCAGCGAGACCACGAGCGGCCTCATGTCTACCCTGTCCGATGACTGGACAACGTTCATCGGCAACTTTACCCAGCCCATCAATGACCAGCTGAGCGAGAAGGTTCTCCCGGCTACGATTTCCGCGCTGGGCCGCATTTCCGATGCACTTTTCGGAGCGGAGGAAGCCAGCAAGAAGACCAAGGCCGAGTTGTACGGCACGGACGAGAACGGCAACGATATCGACCCGAACGCCAACCTGTCCACGTGGTACGAAGACCTCATCAAAACGTGGACAGACGGCCTCCCGGAGACCGATGCCATTGTCAACGATTATGTGACCAGCTTCAACACGGAGACCGACCGCATCAAGAAAGCCATGCAGGATAGGCTCCTCGATACGGCTAACCCGCTGACAGCCGAGCAGAAGGTGCAGTTTGAGAACGGTATCACAAACATCGATACAATGCAAGCCCGTATCAAGGAATTGCTTGCAAGCTGGGCTGGGAAGAACTGGAGCGATATCCCCGAAGAAGAAAAACAAGAGATGCTTGATATGATGCAAGCTATGGTTGACGCGAATAATCTTCTTCAAGGGGATGGAACGGCTTCTACCGGGCAAACACCTCTCGAGCGCATCATGGATAAAGTTGGAACATGGGCAGAAAGCGGAATCAACAAGGTCGCTGATTGGATCGTCGCTACGATTGATGATGCTACGCAGCTAAAAGAGGTCGTTACTGGCTTGCTGGCTGTGCTTGTAGGCAAAAAGGCCCTTATCCCCGTGTTGCAAGCCTTGAGCACCGTTACCGGGATAGCGAAGGGCGATTTGCTTGTGCTTTCTGGAACGATTGCTTTAATTGCGACAGAAATTGCGGAAGTACTAAAGGCATACAATTCCGTCGAGATGAAAGCAAGGCGGGACGAGTACGAAAAGGTGCGCACGGAAGCACAGAAGCGCAACCTCAGCCCCTTGCAACAGGCAGATATAGCCGTTGAAACTGGACTTGCTTCTGCTGACCAGACCCTCGTAGCGGGAACGTATAACGCCTCCAAGGTGGTCGGCGATTTTCTGAATGGTGTCACTTTTGGGCTGGTCAGAAAAGGTTTTGAAGCCCTCGGCTTGGATTGGGAATCCAGAGGACAGGGCGATATCCTGGGCATGTATGACGATTTCTTCAACTGGCGCACTCCCGAAGCCATGCGTGCTTATATTGCTGATGCCGCGTACCAAAATGCAGGTGTTGGGCGACCTGACCTTGCCGAACGCCAGCTACCTCAGTTAAGCGGATACGCCGCTTATGGCGTTTCTGATCTTGAACGACAGGCCAACATGCCTACTGTCGATGTGTCGGAGGTTGGCGAATCGAAGATCGCCGCCGCCGCACAGGAAGGCATCGAAAATGCCACCGTGGATGTGACCGTCAATATCGACGGCATGGCCCTTCGCCGTTCGCAGAATCAGCTTGGACGACGGTTCAATTACGCCTACGGCGGCGGGAGCGGCAGCAGGCCCTCGGCGATGCGAGAGTAAGGAGGAATGACGATGACAACCCCATATTTCATCTACAACGGCGTAAATTCCTCCTCCCTCGGCTTGCAAATCGAGCAGATGTCCTCCCTGCCTGTTCCCGCCCGGAAGTATGAGTATACCGACATCCCCGGCGCGGACGGGCAGCTTGTGCGAGACTACGGCGCGTACGAGGACGTTCAAATCGAAGTGCGGTTTAACTGCATGCGAAACAACGCCGCCACTCCCGCCACGCTGAACGCATGGCTTACAGGCACAGGCACGCTCATCCACTTCGACGCGCCGACCTACTACTACCGCGTCAAGGCGGTGCAGATGCCCACCAGATACCGCTACCGCCCGTGGGGGAAGAACTACGACAGTATCAGCGTCATCTTCTTCTGTGAGCCGTACCGCTACATGGTAGACCCCGGCGTTCTGCGGCCTACGCCCAACACATCCTACGTGGTGCAGAACACGCATAACACGGCCTCCTTGCCGAAGCTGACCATGACCGGGACAAACCCCATGACCGTGACTATCACGAACGAGGCAGGGGTGCATCAAATCACGATTGCCGCCCCGCACGCCTACGTTGACACCAAGGCGAAAATCGTGCACAACGGGACAGACCCGCTCAATTCGCTCACGACCCTGCTGGATGATAAGTGGCCCCGGCTTGAGGTCGGTAGCAACACCTTCCAGTTCAACAACATCAACAGCATCGACATCGAACCCGTGTGGAGGGAATTATGATTTACGTTTACGGCCCGAATGAGACCGACTTCACGACGCTGGGCCTTGTCGGTGCGCTGACACCTTCCCAATGCACCTACACAGAGGGCGCGAACGGCGAGAGCAAGATCGAGATGCTTCACCCCATCGACGAGGCCGGGAAATACGCCTCGCTGGAAATCGATTGCATCCTGCGTGTTCCCGTTCCCGTGCGCAATCCTCCTGCCATCGTAG
>Ga0326512_10004587_pt1 | contig 10026 bp, 17 predicted proteins | sample 1_2617_0518_D_FD_203652 | JGI IMG/M metagenome (GOLD analysis project Ga0326512, IMG submission 203652) | Bovine rumen microbial communities from UC Davis, California, United States - 1_2617_0518 | ecosystem: Host-associated > Mammals > Digestive system > Stomach > Rumen | place: USA...
GCCTCGGCCCATTTGTCTAATAATTCCTTGCGCTCTTTAGCGGCGCTGTTTTTTTCCGACACTAGGCCGTTACTCTTGGCTACGAGGTCAATATACGATTGCAAATAAGTGTTATATACATCAACCGGGCTGAGGTCTGTGTCTGTGAGCGCGGCCTGCAGCTCCATTACGCGCAGCTGTTCTTCAAGTGCCCTCTTGTTCGCGGCTATGTGGTCGGCGGCTTCCTTGTCGCGTGCTGCCATACGGTCGGCGGCGGCCTTTTCTTCGGCTTCCTGCTCGGCTTTAGTCGCGGCGCTCTTGGTCTCCTCGAGTGCTTTTTTTGCTTTGGCTAGTTGTTTTTCGTACTGTTTAACCTGTCGCTCGAGGCTCTTTAATTCCGGGTCGTTTTTCATTTCAAGCGCGGCCTGCTCTTTGGTCATATTGCCGAGCTTCACTTCCAGGTCATATTTGTCCTTTATGGCTTTAACCTGCTCGCTCAATACGTCGCGCTGTTCCTGCCATACGGCGAGCTCTTCCTCGCTCTTTACAGCGGACGCGCCGGCGTCGAATATGTCCTGTTTGTTGCGGTGTTCTTCTTCAAGTGCCCGGGTTTTGCTTGTAGCCTCGTTGATGTCATTTAATACATCTAAAAAAAACTGTTTAACCGGCTGCGTTACATTCTGCCAGCCCTCGCCGATATTTTCCTTAAAATCGCCCCAGGCGTTTGACAGCTGCACTTCAACATTGGCGGTGGCTTCTGCGGCGCCCTTGTACTGAGCGGCTACCAATTCGATCGCCTTACCGTTTTCGAGCTGTTCTTTTGTGAGTGCTTTAATAGCGCCGTTTGATTCGCCCAGTTCCCCGGCGAGCCCTGAATAGGTCTTGTTCAGTTGGAGCGCGGTATTCTGCAGGCTGTTGCCTGTCACTGCGGCCATATCAATAGCCGCGCCCATAATCGCGCGGATTTGTTCTTCCGTACGTCCGGTGGCGGCTAGTGCGGCCATTACCTTAAGGCTCTGCTCGTCGCCTATTTCAGATATATTCTGCAATTCGCTTGCGTACTGTCTTAGATTATAAACGGATTCGTCATTAAGATAAGGGTTATTTTTTGCCGCGATTGCCAGGGCTTCTTCTGCTTTCTGCTGCACGCGGTAAGCGGCCGCGCAATCGTTCAGGGCGTCCACTGTCTTTTTAAGTGCGACGGTCACGCCCGCGACGGTAGCACCTGCAGCAAGGGCCGCAGAGCCCATTCCTTTGAGGTTTGCGGTTAAGCCTTTAGTTTTATTGCCGGCGGCGTCTATCTTGCTCCCTGTAGCGTCCAGCTTCTTTTCAAGGTCTTTCACTCCCTTATCGACGCCGGAGGTGTCTAATTTGGTGTTTATTTTAATTTCGCCGTCTGCCATGTATAGCCCCTTTTATTTTAGTTCCTGGAGGAACTCCTCCAGCGCCTCGTCCGGCTCGTTGTCCGTCGGATCCGGCAGTCGCCAGGCCTCGTACTGTCTCTGCCTGTGCTTCTCGTATTCGCTGTTTTTGCCTGTCGGTCTCCATAACCTCGCGCTGATAATGTTATTTAGCTCGGTGTCGTGGAGGCCCTTTAATAGTGCGCTGAACTTGTACCAGTGCAGCGCCGCGGTCTGCAGGTCGATTCCGTACTGTTCATAAAAAGCCGCGTAGATGTAGTCCGCGTCGAGCTCGTAATCTATTACCGGCTCGTTTGTCTCCCGGCCCGTCCTCCTGGGGAGTGTTTGCGCCGGGTTCATAAATTCACATAAAGCGCGGATTCCCTCCAGGCGGCTCTCCGGGATTTCGTATTCGTACATATAGTCGAACGCGTCCAACGTGGCGTCCTTTTCTTTCAAGTGCTCATTAAAGCGCAAAAAATAGCGGTAATCTGTTCTAATTGGATAAAGCCTCCCGGCCACTTCTACTGTGCTCGGGAGGTTTATTTTTTTTAAGTCAATCATTAAGCAGCCGGTGTGAATGTGTCGCCGCTCCAGGTTCCGTCAACCCATGTTGGGGTCTTTGTGCCGTCTGAGCTTGTCACGATTGTTACGGCTCCGGTGTCGTGCTCGTTAAGCGCAAGGTCAAAGTCGATAGACTGGTTCACGCTGTCGAGTGTGCCGAGTTTTACAACGCTGTTCACTTTCCAGGCTGAGTAGTAAGTTGTGGTCACTTCGCTTTCTGTGATGTCGCATTTTTTAGCATAGAAAACGAGCAAAACGTCGCGGTGTGCGTCTCCGCCGGTTGGCAGGTTGAAACACATGTCAAAAATTGCCTTGAAGTCGTCCTCGTCGTCGAACATTGTGAGCGACTGGCTGAGGGCCGGCTGGTAACTGTCGATTTCTTCCTCCGGGTTTTCTGAGGAAATAAAATCAAAGGTTTTTGTCTGTGGGTTGAAAGTCAGTGCGAAAGTTGTAGACTTTTTAATCTGCTTCCAGCTTGCAGCGGCTGGTGCTACTGCTACATTGATAAACGGTATGAATTTTGTCTTGTGCAAAAGTCCCATTTTTAAGCCTCCATTATTCACGCGGTTCGAGGTAGGTTGCTACTATTGCCGCGCTGTAAATTGTGTTGTTTTTATCATCAACGGCTATAAACTGCGGCAGCGTCTGCGCCTCAATCTGCACCGTGATTCCGCTTTCCTGGTCGGTGATTTCTGCGCCGTCCAGTTTTGCTGTTATTTCGTCCGCAAGTTCCCGCGCAGTTGTCCGGCTGGTGTTGCGGATATAATAGGCAAGATTCCATTTAAGCAAGCGCGAGCCGTCCTGGTAGCGTTCTTCGGCTGCCGGTGCCGGGTCATATCTCAGGCAGGCGGCGTTGTCCGCGTCGTCCGGGAGTATGTCGTTGTATATAGTGAACGCCAGGTTGAGCTCCTGTTCAACCCACGCGTTTATTATGTTGCTAACGTTTAATGCGCTCATTTACGAATTTTACCCATTTATCGAACCAGCGTGCCTTTGCAGCTTCAAACCACTTGGCGCAGGCGTTCGGGTTTGCCTGGTGCGCTGGCTTTTTGTATTCATAATATAAACGGCGAGCGTATGGCGTGCGCCAGACTAACTCGCCGCTCCCTATCCGGCTATTAAGTATTGCGGAATGTTGCAGCACTCCGGTTTTAATCGGGCAGAAAAAATTACTGTCCTGTAAAACCATGCTGTCTAGTGGCGCCTGAATGTCCCGGGCGTCTTTTTTAATGTCCGCAATAATGCCGGCCGTGTTCAGCGTGGTTTTTGTTTCAAAAATCATACTAAGGCCGCCTCGTAGTGGTGCACGGCGTTACCGTCGGTGGTGTAAAAGGCGTGAACTTCACGGACTGTGTAGTTTTCGCCGTTCCAGGTCACCTTTGCCAGCGGCTCGGGGATCACCTGCGGTGTCGAAAAAAACGGCGCATAAAATAGCGTCAGTCTGTCGGCTGCAGCTTCTCCCTCTGCTGTTCTTGCGCTGGCTTTAATCGGCTCCACGCGCACCTTTGCGAGCGTTACGGCTTCGTCGTAGGTCGGCGAGCCGTCGCGGTCATAACTGGCCGGTGCTGCATAAGTGCAGGAATGTATTAAAAGGCGCTCCGGTATCACTTCACGCCCCCTAAAATATGGCAATATATTTTTAGCCAGTTGTAGCGCTTCTGGTCGGCGCTTTTTGCGTTTATCTCCACGGCAATTTCTGCCGCTTTGGCGCTCATACTGTGGCTGTAGCTCCCAATGCTCTCGGAAGTGTCAATATTGCCCGATCCTGCCTCCGCCTGGTCTGCCTTGTAAGCCTCCTCAATCAGCATACAGGCGGCGTTGTCGTAGCCGTTTGCTGCTCGCTCTAAGATAAGCCCGTCATCATAAAGCGATTGGATAAAGGCCTTAGTCGCAAAGGCGTAATTGTTAAAGGTGGCCTCGTCCGGCACTTCTGCGCGTCCCAGCGTGTTCGAGTAATATGTATAATTTACATTTTCAAACGATAATGCCATTTTAGGCCCCCTTTAATTTTTAGTCGTCGGTTTTTGATACTACGCCTGAACGGCAGCCGTCAGCGTCGTATGAGTAAGCCTCGATAACGTCGTTTTCCTGTGTATCTACGGCTGCGCTGTAAGCTGTCCAGTCTCCCCATGTATCGCCATGCTTGAGGCGGTACTTTGTTGTGGTTCCGTTTGTTCCGGTTGTGATTGTTGCCTTGTGTGAGGTAATCGAAATAGACGGATTTAAAACATTGGAGTCCATAATAACGGCGGCGCTGTTTGTTACCTTGTGAGCATAAACGCGGCGGCCCTGAATTGCACTGGCTCCAATGTATGAGCCGGAGCCGTTCAAGTCCTGGAGGTGCACATCTACGGCCCATTCCTTAACGCGGCAGCACCAATTTTTATGTCCGCAGATAATGTTAGCATTGTCCGGGAGTGTTGCGTCTTCAAAAATCAAAAAGCCTGCAATCTTGCCGACTGCGCCGCTCTGTTTTACTTCGTCACCGAGCATGCTTGCAGATGTGAATTCGCTTGACTTTCTGATGTAGCCCATAACATCAGGATTAACAAGAGCCCAGCGGCCGAGTGTTGGCACTTTGTTTTTAGTCATTGCTGTTGCAATGTCGCAAAGTCTGTCGTATACATTCGACTTACTTGTGGCTGTTGACTGTCCTGCTACTGTTGCCTTGTCGAGCAGTTCGGTTGTTCCGTCTGTGTTAATCTGCAAGGCCAGGCCTTCTCCTGCTGCGTCGAGGCGGTTGGCCACGATATTGTCAGGTACTGCGCTTGCGTCGTATCCGTCGATTACTTCGTTTACGGCTACGTCCTTGTCGATTGTGTTAGTGTCATAAGAGCCGGCTGTGTAGCTCTTAGCGGCGCCGCTCTGTTTGTTGTAAGAAACGACTGTTGCGGCTCCTCTTACCGGGATTTTAACTGCGCCAGCTTTTGGGTCGCCCTCGTAGTCGTTGTTCCATACGATTCCGTCTTTCTGTACGATTTCTGCGGAAAGTTTAGCCTCCACTAATTTGGAGTATCTGTCCTGCAATGTTACTGCCATTTTGTAGCCTCCTGTTTAAATTTTAATTGTTGGGTTCAGGGCTTTAAATGCGGCGGTTACTCCGTCCGCGTCCTGGTTCCCGTTCATGGTTGTTACTGTCGGCGGGGTTGGTGCGTTTTCCTCGCGGAAAATATCGGTTTTACCGTCGGTCAGTGTCTTGAGCAAGTCGTCGAGCGATTTGCCCTTGTTTGCGTCGTCGTTCAGCGCATTTTCAAGCTGCGCGTTGATTGCGTCGCGGGTTAAGTCGTTCACAAACTTTTTTGCGCCCGTAAAGTCCTTAATCCTTGCCTGCAATTCCAGGCGTTTAATTTTTGCGTCGTACTCTGTTTTCGCGGTTTCCACATCTTTCTGATACTGTTCAACTTTCGCCTTTACTTCGTCATAATCCGCCATACTTTTGATTGTTTCGTTGGCCTTTTCAAGCTGCTGCTTGATTGCGTCGTAGTCTGCGAATTTGCCTTTCTCGCGGTTGATGTCGTCGCCGTTTAGTTTCATAACCTTGTCGATTTGTTCGTCGGTTAAGCCGAGTGTCTGCAATTCTTCTCTTTTCATTTTGTCCCCTTACGCGTGATTTTAACGCCGGCGCCCCGGCTGGTGTTAGAATGAATTAGCGCCTTTATAACGCGTCGCGCCTCGCTGCCTTATAGTCATTTTTTGTCTTTATTCCGGGATAAAAAAAACGGCAGGCGCCCCGGTGCGGTAGGGCGTCCGCCGCTAATAATTACTTTTTTATTTTTTTCTAATTGCTGTTTTTTGCAAAAACTAAACCAAAAATTACAGCAAGTAAAGCCAATACGGCGCCGCTAATTGACGCAAAAATGTTCTGAGCAAGTCCTCCGATACAACATAAAACGCCACCGATTACAGCCAGCGCAATAATTAAAACGGTTTTCCAAGTTGCCAGGTTTTTCTTCTTGCCTGCTTTTACTGCTCCAATAATTAAGCTAGTGAGTGCAAAGGCTGCGAGCCCGATTTCGACAATAATGTCGCCATTAAATTCGCAAAAATAACCCACGGCTACGGCTGCCGCAAATAAAAGGGCGCCTATAATTCCAAAAACATTCTTCATATTTTCAAACCTCCGGTTTTGCTCTATAGTCATTTTTCCGCGTCATTTTGGGTCTGAGTATCGACAATAAAATTAAAAAGTTCGCGATAATACCAAAACGGCATATATACGCCGTCCTCCGGGGCCGTGAACTGCTCCCCGTCTTTAATCAAAACAAGCACGAGCTCGCCGTCCTTGTACGGGTCGGGAGGTACCGGCGCCCAGTCTTTATTCTTGTGCGTACTCGTGCAGCTTGTCAGCCATATACTTAAAATCAGCGTCAACGCTGCCGCTGTTCGCGTCCTCTTTAATTTGGGCCGCCTCGTGTAGCTTCGCCTCATTCTCTCGCGCCTCCTGGAGCTCCTTTTCTGCCTTGCGTCTTGCCTTGCGCTCATTCTCTGCCACGCTAAAGGCGCCGATTGCAAACACTAAAAAAACTATGCTAATTATTACCGATATTGCTATTTGCTGCATTTTTTCCCAGCCTTATGTCCTTTATTTTGTCCATAATTAAATTAAAATAAACCGGTGTAAAACACGCGGCTATCGCAAGGCCGCTCAGTATTATTTCCCCGCCGTCTATGTGCACGCCGTGCGTTAAGTCTATAATAAACTGCGCGGTGTTCCAGCCGCCTATCCATACGGCCGCCGCAATCTGTCCCCATAGGCTCGCGCCTTTTGCGTGAACGCCTTTTTCGTCTTCTGTTGTTGTGTTATCTGCCATTTTCTAGCCGCTCCTTAACGGCGAGCCGGAACTCGTCTAATAGCTCCGGGTGATTTGTCCACAATCGCGGGCAATCTTTCCAGCCTACGAGGTTGTGGTGTGTGGTGATGTCGTCCGCCTTTAGTCCGTATCTTGCGCAGATTTCCGCCGCGAGTTCTTCTGCCGCCTGGAGCGTTGCGGGCGTAAAGTTCCCCGCGTCGTCTGTCGGGCAGAGTTCAACTCCTATCGTGCAGTTATTCGGCGAGCTTGTTGTGCTGGCGTATCGTCCAAAACGGCGCCGGGCCTCGTCGGTGTAAATCTTCCCGCTTATCGGGTCGGGCTTTGAGCTGCCGGTGTGGTAGGCCACCTCCCATTCAGGAACGGCCGCAATTATTAGCCCGCTCTGGTCTATGATGTAGTGCGCTGAGCCATAGCCGCCGGCGCCTGTTTTCCGTGCGTCGAAAAAATCGCGGTTTTGCTTTGCGTTCGCCTGCGGGTTGGCCGTCCAATGCATTACTACGGCGAGCACTTCGCGCAGCTTTTTTCCGGGGCGTGAATATTCGTTGATTGTCAAAAAGTCGTGTATTATCTGCATACTAGCCCCGCAATTCTACGAGCCGGTCTAGCTTGCTCTCAATACGTGTACAAGTTGCTACGAGGTTGTTTATGCTCGTGCCCTGCGCCTTTACGTCGCACTCTACGGCGTTCATGCGGCCGTATAGCTCGGTGAAGTTTACGCCGATTTTCTCGCGTTCCTCAGCGTCGCGTTTTTCGTTCTGTTCTAGTCGTTCCATAAGCCGCCCCGTTTTAATTGCGAGCTTTGCTACGGCGGTTATAATTCCGCCGATAAACCCCGCGATTGCTATACTTAATGTAATAATTGCCGCTATGCTCATTTTATAATTGTGTTACTCCCTCCGGCAAGTTTTTCACTTGTCCGACTGTTATCGTTGTATGGTCTGCATTTGTTAATACCTGCCAATTTGTACGATTTGCATAAGCTGTTGTTTTCCAATAAAGTTCTGCGGTTGTTGGGCTTATTTGTTTATAATAAAAAGTTGTTGTATATGTGCCGGGGTTTTTAAGGTACCCCACTACAGTTGCGTTTTCGTGATCTCCGGCGCTAATACCTGCTATACAAAAACCCGCGCTTCGCGCTGCCATAGCTATAGCCGTAGTAGAATATGGATTATTTATTACCACTGTTAATTTAGTATAATAACCGTTTGTTATGTCTGTATTTTCTCCAAACGATTTATTAGCCATTAATGTTATTATTTCTTGTTTATTTATTATCTCATACCACGCCCCCCATGATCCGTTTACTCGTACACGTCTATACAAAGATGTATCGTTATTTATAACACATATTTGTTGTTGGTAGTTTGCTTCGTTGTTAATTCTTAATGTTAATAAATATATAAATTGTGTTGTGTTGTTTGGTGCGTTTGCCTTATTTTGTCCGCATACAAACCCCACCGGTGCGCTGTTACAGTCTGAAAAACTTGACGTCGGATCGTTTGCAATTTTTCCCGCTAGCGCTGTATAAACTCCGCTCGATTTCGTCGGGTGGTTGCTGTTGGCGGTCGGTGCGCTATCCATTACGCCCGATAGTTGGAGCGCCTGCAATAGTGTGGCCGCGTCGGTTTTGTTTATATACTCGCTATAGCTGCGAGGTATAATAAGCCCGTCGTATCTGCTCATATCGCGCCCCCATTACCCACAGAAAGCGACGTTTATTGCGCCGCTAATACAGTTTACACGAATACCCGTTACGGCGTTCGCAATCATTACTACGGTGTTTTCGTTGAGTGTTACGCCGTCGCCGTAAACGTTGTCCCAATAGCCGCCGGTCGCGTTTTCGCCCAGCGTTTCGGGGCGGTTGCATGATGTTTCAATCGTGAATGAGCCCGAGTTGCTTGTGATGTGTACGGCGATAGTAACGGCCGCCACTCTGTCGGGCGGGTTGATAAATACGCCGGCTCCTGCCGCTATGTCCTGCTCTACATTTATCCCGGTTGTACCCTGTCGTGCTTTGGGTGTCACTCTACTGTATGCCATTTTCTTCGCCCTCGCTTGTCGTGATTTTGTCCGGCTCCATTGCGTCCGGCTCTGCGTGTTTTGCTAAAAGTAACTGCTGAAAAGCCTTTACTTTTTCGTCCTGCGCCAGGATCTGAACGAGCCGGGCGTGGAGTTCGTCGCTAATTAGTCTCATGTCGTTATAGTCATTTTTCAGGGTGATTTTAGGCATAAAAAAAAGCCCCGGAACTTCGGGGCCTTTGGTTATTCGTTGGTGCCGTATATTTCTTTCATAATCTTAAGCCGCTCTTTTATCGTCGTAAGTCTCCAGCCGTCCGCGGTCTCTACTGCGAATATCGGGAAGCCCACCACGGCGTCGCCGGCTTTTTCGTCGGTCAGTAAATAAACATGGAGCCCGCTGTCGAGTGTGTAGCGTATCACTTTGGTTTGCCCTTGCTGGGCCGCGTACTGTTCAATCGTCATTTAGTCGCTCCATAATTTTATTTAATACATTCAGGTTTGCGTCGCAGTTTTCTACATCTAGCAGCTTTATTGTTAAGGGCCTGGTAAGCTTCAGAAGCTCCAGCGCGTCGAGGCCTTTGTATAAGCTGCCGGTCTGCGGGTCGTAAATATGAATTACGCCGCCGTCTTTGTATATGTGCACTATATGGGCACCGCTGCGTTTCCAGGCAAACTCGATTGTATAACGGTTGTTAGATTTTAGCTCATTTTCAAGATATTTGAAAGTCTTTTTTATTGTGGGCTGTCCCGGCACGATATAACGCGGCGGCTTGCCGGTCTCGCGGTCTACCCACGCAAGCGAGGTGTTGTGGCTCAATACTTCGAGCATAGAGCCGGGCGTATTCGGGAGCGACTGAACGTTATATCCCCGGCGCCTCATTTCGTAGGCTACTACGCAGCTCTGGCAGTTTCTCTGATAGCCGCCGCCTTTTCTAAAGTTCGGATTTGGTTTTCCGCCGTCGGCGCTTTCAAAGTTCATGGCCTGGCCCGGTGTGGTGTCTGCTACTTTCTTATTTCGTGAGTTATCAAGCCGCTTTATTTCGTGCGCGAGCTTTTCGTTTTTCTTCGCGTCAATCACCGAGGGATTTAACGCTCGCGGCTGCTTGCCGTCTATCGTCCCGATAAACTCGCGGGCCGTGTCGCGTGCTATTCCGGTCTGTTTGGTGAAGTCGCGGGCCTTTGCCTGCCATTCCCCGATTTTTGCGCGTGCTGCCGTGCTGTCTACTCCGGCGGCTTCCTCGGTAAGTGCCCGG
>Ga0326512_10004588_pt1 | contig 10021 bp, 10 predicted proteins | sample 1_2617_0518_D_FD_203652 | JGI IMG/M metagenome (GOLD analysis project Ga0326512, IMG submission 203652) | Bovine rumen microbial communities from UC Davis, California, United States - 1_2617_0518 | ecosystem: Host-associated > Mammals > Digestive system > Stomach > Rumen | place: USA...
CGCCGTATGCGGTCGCCGTGAACTGTACGACTGTTCCGCTCGGAATCGCTTCGGTCAGGGCCGCAAACATAGCCTCCGGTCTGTCATACTGGAAGGTTGCCGCTCCCGCTCCACCGTTGGAACTCAGAAGGTATTTCGGCTGTGCCGTTACGGTCGGAGCGTTTTCGTCCACAACAAGATGGAACTGATTTCTTGACCTTGTGACGTAGACGATGTTGCCATAAACGGCATGAGGTACGGTGAACTCCGTACCGTTCGGGATCTGATCGCCTCGCCTGATTGCCGCCACAATCTGGAAGATGTTCGCATAATTGCCTCTGGTGAGCGTCTTCACTTCACCGAGAATCTCATCAAGTTTGCTATATACTGGTGCGTCCATTAGCTTGCCTCCTGAATCTCTGAAATAGTTGTAACCAGCGTACTGAGGTCAGTCACCATCGTGATATAAGACCCATCTGCCGTCGTTCTGGTTTCGGTCACAGTGCCGTCTCCCCATGTGTAAGCATCCGTCCTGACGGTTGTTCCGTTTTTCGTATGCACAACAGATGAAGGCTTCCCGTCCGCCCCGAAATTGACCGTCTGGACAGTCCCCGGCAGATTATCGTCGAAGTGATTTATTTGGCGAGTTAAATCATCCACCTCTGCCGTCAAATCAGAGTAATCCGAAGGGATAGAAGCAATGACTTCATTGCCCTTATCTTGCACTCTGCCAACCTGATTGTTGCCTTCGTTCGTGACGTTTCCGACCTGAGTTGTGCCAGCTTCGTTAACGCTTCCGACCGCGCTTGTTCCAGCATTGCCAACCGCTTCAACTACACTGTTTCCAGCGGCTTCGACGCGATCAATTTGTGTGTTGCCTTCAGCCGTCACGCTCTGTACTGCTTCCGGTACAGTCGTTTCGGAAAAGGTTTCAACGGTCTGCTCGACGCTCTCTTTGTCCTCTCTGACCTGTTGCGCCCATTTAGAAAAATTTGCCTGATCAGCGCAGAACTGATCATAAGTCCCGGTATAGCCGCCACGTTTTGCCGCTCCGTAAGCTGTCACTATACCGGCTGAATAGGTATTAGCCATAAGTCACCTCCAAAGTTCCAACTGATTCATTCACCAAAAAACTTACATCTTCCGCAAGGTTTGGCGTTATGGTAACATACATCTCGCCGTTCTGATCGTTCACATCAAACCATGCAAAGCCTGATTCTTCCGCGCCTTGCTGCGCAACATAAGCGTAATGCTTCGCGTTGTTCTGATAGTACGGTGATCCGCTTGCAACGGGTTCTCCGTCCTGTTCACCAACCGCAAAACCTTCCGCTTTCAGGGCGTCAGCGTCAGCACTTTTTTCGGATTCCGCGGCCGCATTCTCGGATTCTTTTGCGTTGTCCTCGCTTGCTTTTGCATTGGTTTCCGACTCCTTCGCCGCTTCCGCGCTATCTGCCGCGTCCTGCGCGTTTTTAAGCGTTTCGGCGCCGAGCTCGGTCAGATGGTCAACCCATGTCTGAAAAGCGTCAGGCGGTTTTTCTGTGGTTTCTCCGATGTCTCGCATAACAATTAGCGGATAGATAACACTTTTTGCAAGAGCATCATCCACATACCAGAAGATCTCGCACTCACCACTTCCCTTATATGTGGTATCAACATCACTAATCACCCAGGTCAGAGACGATTCACTTTGAGTCGTGACCGCTGGATATGCAGTCTCATCTTGTGGACGTTTGACCATGAGAATTGCGATTCCAGCACCATACACTTTGATAAGATAGGACAGATCAAACACAACAACTTCGCTTCCATGTGTTCCTCTTCGACCAATTGTGATTTTTTGGGCAGAAGAGTCGCATGTGGAAATCAACTCAGTCAGCATTTTTAATCCACCCCCTTTCTTTATCTTTCAACCAATGGGAATGTAACATTGTCCCACATTTCTACAGAATCATTATCTTTGGCAAACAAGAACTGCGCTCCGTTATTGTTTGCGTACATTGTCTTGGTTACAATGCCTTGCATCGGATCGTCATAAATAACCTGGACGAACTCCGGCATTAGAAGGTTAAGCAACATTCGCGTTTCTTCGTGCGTAAGTTGTCTGCAAGTGATATCCAAGCGGATCTTTGTTGCAACTCTATCACGAATCATTAATCCAGAAAGAGTTCTACCAGAATTTGGCCCATCGATATCATTTCTCTTCCACTGAACACCCTGGTAAGCGATGAGATTTGTTATATCAGTCCCATCAATTTTGATGCCTGTTGAAATAAGCATCTACTCACCCTCTTTCTTAATAGTAAATCAAGACGCATCCGTCTCCACCTTTACCACCTACGCCACCATATCCACCTTTCCCGCCGGTTCCTTCGATAACGCTAGGAGATCCAGTACCAGAGCTTCCGCCGCCGCCGCCTCCAGCTCCACCTTGCCCACCGTATCCATAATAAGCAGAATTGATTGACAAGGCCGGGATCGGTGTAAATGTCGCATTAGCTCCAGCACCACCATCGCCAGCGCGATAATAAGTTCCGTTACGAATAGCATCCGCACCATTTCCACCAGAAATAGTTCCTGGTTCATTGGTTAATGCTGCTCCACCACCAGCTCCACCGTATGCGATTTTGCTTCCTCCAACTGTATCACCACGTTTTCCACCATAGTTATACCAATAAGCATTGTTGTACCATGCATACTCTCCCTTAACCAAACCAAGTCTTACATCTTCGGGCTTTTTTTCTGCTCCATCATCTGCCCAATATCCGCCAGCTCCACCGTCAGCAAAATATATTACTTGTTTAGCATATTTTGCTCCGTTAAAGAAGTTTGTAATACCATCCGTAGATGACTCCCCAGAAGCAGATGAGTACGAAATAGTTCCATCAGAAAATGTAGTGTCACCACCAGATCCCCCAGAATTACTTTCGTCATGACTATAGTTGATCTCTCCACCCTGTCCACCTTCTCCGCACGAAAAGGAGAAAGATGCAGACGGGTTGGATATATCGACAGAGAATACTTTTCCTCCGGTTCCAGCCTCGCCAGTCGCGCCACCTGCTGCTGGTGTACTTGCTGCTGGGCCTAATCTTGCAGATTCCCCGTCTGCCCCAGCATAACCGCTCGATCCACCTTGACCTCCACCGATTAGTACCACTCTAATTCTCGGATTATCTTTTTCAAAAACAGACTCAGGAACAGTCCATGTACCACTACCAGTGAGAATTACAAATCTGGTAAAGTCTTGACCGATTTCTGGTGGATTGTATCCGCAAATAAATTGACAAGCAGCCTTTGTAACCCTTGAAAATGTAGATGATATTTTAGAAAGATATCCTGTAACCTGGTCACGGAAAGGGCTGGTGAAGCTATATAGATTTCCAGTTTTCTCATCGCCAAGTACGATATCGTTGTTAACCTCATATGCGCTGCCGTAATAAGCCTCAAGCCTATCAAGCACCGTTTCTGAATTTGGTAACGTAACCAGCGTGTCATCGTTGATACTAATTGTTCTTCCATCTTTACGATTGCCAATATCACGATGTAAAACTGTTTCTATGTGTTTTGTTGGAATTCCAGTAATCGTACCAGTTCCCATAACAATCGCTGCATTTGCATTATAAGAAAGCACACTCAAGTTACTAAACACCGAACTGTCACACGGTTGCTTTTGATACAATGCAACATAAACTCCGCTGCGCTGATTTGTATTTTCAAATATAGTTTCACGTTTGCTGGAATCATCAGCTTCAAATATATGCTCAGTTACTTCGATTCTATTGGTATATTCAAGTTGTTCTTGGCTACCGTCAGCATATATCTTATCAGAAGACAGTGAAATTGCATCTGTAGTAACCGGCGAAGTGAAAATGATATTTCCGTCATCATCTTTCTTCATAATTACGCCAGTAGCTAACAAAAGTTGATGAAGTGCCTCTCTTTTTGTGCAAACAGGAATCCAACCATAAACTTTGATGTTATCAACACCGCCACCATAGCTTATGCTGTTATAACAATTATAGGCCCAATCATCAGCACCGCCATCATAAGCGATTGACTCACGGTCAAGTTTTGCAAAATCAATATAAGCAGAAGCCCATTGTGCTGGCATATTATTTGATTGAGGTTTCCTGTTATATGGATCTTCTGTATATATAAGATCTACAAGTTTTGTACCATCACTATTCCAAAGCTTGTACTTACCATATTCTATGTCACAACAAATAGCCCGCATATAAGAAGTAACACTTCTATCATCAGGCCACAAACCAGCTAACATACCGCCGCAACAGGATGCTAATGGATAAATCATGGTATCTGGATGATTATTTGTTATATTATATGTTGTTCCGTTTATGATTGCTGTTCCTTCACTTGGATTTACTGATATTTCATAATCGGTAGGCGCTGTAGGAGTACCAAGCGAGAAAGTATCATTTTCATAGATGAAAAAGACTTCTCCATATTCTGGCCAATCATCATTCACTGTTTCCCTGACCACATCCATATAAACACCATAACAAGTGCTTTTTATAGCAGCAAGTTCTTCTGAAGTAACTTCTCCAAGATCTGACATTATGCCGTTACCCCAAAGTGGGAGCCTGTGTTCTGTTGAATTATTTAAATGTGTCACATATTGATAACCAGCTTGCACAAGTTCATTCAAAATACATCTATTAAGCTTGAAATGAACTTCTACCTTGCTGTTCATAGGATATCTGCTTATGCCTGTTTGAATCCGTATTGGGCGAAATGTATCCAATGTAGTAGACGCATCGGTTCCATCAAACAATCCCCTGTGAACCGTGTTATAAAACCTACAATACTTGAATCCATTTGTAAGCAGAATGTCTCGTAACATATTTTGCAACGAAACGTTATAAAACTTCTGCCCATAAAAAGTTTCATGCTCAAGCAATCCAATGATGCTTGTTGCACTTAGCTCATATCGTGTCGCGCCAACTCTCTTAACGTTTGTTAAATAAAACTTGCCGATTAGTTGCGCATCGCTGTAGATTAAAACCGGTGTAGCCCAATCTATTTCCTGAATCGCATCATTTCCATCATACACGACTGTGATATCCGCAGTATCTGCTGTCAGCTCCTGTGGCATCAGATTTACTGCAACATGCGTCGTGAGACTTATGATGGTATCATCGTCAAATGAAAATAAGGGATTGCTTATGTCATCCCCTATATAAACCAAAGTTGCCACTTACAATCCCTCCCCTTATGCATTAATCAAAGAGCTACCGTGTTCCCTGGCAACTGCTCTTGTATCATTATAAATAGCACGAGCAAATTCTCTTCCGTTCAGATTAAACACAAATTCCGTGTTTTTACGATTACCACCGTTATCCTTGGAACTCATAACTGTCATCATCGCTTCAATGACACCCTGTTTGATACCAGCGATGATCTGCTCGTTATTTGCTACTGCGGTTTTGCCGTTCGCAAACTGACCAACAAGCTCGTTATGGTTTGCCATGAACAAACCATCTTCTGGGAAACCACCGTTTGCATACCATTCTAGTTTAAAATTAGGAATCGGAATGCTAATACCAGCAGCTGTCATCCAGTCCCAAGTCCAGCCAATATGCGGAATCTTCGGTCGAGGCAAATACCAAGTAAAATTAAACAGACTTTTTATTTTTTCAAGGTTGCTTGAAATCGTTGAACGAATATTTCCAAAAGTATTTGCTGCGCTGGACTTCATACTGTTAAATTTGCTAAGAAGTTCCGTTAACTTTTGCGAAATAGTTCCAACGAAATCATTCCACTTATCCACAAACCCCTGAGAAAAACCTTCAACAGTATACCGACCAAGTTCTGCCATTACCGTAGACGGAGAATGAATACCAAGCAAAGTTTTAAATCCATTAATAAACGGGTCTACAATAAGCTCCTTGATCCATGTAACAATTGACAAAAATGCTGTTTTAAGTCCGTTTTCAAATCCTTCAGCGAGGTCATCTAAAGAATGCGTACATACATATTCTTTGATTTTTCCTACCGCATCCTTAATAAATCCATAAATCAGATTAACGGTAGCACCAAAAGCCATGCCCAAAAGTGTCCACGCCAGTTTACTGATAGTAGTAAAATCTATATTAGAGACAAAAGATATGATAGAATGAATCAGAGAATCCCCAATTTTTACCCAATCAGCTTCCATCAACCATGTTGACAATTCATTCATCGCACCAATGAAGAAATCGCTAATTGCTTTCCCAACATTTCCCCAGTCAAGGCCAGAGAGAAATCCAATAAAGAAATCTACTCTTGACGTAAACCAGCGAACGAGAAGAGCACCCAAATCTCCAAATTTTATGTTTCTTATCACCCCGTTAAGTGATCCTGAAATAGAATCTCCAATCGTTTTAAATCTGATTGTTCTTAACGCTTCAAGTATAAAAGAAACTATATTTGAAAAATTTTTCCCTAAAGTGCTTCCCCATTCGTCCCACTTTTCTTTTTTTGGGAAAATCGAATTAATTTTTTCTCCAAGTAGCTTTCCAGCACCAGCCCAATCGCCCCTGCTGATTGCATCTTTAATGCTGTTGACAAAATCGAGAATTTCCTGTCTGATCGGCGTATCCTGGAACATCGTAGACGGATCCAATCCCCCAGCTCCACCGCCACCACCAGTATCGCTTGGAGCTTCCAGCCGGTTGATCTCGTCGAAACCCATCAACTGATTTTTCCACTCTTTTGCTGCTTTTGCACCGCTTTCTGTTGTTTCGGCGAATTTTTTGGTAACACCACTCGCTTTAAGATATGTAGCTCCAGTAAAAGCGGAAATCAATTGAGCTATAGCGTCTGCTACTTTGGTTATTATAGCAACGATTGCATTAACAATTGGTGCTATAGCAGCAAGTAACGCAACAAAAGCTGCCCCAAGTTGATTCTTCATCTGTAAACTTGAGGATGACATTTGATCCATCGATTCAGCAAATCTTTTCCCGATAGTATTAAGAGTGCTGCTGAATTTATAAGCGTTCTCCATTCCTTCTTTAGTCGCATCAGTAATTGCCTTAATGAAAGCTCTTATAATGCGATAAAAAGCAACACGCTTAAAAGACGATATCATTTTTCCAATTGCAGTATTTGAAAGATCAAACAATTGCTTTAGCTTCGTGAATCCTCTTGATGCTCTATTAATCGTTCCTGGGAACGCCGATAGTGAACTTTTTAATCTGTCAAATACAGACACTCTTTTTGTATATACTTCGTTGGTTTCTTCTGTTTTTTGAGCCATATCTGCATTTGCAGCAGCGGCAGCTTTCTGAACGCCTCTCATTTTATCCAATACTTGTGCGAATGCATTCAGCTTTGGAATCGTAACACCAGCAAGTATACGGTTAAGTCTTAAAAGCGAATTAGAAAGCTTATCAATTTCATCGGCAGCACCACTTGATTTATGAGAAACTTCAATTTCAAGTTTTTCCATTGCGTCTGCCATCATCTGACACCTCCTTCTTCGGAGATTTTGCCTCAGACTTTTTCTTTCTCGCCTTTTGCGCAGCCATCATCTGCTCAAGAGTCTTCTGAGTTTTAAGCATTTCCTCGCGCTCTCTGCGTTTCTTTTCGGCTGGAGTAAGTGGGAAAATATCTAAAGGCTTTTCGCGGTAGTTCTCACACTTCTGACCACGCTTACGAAGAACATTGTAAAGAGAAACAGAGAGTGCTTCATAGAAATACATTCCGGTCAACCATGCCATCTCGTTGTCCAGCTCTCTCTTTATCTTAAACGCTTTCCGATATGTAAGAACCAAATAAGGAGATCCATCCCAGAACTGCTCTAACGTCATGCCCATGACAAGGTACTGTGGACAAATCTCCTCGAATATCTCAGTATATGTAGACGGTTTTTCCTTCTCTTCCTCTGGAAGGCTTAGAACTTCACCGTCATTTTGCGAGGGTTTGCGACCGTTCCCTCGTCTTCTGTTGCAATAAGGGTCTTGAACGGTTCGGTATACAGTTCAGCCAGATAGGCAAGCTCGTCATCATTCAGACCATTAAGACCATCAAAGAGGATCTTGTCCGTGGCTTCCTGTTTCATGTTCGGATGATGCCACTGGAATGCGCCCCAAAACAGGAGCGGGATCATCGTCATGCTCTTAGACGCAGCCAGGTTGATATCAAGACCTGCGGCCTCACATTTCTTCACGCTCTTACGGCTGAACTCCAATGTATATTCATGCCCGGTTTCCGGGTCAGTAATAATCATCGGCTTCATTTTCTCGTTCTTCTTGGTTTCGCTCATCTCATTCTCTCCTTAAATGTGAAAGATATGGGGCAGTATTGCGCTGCCCCTTATTTATTACGCATCAGGTAGACGCAGCCGCGAAGACATAATCTCCCTTTGGAAGAACGTTCGCATTGTTCTCCAGAACGGAATCAACCTCTGCGCCACCAAAGCCAAGCGCAAGCGGTTCGCCAGCAAAATAGCAGCTTTCCAGACCGGTATCCTCGCGATACGCAATCTCAAACCACATCTGCTTGCCACCAGTCAGTTCAGCATAGGCAGCAACACAAGCATTCCATGCCGTGCGGAATTCGGTGCAATCATTCGCAGTCAGAGCAATGGATCCACCGGAATCGCCAAGGCCAGGAATATAGGTGTGGTTCTTTTCGGCAGAAAGGTCGGTACTCTGAAGCGCATTCGGCTCGTTAAACACGGCAGGAATCGCCTTGATTCCAGGAATCGTGGTATACCCAGAAGTTGGACGAGTGCCGGCAGTTGCTTCTACGGCATATTTAACAAGAATGCCAGCAGTAGACACAGCATTTACTACCATAAAACATATCTCCTTTAATCAGATTTCGGCATGGAATCTCCACCGCCGATTGTTCTACGGAACCTTGCGATTACCGTAAAGGTTTCGACATCATCAACGGATGTCTCGGATAGTTCTCTGTAATAGAGCTTATTAAACGCATCCTTCGCAGTTTCCAGGATGGAATATGCCTCGGATGCCGCAGTTCCCTTCTTGTTGCTGATCACCTGCATCTCAAATGAGGACTGCCATTGAACATCCTCATAATCCAGTTGCATGTTATCCAGAGTCCGATAATGCTCGATCTCATGGATATAGCAAGATGGATAAGAGGATGGAACAGGAATTCGTCTGCTGGAACATCTCGCATTCGAGTGTGCAGCAGTGATTGCTTTGGAGATGTAATCGTAGACAGCGTTTCTTGTTACCTGGCTCACCCGAATACCTCCTTTGCAATCTTTTCAACGTTCCGCTCAATTTCCCGTGCCGCATAATACATCGGCATCTGTGGCTGGATTTCAGTGTACTTTTTCTTCTGATGATGCCAGCTACCATACTTGACATATTCCTGTGTGTTCTTCGCAGAGAAAGAACCAGGAGACGTATCAACCGGAGCAGTTGCTCTGTCAGGATGATTCCCGGCAACATCGCCAGCACCAAACTCAATGAAATACACATCCTTGCCTTGAGCGATTATTTTGAACCCAGTCTCAGTTGGTTCTACCCAGGTATCCGGAGCTTTGTTGCCCTCCACCGCTCCCATCTCAAAGCGCACCCTTGCAGTTTGCAATCCAATTGCAGCAAGCCGAACCATCAACTCTTCGGACTTCTTCTCTGCAAATTTTTTATACGCTTCTAAGATCTTCACGGCATCTCGGATGGAACCCGGATCCATTTCGACGATTACTTTTCTATTCGCCATCAGACACATCCACCTCTCTCAGGGCAATCACTCGCCCATTGATAGTGGTTGCAACTCCTGTGCAAATGTAGTTATAATCGTCCGCATTCTCGCCCGGTTCCTTCCCAAACCAGAATACCGTTGTGTCATCAAACGGTGTCATAAGATCCTCTGTTACGGCAGACCTTGTGAAAGGATTTTCAATTCCGAAGAACTGCACCGCCGCTGTGCCTCTCCCACCAGAGACGTTCATCTGAGCCTCAACAGGTTCAGAATAGCTTGCAGTGTGTTCACCGGTCTTGTATCCATTCTCATCAACAGCTTCCGTCTCACCCTGGTACAACGCATACCAGATACTCTGACG
>Ga0326512_10004589_pt1 | contig 10021 bp, 14 predicted proteins | sample 1_2617_0518_D_FD_203652 | JGI IMG/M metagenome (GOLD analysis project Ga0326512, IMG submission 203652) | Bovine rumen microbial communities from UC Davis, California, United States - 1_2617_0518 | ecosystem: Host-associated > Mammals > Digestive system > Stomach > Rumen | place: USA...
AGACTCACCAAAGTCATCACCTGAACATGGAACAGATTCAAGGTTGTTATTAACATTGAAACTCCATTCAAGATAACATGGATACTCATAATCTGCAATAGATTGTTCTGTATATGTTCCTTGAGGAGCAATGTATACTGAAACATCTGCAGATTTAGGGAATACTGTTTTAGCAGGAATAGTCCTTGCAGGGTTCTGTTGATTAACCCTTGGATAATTGGAACTGAAAGTAGATGTGTATGTTGGGGCTTCCTCATTAGAACCACTACATTCAAATTCTCCTAATAGACAATTATCATATCTGTAAGCATCCTTTTCAGTTTTAGCGAAACCATTGATTAAATTACAGAAATATGGGTCTTGTGGTGCATCAGTATTAACTTTAAAAGTATATTTGTATACTCCAGTAGCAACTGTTTCTTTACGAATATTACCCTCACCATCATCAGAACCTAATAGGAGTAACCATGCATCTTCCCATCCCTCTTTATATCTACATTTATCTGTAAATGATGGATTAGCAGTAGCAGATGTACGATAACTACTCATACGAGTAGTAGCAGTACCCATATGACCCTCATCATCTTCCATCTCAATTTCTCTTTCGTGATTAAATTCAGAACCACGAACAAGAACTAATGGGTCGGCTTCTTCATCAGGTAGTCCCTGAACACCTAAATACCAATAATGATAAGATAAGTTTGGTGCAACTTCTTTAACCATAATTATTTATCCTCTTTTTTAGCCTTTTTAGCGACTTTTTTATCTTCAACTTCTACGAATTGACCGCTCATATCCAATGCATTGACAACTCTATCCAAATCATCAGGCACTTCAATTACTTGACCATTCTTCAAGTAACTGCCTTTTGGAACTAATTTATAAGCCAATAACTCAATACAAAAGCAGTCATCCTCTCCAATATATTTATACTTCATATCTTGTACCTAACATCAAATTTAACTCTAATAAGATTAGAAAAGAATATCATGTTGAACTGATTCGCTTCTTTCCTTGAATTGAACATCAATGCATTGATTGATGTTGAACCAGTTTCAACAATCTCATAAAAATCAGAAATACTGCCAGTCATCTTTGCAGTATTGAGAACAGATACTAACTGTTCTTCGTAATCATATAATTCAGACTGCAACAACCTTTTATCAATGGTTTCAGTATGTAATCTTATCTCTACTCTCCTTACATACTCTGTACAACTTGCATTACTGTTTATAACTTCCTTTTTGCCCACTTTAAAGGATATTGCAGGTAGACTGATGTTCGGATTCATTTCCGAGTCATCATAGTACACATCGATGTCTTTGAACTCTTCAGAGTTCTGTATGACATTTCTCAAGTCTACAAGTATTTCTTCAAATACTGACATCCTACCACCTCAAAGGAGTTGTTTTGACAAGTTCAGTCATAACAAACATCTCTTCATCATCGGCTATCCCATGTGCGACCTTATAACTGTCTATAGCATCATCTACGACCGCAAAGAGCCATTTACCATACGATTTAGCGTTCTTTTGCTCATCATTCATGACTCTTGCCTCGTATTCCCAAACAGACATCCAACAGTACCCTGCAGTAGCAGTATAGACATGATCTTCCAGTTCTGCAGGAACTTCTTCCATATGGAGTCTTGATAGCACATAATACTTTCCATTCTCATAAAAAGCATCTAACTGCTCAAGAGTGAAAGGAGCATTGTTGTCTCTGAAACAGATCTCATGAATTCTGAAATCCGCATTGTTTGGAGTAACCAGTTCAATAGATTTGATGTTAGTCAGATTCCTTGAAGTCTCACTCATAGTTTGAGACTTACGAATCTCAAAAATAACTTGAGTAGGTTTGCCAACCACTAATGGCTTATCCTCTTTAGCCTCAAGCACAACCCTTGGGTCATAGCCTTGAACATATTCAGATATGTTCAACCTCAAATCTGAAGATGAATGATCTCCATCCTTTGCCTCAATGAGAACTTCAACATAATCCAAGCCACTAAATTGTTGCCTATTAGTCTGAAACAAGAAAGAATCGCCCTCATAGATGATAGGATATTCTTCTCCAGTCTCACCATCTATGGCATAAAAATACTCCTCAACTGGATATATCCTATCCACAGACTCAACTTTCAAGAAGTGAAGTATTTTATAGTATTCTTTCGTTTTAAGCATAATATTTAAATATCCTCAAATGCGATGTGTTTAAATCCCTCACCATCGGAAATAATCAAATATGAACCCTCTTCATTATGAACAACACCAATGTTGTTGAATTTCTTTCCGAAAGCCTTTGTCAATGCAGTTTTGGTCAGTTTAACATCTTCTCTGACTACTGGTACTGCATCCGCACCATTTTCGATTTGCCTGTCCAAATCTTCTAATTGTTCATAGAGTTGTTTGGCTTTGGGAAATCTCCCACTAAACAACTCTACAAATTTATATTTAAGAGCCATCAGAACCACCTATGGTTCAGATGGTTCAGGTGTTTCAGGTTCTGATGGTTCAGGAGTAGTAGAATTACTCTCTTCAAGAGCAGTAATTCTTGCATCTAAATCTTCTAAAGTCTCCCACATTCTGTCTTTATGGAATTTGTTTCCAAAAAACAAGTGGCGAAACTTATACCTTAAAGACATACTTTATCACCCTTATAATCCAGTTTGTTTGAGTATAGCATCAGGATGGTGACATCCGATACCCATTTCCGCCCAAACCTCTATTCCTTTCTTGAATGGGTATTTATCTTGAGTATAAGTGTTAATATTGATTAAACCGCTAATAGGGTTGCTTAATGTGGAATGTAATGGGTTTACATTCTTATAAATGGTAATTGGTTTAACATTCTTATCAATACAGTAAGCAGTACCATCTTCAACTGCAGTTTTAGTATTGGTGAATTTAACATCTTCCACATTATCCATACTGAATGAACCATTCAAAGCAGAATAGAATTTGTTCGCTTCTCTAACTTGGTTAGAGTTTAAGAACATATCGGTGAAAGTGTATTCTTGGAATGTTTGGTCTTCAAATGAATATTTCAAATCGAGAATATCATCGTTGATTTGAGCAGATTCATCCCATGAACCATCATTCAAAGTGATTGGGTTACCTTGAGCAAAAGTATCCATAGCATTGAATATGTCTCCATTAATTTTACGAGCCATACCATAAGCCATTCTGTCCATTGCTCTTGCAACTTCATCAATAAAACCATTTTCTTTTAATTTGGCTTCAGAGTATTCAAATGCATAACCAAATTGATAGGTGTCCCCAGTCTTTTTGGTAATGGTTGAAATATCGATTTTAGTTAAATCGGATAATTCTGATACTGGTAATGGTTCACTCATTACACCTTTTTGAATGTCATCTTCCGCATTGTTCTCATCGATAAAGTATGAAAAATTAGTTGAACCACCTAAATCTACAACTGGAAAGATATCCAAAAAGTAGAGGTATGGTTTCATTTTTGTTAAAATTGCCCTTTCAAAAAATTCCTTACGGAGCATTTTTTCAGGACTTAAAGTAATAATTGGCATATTAAATAATAACTCCTATAATAAACTCTTATAAACCTCTGTATCCAAAGAGGACTGCAATTTTCTTTTCTTCACCTGCTTTAGCAGATTCTAATGCGATGGTGTCACCACTATTAGCCTTATCAAAGACATTGTTTCCCTCATAACCAATAGCATTTCCAACTGCAACCGCACTATTTTCTGCTTTCAATTGTATTGCTTTAACATAGTCACCCCACAATTGAACAGTAGCGATTCTACGATTGTATTCACCACTTTGTGCAGATTCACTTGGTCTATCCTTATAGAATGCAGGATGGTCGATTACTTGACCAATAATCTTATCATTTTTACCTGCAGGTTTAACAGTCCAGTCATCTGTATCAAAAGTAACAAAGTCTCCTTTGTGTACTGGTGCAGAGAAAACACCTACTTGGTCATTTCCTGCAATACCTTGTACAGATTCCATTACAGTATAATCCCCCTCTTCTACGAAGAAAGGCAAATTAATTTCATACGGATTTTGATCCCTTATATTAACCATAATCTTAATATCCTATAATTTTTATAATCCACTTTCTGCGAACTCTTTTTCAAACATTTCATCTGTGTATTCTTCCTCTTGGTCTCCATCATCTTCAGATGGGTCATTACCATCATCAACATGGACATCATTAGGAGATACACCTTTAGAACCTTTAGCACCAGTCATTGTTTCCAAAACAACTTCTAAATCATCTACACTAAAATTCTCATATTTTTTAGCAATCTTCTTATTGCCATTAGAGATTTTGTGTATCAAATCATCCTTTTTGGATGCGACAAGACTGTTGTATTTAGATTCGATATCTTTCAGACTATCATATTCCTTGAGTTTAGCATCGCTATCAGAATATGAGTCCTTGATTTCTTTAATCTCCTTATCTTTTTCTTGATTAGCCTTTTTCAATTGCTTAATCTGACTTTTGAGAACTCCAATGTCCTCATTCAATTTCTTATTATTATCTAAAGCATCTCTTAATTGCTTATCATCCATTGCTCTATCCTCGTTCTGCACTTCAATCGAATTATAAACGATTTTGCTCCTCGGAGTCTTTGTATACCCAATCTCTGTCATGACAATGTTTTTAGGGATATAATATTCGCCCATATCAATCAAATCAAACTCAAATACTGGACTGAATCCCATTCCACTCAAATCGAGATTGTTCGGTTCATCTGCTTTTAATAAGCCATCTTCAACAATAAAATTAGACATCTCACCAACAACATCCTTGGAATGTTCTTTAGTAACATTCATTCTTGGTGTGCGAGATGCAACTTCAATCAAATTGTCAACTGTATATTTGACTGGTTTATTGATTTTAGCATCCTTGTAATCAAATTCACCAGTTTTCCATATTGTAATCATAATCTTCTCCCACTTGCTTGGCTCATATACTCATCATCAGGAGCAAATGCATCAATTTCACTTGCATACTCTCCACGAGCCAACATAACATAATACTCATCAGAATAAGTGTAATCTATAGGGTCTTTCTCACATCTGCCTTTCGGATGGTCTAAAGGCATTTCTCGAAGTGTCCTTGGCGGTAATGACTCTTGCATTCTGCACCAGTCACAAACCCTATCATCATTAGCGGTAATCCAGTTATAGAGTTTATCCTCACCATAGACAAATTCAAATACATTCCTTTCAGACTTCTCCTTACCCCATATCAGATTGTTGCCGACCGCATCAACCAACTTCTGAACCGCTCTTTTGAAATTAGGCAACAGATTGAATGTATCCTTGCTCATATTGTCTCTGAAGAACAGAGACTTCACTTTAATTTCACCGCCAAGTTGATTGACCATATTAGACAATGAATCATTCATCAAATCCAACATTGATGTGTCCATCTCAACATATCCAGTATGGGGAATGCTATAATCATCCAAAATAGACAAGAAATACTCACGAATATGAGAATATCCCTTATCATAAGCGGTAGTATTCAATTCTGACTCAAGAGAAGACATAATTTCTTCAATCTCATCCACAATGTCTTGCAGAGTCATTGATTGCAGTAATCTATATCTTTGTTCAAGTAACATCAGACAAGCAATCAGAACCAATTGCTCATCGGTTTCAAAATAGGTGGGTGCAGTAAATATTGCCAATGGGTCATCATCATCCTCATATGGGTCATAATATTCATCAGAATATTGTATCTGTGCAACCATAGCCTACTCCTTGTTCTTTTGTGTTTCATATGGATTATCATCGGTTGTCAATGCAGTAGAGTTCTCCATGTTTTGAGATTCCTCATTCTCTCCATCAACACCTGCCTGTAGATACTGTGTATCCAAATTCTCATCACCAGTCATGAAATTCAGATATACTGAACCTTTCTCCTTGCCTTGTTTCTCAAGTTCAGGGTCAATCAGATCTCTCTCAACCCATGATTTAAGGAACTGTTGGCAAAATTCTATGAACAATACATGACCAGTACGATTATCAGTCAACTGCACTTGAGCGGTACTCCTATTGGATGATTCGCTTGAATACAATGATTCAGGAGTAACTAAACCCTCAAAGAGAAGTTTCTTCAGACTCTTGATATATTCCTCAATCTTCGGAAGAACATTATCACCAACAACATCGAGTTCAATACCATATGGGACAGTAATAACACCTTTCCTATGATAATCGCTCAACTGATTAGCCAACTTATCTCTTGCTTTCTTATCAATCTTGGTTTCTTTCCTTTCAGAGTTACCAAGAGTAGCAACCATCACATTAGCACTCTTATGCACAATAGATGGCATCATTCTTGTGAGACTTTCAATCTCATAAGCAGTATCGATGACATTCTTCACAAGGGACTGTCCAACACCATCTATTTCAATAAGAATCGGATTGGATATTTCATCAGGCTCAAATTCTACTGTAATGACATCCTCTTCCCTGTAGTCTTCCCAAAAGGTTGAACCTTTCAGATTCTTAACCGCTTCTTGGCGAACAACCAACTGTTTGTACAGTTTAATCCTACCGAACTCATCAAAGTATTTCTTGACAAGACTTCTCTCACCATCAAATGCCAATAATCTTAAATTGTGATGTCCCTCAACTTCAAGTTTCTCATAAAACAACTCTCCATCAACAAGACACTTCCATAAGCACTCATACATCAGATTACGAAGATTCCACATCTTCTCCGCATCCAATATCAAATCAACTGCCTCTTGGTCATCACCCTCAATCACATAACTTGAGATTGATTTCATAATCAAATTGTTGAGAATCCCATAAACAGTCGGAAACTTGGAAGCCTTTCTGCAATTCTTGATAGTTGGCAGAATTTTAGGCGGAGCAAACTTAACCCAGTTTTGGCTTCTCTTATCATATCCCTCTTCATAGAGGTCATCGACCCCAACATTATGGATACGATTCGGTTCGACATTCTGAACCTCAACTCTTCTAAATCTGTCTAAAAAACTCATCTGCACCTCCTAAAATCAATATACACAAATATCATTCATACTAAAAGTGGAAGCAGGTTTGTCAGGACTCAATTCACCACGAACACCATACACCGCATAACACAATGCATCGATACTGTGGTCATCTTTCTTGACTGGCTCTTCCAAGAGTTCTCCATCCTTGTTTTTCTTCCATTCGTACATAGGCATCTCTCTAATCAAATTAACACAACATGGAGCGATATGAACTTTAGTCTCTCTTGTAGTGTCGATTTTAGCCTTAACATTCTTGACAGATGGATAAGTATTCAAACCATTTCTGCAGAACACCTCAATCTTTTCAGGGTCGGCAGAATCCGCATAAACAGACTCAATGTCATCAAATGATAAGCCATTCTTAATCAAAAGAGCCTTAATCTCATCCAAGAACTCGCTATTAGTCATTTCAGTCTTATAAACTTCTCCAAGAATATAAAACTCCTCATCATATACTCCACATAATAAAAAACAAGCAGGAGAATTCCATCCCCAATCGATACCGCCCACATAATACTGGAAATACTCTCTGTCAAAGCCAACATCCCAGTTATTAGTAAATATCTGTTTAGAGTTGGCTATCCACTCTCCTTTAGTGTGAGTCAAGTACCTTTCATAATTAGTCTCTTTTAAACCCTCATACACCTTTGCCTGTTCTTCAGGCAAGAAAGGGTTATCCAAATAACTGAAATGGATTTTCTTATAATCAGGGTCATTCACCTTTTCCTGATAAAACAAACGATACAACCAATGTGATTTACTTGATGGTTGCACTACAATAAGCATCTGACCGCCATATTTCTTCGCAACCTCATTCCTGATCCTCAAATCCAACTCAATAAAGGCTTCTTCAGATAACTCCTCACATTGTTCGATGTAGACCATATCCAAATTCAATGATCTCAACTTCTTTTCATCATCGGTCGGTGTAAAAGAGATTGTAGAACCATTAGAGAGTGTAACAAGCCCATTAGACTTATTCTCCTTATATTCAATCTTATATTCATCCAATAGTTCTACAATCTCTCTCCAAGCAGTCTCCCTTAATGATGGTAATGTCTGTCTGAAAACCCCAATACGAGCATTAGGATACCTCAAAGCATACAAGATGACCTTTGTGGAAGCGAAAATAGTCTTCCCACTCCCTGCACTCCCCATAATCATCAAATGGCGAGTCATATCATCAATATGTTCATACTGCTTATCAGTCAATACTAATTGCATCAGTCTTCTCTTTTCTTAACATCACTCAACTTGACAATCTCCAATGTTTGAGATGAGTCAATCTTAACCTCTTGCCTTTGGGCATTACCCCAACGATTAGGAAACATCCTCTGAAGTTTCCACATATCCGCACCAACATTACCTGCCTCTGCAGATTCATTGATACGATTACTCATATTAACCTCTGCACCTGCCTTGGCTTGTTCAACCGCCTCATAATACTCATCGTATGGTCTGATACCCTTTTTACCTTTCTTCATATAATCCATGAAAGTGTTATAGGATACACCATTGGCAATCACAGATGGCTTAACATAATTCCCTGCAGAGATGGTGCGACAAATAGACTCTAATTTCCCTTTGCTAATCGCCTTTGGACTGCCTTTCCGCCTCTTGCCAGTAAACTTGGAAACTTTAGGCTCATTCTCCCTGATAGGTTGACCATTCTCATCAACATCAACATCCAAGGATTTCTTCCTACTCTTCATAACATTCCACCTCTCATACTCAAATAAGCAATCAACAATCCAACAACAGTCAAACCAATACCAGTAACCCACCTCATAGTCTTCAAAGCAGATTCTAATGCAGTCACTCTATTCATAATATCGTTATCATCCTTGACCTGATTCAACTGTATCTGTTGCACTACTGTAGTCAAATTATCGATCTTCTCAATGAGCGAATCTATCTTCCACTTCTTAAAATCTATTTCATCGTGGAGTTCCTGAATCTGAAGAGAATGCTCATCAACTTTCTCCTCAAGCGATTTCGGAATCTCTGTAAGCATTTTCTATATCTTCCTCATCCTCTTCACAATCATCATCAGGACTATTCATATCTTCAGAGTTCTCATCTGCTTTAGTTAAATGACCACTTGTATACCTCTCATTCAACATACCGAAACCGATAATCACCAAAGCAACAATAACTCCCACGAGGGCATTGCTTGTTTCTGCGGAAAAACCATACCCAACTAAAATTGGGATCAGGTATGTTGATAAGATGGTTGTCAAGTTAGCCTTAAAATCATAATCCATTAACATCACCATAAATTTTCAAATCATCCACCAATCCTGTGGCAGAAGAAAAATATTCAAATCATAGCACCATGTCTTCAAATCATAGCATCAAAAAAAAGTTCATCCCAAAAAAATGACAACCTTACACAAATGCACCCCAACCTTACACAAGTAGACCCTAATCTTACACGAGTAGACCCACTTGGGAGCATTTTACACCCAATGCGGAAATAGCGATTTTTTCAAATAATGCTCCTTTGGGCAAATGGAGACTTCTCCGCCATTTTCGGTATTTTCACCAAAAAAACATGGTAATCATATACCCCCCTATCTTACACGATTATATGCCAATCTTACACAAGTATGGGGTGATGGGGGACATATATGTTCAAATTGTCTGCTATGTTTAAATGTTATTTAAACAACAAAAAAATAAAATTATACTTGATATTTATATTTGTTGTAAGTTGTATAAAATGTTTCTTATATTAAAATTGCCCCTTAATATATATAACATAATAATACATAATATTCTACGATACGGTAAAATATGAATACTTTATGGGGCAAAGGAAAGGGGTGGGGGGGTCTGCATAGGCACATCTCTACAGAAAACCCTCCCCCATTTCTGAAAAAATTCACATCAAGTGCAAGTCGGCGGTGTTTTTCAGATTCTCGGGAAGTCTCGGGGGAATCCTTGCGGAAAAGTTGCAGTATTTGGGGGGGAAATATTGGAAGTTTCGAGGGGATG
>Ga0326512_10004591_pt1 | contig 10020 bp, 15 predicted proteins | sample 1_2617_0518_D_FD_203652 | JGI IMG/M metagenome (GOLD analysis project Ga0326512, IMG submission 203652) | Bovine rumen microbial communities from UC Davis, California, United States - 1_2617_0518 | ecosystem: Host-associated > Mammals > Digestive system > Stomach > Rumen | place: USA...
AAAATTATCCTAATATATTTTTTCATTACATATCCTCCTATAATAATTATAGATGGATGTTTAATATATAAAAATTTTTATTTTTAATAAATTTCTTATATTAATTCTTATTATATAATTCTTACAATATATACATCACTTTCCAACCAACTAATTGGATTAGCACTAATTGTATATACTTTTATTACATCATTTTTCTTTGCTTTAAAAACAGAACTAACAAATATTGCATTACTCCATGTTTGTATTCCCTGAAATAAACTTTGTTCCGCAATTGTATTATTGTTTTGTATCACTCTTGTTCCCATAGCTGTACCACCAACAGTTTCATTTGCAACATAACAAGTCCAATGAATTGCATATACACCATCATTAGGAATAGTATATGATCCAATCTCATTTGCACCACCATTAGTTGTAGTATTTGAACCACTTGGGCAATGAACAGATACAGTTGAACATACATTAAGTGCATCATAAACCGCATTAGATGTTACTGCTCTAGAACTTCCATCTGTAACACTATTAATAGGAGTTATATTTTGTAATATATCATACACAGCATTAGATGTTACTGGATTCATATCTCCATCTCTAACTTCATCTACTACAACTTGAGTACCTGTAGCAACATCATCAGTAAGTATTACAGTATATCCATCTGGTATTTCATTTTTCTGTAGCTCATATTCTGCTTTAGTGCCTATCCATGTATTATCAGATGAAGCATATTCTACACCTTTAAAAATTATTTTAGACATATTATATCACCCTTCTTTCTTTTTAAATATTATTCATCATTAGTTAAATAAGTAATATGAAAACTTACAAGTTTATCACTTAAATTACTTAAACTTGAACGTATACTAACTTTACCAACACCATTATCATTAGTAACAAACCCCATTCCAATATATTCAGTAGTATCTGTATCATATATTGAAAAATTTATCGTTGTTATAGGTATTGGAACATTACTAATAAAAAGAACATATCCACCTGTAGTATTAGTAGCAATATGTACTGCATCAGCTGATATTGTTATAACTTTATCATATTTGTAACATTTTGTTTTAGTATCTATATCTGTAAAATATGTCTTAGTAAAAGTAAGTTGATTAGTTATATCAACTGGAGAATTATCAGCACCATCATCTATAATGGCTTTTAAACAGTTAGTAGGTTTATCTTGTAAATTATTCCAAGCTTGTTTAGTACCAACCCATATTCTTTGACCACTGGCAACTGTTACAAGTTCACCATTTGATTTTATATTTACGCTCATATATTTCATTCCTTTCTAAAATATTAATATAAGCGATTGTTTTAATCAAAAAAATATCCCTAATGAGAAGTCTCTCATTAGGGAATCATATAAAGCTTAATTAGCAGGAACAATATCAGTACAATAGTTTACATTAGGAATTTCATTAAAGAGTTCTCTAGCAATATCTTCAGCAAGACCATTATAATTACCAAAGTAATCAGTAATATCATCATTAAAGAACTGAAGAACTTCTCTACCAAAGAGTACATAACTAATTCCATTAGCTAAAGGAGTATCAACAGTCTTAATATCCTTAAGAATATTATTACCAGCAAATGCATTTCTAAGATCATTTGCAGTAATACCGTCCTGAACATTCTCATAAATAAATTTAATTCTAAGAGTAATATTACCAAGAACAAATTCATTTTTAAGAATTCTTTCAAGAGAATTAAGCTTTACAGAATTAGCACTAGCAATTGTAAAGAAATAACCAGAGTTAGCTTCATCAGCTTCTAAGTTACCAATTGTAAGTTCTTCATCTCTACCAAATAATGCTACTACTTTATTGTATATAGTAACCCAAGGACTCTGTAAACCTACAATATTACTATTAACTTTCTTACTCATATAAAAACATCCTTTCATATAAAATTTATATGGAATTGTTTATATATTTTTAAAAAATAAAATCCTAAACACTCATTGAGTGTTTAGGAAATATAATAAACTGAAAATTAAGGAGTTACTGGATCGTCAGCGACCATCCATACAATTACATCACTATTCTTTTGAGTTGAAGATAATGATTCATATTGAGTTTCTGTAAGTTCTACAATATTACAAAATACATTTTCTACTTCAACTGCTTCACTAGCTGTATTATCCCAAGTATAAATCTTACTATCATCAATAGCATAAGCAAATTTACCAACATAAGCATTGGTTACAGAAGAAGAACTTGCTACAGCATGTGCATTGACTACTCTTGCAAGATCTTTAATTTTATAATCAACTGAACCTTCAACAGTTGCATCCTGGTCTAATACATTAAGAGTACTTCTAAGAGTAATCTTATCACCAGCAGTCTTAGTAAAAGCACCAGTTGCATTAGTAGATGCATCATATACATCAAAATCTGTATACTGTAAATATGTAGAAAGATCTATACTAGTATCACCAATACATGTAAGAGTAAGTTCTTCAGGATCACTTTCAGGAACAACAGTAGCAATATATTCCTTGTACTTATCATCACCAGTTACAGTAGCATCCTTAACAAGATAAATAATACCCTTCTTAGGATTAGTAACACTTGCAATACTATCTACTACTTGGAATGTACCTGCAGAAAGTTCAGCAATAGCATCTGCTACAATCTGATCTACAGAACCCTGAACAAATGTATCAATTTCAGGTTTAGTAGTATCATAATAATCATCATCTCTAAGAACTGCCATCTTAGTTACTAAAGCATTAAATGCTGTTACAAAATCAGAGGAGAAAGTAATCTTATCAGTATTACCTGACTCATCAGACATTACAAGATATACAGCATCAGGTCTTACAATACCTGCTTGTGAAGTTGTAGCTACATCAACTGTACCTGCAAAGACCTTATTTTGATAAATGACTTTTGCCATAATCACCATCAACCTTTCTATAATAAATTATAAAATATTGTTTTTTATATTATAAAGTTTTAAACTTATATCCCCAGATTTCAGTTACAGTAATACTATTTTCAACATTTTGTAAACCTTTCCAAGAAGGATCAGTCCAAGCATCATTATTAGCTATACAACTTAATGCTTTTTGTCCAGCCAATCTAGCATTTTGAATGTTCATATTTGCTATATCAAACCAAGCACAAGTCATAATTTTACCAGTAGTTTGTTGAATATCTAATACATAATATTGTTCATAACAACCACCATCAACTGTATCTCTACCAGTCCACATACCAGTAAATTTATATCCGATTTTATTACCTTTAATATGGTTAGCTTGTGGTATAATTATACCACCAACTTTAGCAAATAATAAATCATATCCAGTACTATCTATTGATATTGTATCACCTTTAGTAGCTGAACCAGACCATAATAACTTCTTACCATAAGTATTTAAACTTGCTACATTGGTTTCTATATCTTCTAAACCTTCTACAGTATATAGTTTAATAGCAATATATGAATAACTACCACTAATATCACTACCTTCATTAATATTTCTTTGTACATAACCAAAACTATTTTTATTTCTAGTAGTTACGGCAATATCTAGCCTATAATCTCCTCCATATATTAATACAATTTCAGGTGTATCAGTAAATGGTGATGCAAATGTTACACTGCCACTAGTAGTACCATTATCAGTAGTAAAAGTTCCAGTTCTAATAGTGCTAGCACCCATAACCATTTCACCACTCAAACCATTTAAACCACTAATAGCTCTTTCATTACCATTACTATCTACATATGATAAACTCATACATATCACCTCCTATTAGTCTGTAGTTTTAGTATATTCAACAATAAGAAAGCTATCATATGAAGTATTTAAATTTATACCTTCAATAATTCCTACAATAATTCCTTGATCTTGTAGTTGATAGAAAGTTGCAAATTCTGTTGCAGTTTTATTAATCCAAGGAATTGGTAAAATATTAAAAGGTGATGAACCAGTTGTATACATACCTCCTCTAATACTAACAATTCTTGTATTACTTCCTATTGAAATACGTGGAGACGTAGTTCTAAATGTAAATACTTTTCTATAAATAGGCTTTCCATCAATCCACTGTCCTACAACAGTTTCTTCAGTACTATATACATAAGGTTGTTCATCTCCTGCACCATCATCTATAATAGCTTTCAAACAATTAGTAGGTTTTTCATTTAAAGAAGCCCATGCATTTTTAGTACCTATCCATATTCTTTGTCCAGATGCAACTGTTACTAATTCTCCATTTTCTTTAATATTTACTGACATATATATTCGCCTCTCATTCAATTAAGTAGCTATATATGTTACAGTTCCATGTAAACTACCTGTCCATGCATTTTCAGGAATAAAGAAACATAAAGAACCATAACCATCTACCCAAAATCTATTTCCTAAAGTATATGAAATACCTTCTCTTGTAGCTTGTGTATCACAGCTAAAATTAGCTAACATTCCATTTGCTACAGCAGGTAAACCTGTAGCTAATGTTAAAACTTTATTAGCTGGTAAATTAACAGTACTTTTGCCATAATTAACTTCCATACTAACTGTTGCAATTCTTCCATATTTAGCATATTTTATATAATCTCCACTCGCTAATCTTAAATAATTACTATTATAAATAACTGCATTACCATAAGTATATTGTAAAGTATTTTGTTTATTATTTAAAGCTGTTAATATACCATTACTTGTTACTGGATTACCACTATTTGCCGTAGGTATAGTATCAAATGTTAATATATCTTGTTTTGTTGTTTTTAAATTAGATATATCATTTTCCATATCTTCTAAACCTTCTACACTAAAAAGTTTAAATGCAGTATATGACATATATCCATCTTGAATACTTGAATCTGATGGAGCTTTAATATAATAATTAAAACCATTTTTAGTTTTAGTTCCTTCATCAATAAATATTAATCCTGCATATGTGTTACTATTAAATTGAAGGTCTAACATATAATCATTATCTGGCATTGGTTCTGAGAAAGTAACTGTAACTGATCTTCCCCCACCAGCTTCTAACTCTGGTGTAGATACTCTACCTTTTCTGATAGTACTAGCACCCATAACCATTTCACCAGATAAACCATTAAGACCACTTATAGCTCTTTCATTACCGTTGCTATCTATATATGATAAAGACATACTTTCACTTCCTCTCTATTATTCTGTAGTAAGGTATGTTATGCCAACCCAACTATTTACGCCTTTATAATATCCATCTTCATCACCATTATCATCTGAATATATTTTTATATCTTTAGCAGTATCCAATTTTACAAATCCAGATTTATCACAAGTCGGAGACCCAGCCCAATAATTACAAACACCCATAGCTATCATATTTGGAGTAGGTATATTATTTAATTTAATAGTAAGAGTTTTAGCACCTTCATTACTAATATTTGCTTCTTCTATATTCATCCATATTTGAACAATTGGTCCTGCTTTTTTATATATTGCAGTTAATATTGTAGCAGTTGATTGTGTAATTGTATAATCTATATTTTGTGAAGCAGTTGGCTTTAAATTATTAGTAATAGTAGATAAATTATCATATACAGCATTACTAGTAACAGGATTCATATCACCATTTCTAACTTCATCTACTACAACTTGAGTACCTGCTGTTTGATCATCAGTTAATATAACTGTATATCCATCTGGAATATTGTTCTTTTGTAATTCATATTCTGCTTTAGTACCTATCCATGTATTATCAGATGAAGCATATTCTACGCCTTTGAAAATTATCTTTGACATATTATATCACCTTCTTATACATATTAATATAAATAGATGTTTATATTATTAAAACAATCGCTTATATTAATATTTTAGAAAGGAATGAAATATATGAGTGTAAATATAAAATCAAATGGTGAATTAGTTACTGTAGCTTCAGGTCAAAGAATATGGGTTGGCACTAAACAAGCTTGGAATAATTTACAAGATAAACCTACTAACTGTTTAAAAGCCATTATAGATGATGGTGCTGGAGAAGCTCAATATCCAAAAGTTGCTTCATATTTTTTAGGACAATCCTATACAACATTTACTTTAAAATTATACAATCCAACTGAAAATTCTGGAATGTTACTTATAAATGCAACTGGTAAAATATTTAATGGAACTATTAATTTTTTACATCAAGGTTCTTTTACTGATGGAACTAATACATATACTTGTACTTATAATCCAGATACAGGAATTGCAACATTTAGTGGACCTGCAGCTATCAATGATATGTCATTGTGGTATCATTAAATATTAAGGAGGTGATATAATATGTCTAAAATAATTTTTAAAGATGTAGAATATGCTAGTAGTGATAATACATGGATAGGCACTAAAGCAGAATATGAATTACAGAAAAGTAATATTCCAGATGGATATACAGTTATATTGACTGATGATGTTGCTACAGGTACTCAAGTTGTAGTAGATGAAGTTAGAGATGGAGATATGAATCCAGTAACATCTAATGCTGTATATGATACTATAGATACTTTAAATAATACTAAACAAAATAATTTGTCAGTTTCAAGTTTACAAACATGGGTTGATAATTCTAATATTACAGTAAAAGCAAGAGTATATGGAAAATTAGCTATTTTATATATATTTTCTAAAGAAAGTTCCGAAGGTAATTATAGTGTAAATTTAGGTCATACATTATATGCTGGTGCAGAAGGTGGTAAGTGTGCTTTAACATTTTCAGGAAAGTTTAAGGGTGCTGCTTATATAAATGCTAATGTTAATACTTTGACTATTGAATATGATAGTGATAATAGAGGAAATGCTTCAGGACAAATTATTGTATTTTTAAATGAATAATATTAGAACAGAGGTGATATAATATGAGTTTAAGTTATATAGATAGTAACGGAAATGAAAAAGCCATTTCTGGTTTAAATGGATTATCTGGTGAAATGGTTATGGGAGCTAGTACTATTAGAACTGGTACATTCGATGTACCAGTAGTTGACACATCTGTTTCTGGAACTGTAGCAGTTAGCTTTTCAGAACCAATGACTGATAGTGATTATATTGTTATTATAAACGATCATCCAAGCAATCAGTGTATTTATACAACATATAATAAAACTAAAAATGGTTTTACTGCAAAGTATCTTAATGTTGCAGATAGTTATATGGGTGCTCATGCAGTTCCTTATACCGCTTTTAAACTCTTCACAGTAGAAGGCTTAGAAGATTTAGAAAATGATGTGGCTAGTTTAAAAGCAAAAACTAATACTGCAATAACAGTTACACCAACATGGACTAATACAATAACTGGAATGAGTATGGATTTTATAAGATGTGAAAAACTTACTAGTCATTGTTATTTTGTAGAGTTTAGTATGCAATTATCAAGTTCATATAATAATTGTGATTATACATTAGGGCAATTAGCTATTCCAGGTTTACATATTAATGGTGTAAGAGCAAGGGGTGTATTATCAGGAAAGTTATATGTTCATGCTTATACTGATGCTAATAATTATATAGTATGTACACTACCAGCAACTTATGAAACTGATAATGGATGGATATTCTTTGGAAGACAAGAAGGTCTTGCTGGAATTTCTACTGTTAGTAAAATGGTAACTGCTGATAATGGAACTACTAGATTTTCTGGCGTTGTTTATATTTAATATAAAGGTAGGTGATATACATGCCTAGTGTAATTGAAAGCTTTAATGCGGTTTCTAATAAACCTAATTTTGATAGAGATATCTTTGCTACTGTAGCAGATATGGTAGCATTCTCTGAAAGACGTTTACCAGATATGTATATAGCAAATGTTAAAGAAACAGGTCTTACATATAAATATAAAAAGACTAATAGTATAGATCCCATATTAGGTAAATGGCGTGTATTTGATGGTAATAGTGTTATAGATGCTATTGCTGTTAATGGTATTGATAGTGTAAGTCTTACAATATATATTGGTAAATATTTATTTGATATTAAAAATGGTAAGGTATATTATGTAACTGTTGATGGGAAACAGAACGTGACGGCTAATACAACAGTCAATAGAGTTAGTATCACTCAACAATTATATGATAAAATGGGTGAATATCAAAAAAATAAAAATATAATTTGGTTGATAGATGATTAAAATATAAGAAGGTGTGTAAAACAACTTATGTCAATAAATTATGTAAAAGAAAGATGGTGTAAGTAATATGTTGTCAATATTATTAGCTGCTTTACAAAAACAACAATATAATTTAAGAATACTACACTGGAAAGCTACTGGTTTAGATTTTCACACAACACATGTTGAAATTTTAGATGGTTATATTGATAAATTTGGAGAATATATTGATAAAGTAGCAGAAATGATGATATTATGTAATGAAGAAATTCCTACAGCTAAAGAATTAGATATTATAGCTTCTAAATATAAAGTAGATTATAGTATTGTCGTTAAAAACTATAAATCGGAAGATATATTTATTATTATATCAAGAATATTTAATACTATAATTTCTTGTATTAAAAATTGTAATAAATATAACTATCCTAGTTATATTAAATCTGAACTGGATAGTATCGAATATTGGTTTCAAATTGAAGGAAGGTATAAAACTAAACAAACTTTACAATAAAAAAAAATCCCTAGAAGTATATATACTTCTAGGGATATATAAATTAGTCTTCAACAATAAGTTTTAATTGAGATTCTTTTTCTTTTCTTCTTCTATCTTTTTCAATATATCTTGCAAAATAATCTTCATCATTAAAATATTTATGATTATATCTATGCTTATTTGGATTATTATATTTCAAAATAGCATCTCTCCAAGCATGGAAAAAATCTAAGAATTCTTGACTATGGAAGAATGCATCTACTTCTCTATCTACAAAGTGAATATGCTGATTTAACTGCCCAAGGTGAAATGTTAAAGCCCAAGCCGTATATCTTCTTCCAGTAATAGGAACAAATCCATCACTTTCAACACTTACTTTCACTATTGCAAAATCAGGATGCTTCTTACCTTTTTGTTTACCTTTCATTACAAAAGGCTCATCATGAATACTACAAGTAATTACTTTTGCTTTAATATCATGATATTTATTTGCATATTGTACATCTGCATAAACTTCTTCTCCATAAAAGAATCCTGGATGGTATCCTAAAGGAGCTAAGATTCTTTTCTTTCTTTCTTTACATTTTACATTTTGAGATTTGTTCTGCTGGTCTTCAATTTCCTTGTAAGGAACTTTAACTTCCCAATCTTCCTTCTTAATTGAAGTATCAACATAAGTTCTTCTACATTGATAAAAATTAGGAACTTTCATGTTTTCATTTCTAGCTACATAATAATCAATATATACTGTATCATCAGTAATTCTAGAAATCTTTCCAGTTAATAAATCAATAGGATAACCTGCTTTACTAAAAAGTACTTTATCTCCTACATTTAATTCCTTACCATACTTGTCTGTAAAATTTTTCATTATACATTTCTCCTTAAAAAATATTTCCTATCACTAGGATAACTTTTCGTTTATGCTTGAATTTAAAAAGAAAAATCCCATAAGAGTATAAGAACTCTTATGGGATAATAATTTTTATTCAATATAATCATCATATATAGTAATATCATAATCATATATTTTTTTACCAAATGATTTTTCATTCCATCCATCATTATTATTATACATAACAACATTATTTTTTGTAATATTAATTATATTAATAATGAAATCACCAAACTTATCTTCAGGAACTTCAATAATATAGAACATTTTATTCATTTCATTTTTTAATATTTCATTTCCTGTTTCTTTAAACTTTTTCTCAACATTTAAGTTTACAAATGTTTCATATCCATGTTTAAAGTTATTTAAATAAGTTTCTAAACCTGGATATTCCTCAAACATACTTTGAACTGCAGCTTCACATTCATAATATGAAAATTTTTGGCTGTTTAATTGTACTCTCATAATTATTTACCTCTCAATTCTCTCTATAGTCATCATAAATTTCAATATATGGGGTA
>Ga0326512_10004593_pt1 | contig 10018 bp, 7 predicted proteins | sample 1_2617_0518_D_FD_203652 | JGI IMG/M metagenome (GOLD analysis project Ga0326512, IMG submission 203652) | Bovine rumen microbial communities from UC Davis, California, United States - 1_2617_0518 | ecosystem: Host-associated > Mammals > Digestive system > Stomach > Rumen | place: USA: California...
AAAAAAAGAATTTGGCTTATGAAAACAAAAGAAAACCTTTTTTTCCTGGCATTGATCTGTCTGACTTTCGTTTGCCTGATTGCAGCTGTTAGATTTCATCATGTCAACTTAGATCTGAAGAAGCAGGTCAACGACCTGTCTGTAGAACTGGCGCACAGCAAGATTCCCTTGCTGAAGGATACTATCCGCGACTCTATCCCTGTCGTGACTCAGCGTGTGATCGAGGTCGATAAGACCGACTACAAGCAACAGTTGGCTGACAAGCAGCTGATCAAGGACCTGGGACTGAAAGTTGACCAACTGGTTAGCGAGAATAAGATGCTACGTGAAACGCGTGACACGGTGTTCCTGAAGCCTGATAATGACAGTGTACTGAGCTACCATGACAAATGGGCTGACTTTGAGTATTGGGCGAACCAACAGCTGCTGAAGTATGCCGTGCGTGATTCTTTCGACACTTTCATCAACCGCATCTACAAGCACAGGTTCCTCTGGTGGCGATGGGGAACGAAGGGCTACCAGGTAAAGCACGTCAACTTCAATCCTAATGTCGATGTTAAATATAACCAATTCATATTGATCAAGGAATAGACTGATATTTTAGGTTAGTTTTAGTTTTAGTTTTTAGTTATTGGTAAATGGTTTCCCCTTTTCCGTCCGAGATGGATAGAAAAGGGATTTTTATGTTAAATAATAGAAATATTTCTATTTTATTGCCCTGAAATTTGGTAGATAATAGAAAATTTACTATCTTTGCAGAGTCAAATAACAAATATCAGTAATATGAAGTTCTCAGAGATCCACAACAGATTCAAGAAAGCCGGATGGAAATTCGACCACGCAGAGGGCAGTCATTACTACTATATCAAAGATGGTGAGATGACAGAGCCCATTCCCTTTCACGGAGCACACGAGATGCCTAAGTTCTTATCGAGTAAACTAATCAAGAGGTACGGGATTTAAAACTCCCGTACTTCAAAAAAAAAGAAAACGAATATGGAAAAGATCATCATGTTAATCGGGAAATCAAGCGACTTCTACGGAGCCATGTCAGAGAATTGCGAAGGTATCTATGCTGCAGGCCCTGACATAGAGGCCGTAAAGGCAGACACCTACAAAGCCATCGAGGGTATTAAGCGAAACTTGCCAGAAGACCGATGGCCAGAGCAGATAAAAGGAGATTTCGAGATTGAATGGAAGTTCGACGTTCCAAGTTTCCTGGAGTACTACAGCGGATTTCTATCACTGGCAGGCATGGAGCGTATGACAGGCATCCATCAGAAGCAGCTCTCCAACTATCTGCACCACCGCGCAGTTCCCCGCCAGAAGCAGGCTGACCGCATCATCAAGGGGCTTCATAACTTCGCACGGGAACTTCTCAGCATAACACTCTGATATTGTTATTTGACACGTACTTTATTACGAGTGACGCCCCGGATCATCATTGAGACGGGGCTTTTTGTATTTTTATAACCCTCATTATCGTGCTATCTTTGTGAAAAATATAAAGATAGCACGTTTTTATGGCAAACAACGAAAGGTATATTACCACCGTAGAGCTCAACTCCCAGCAGGCACAAGACAGGCTTCAGGAGCTGATCAAGAAAGTCAATGAGCTGAAGAAGGCAAAGGAAGATGCAGTGAAGAACGGCTCTTTCTTCGATGAAGCAAGTCTGAAGAAAGCCACTAAGGAACTCAACCAGTGGCGTGCACAGATGCAGGGTGTCCAAGGAATACTCGACAACATCAATGATGTGACACTTGAGGATCTGCAAAAAGGACTCCGTAAGCTGAAAGCCCAGTCTAAGACAGCCCTTCCCGGAACACAGGAGTTTACCGATATCCAGCAGGGAATCATCAAGATTGAGGATAGGATCAAGGAACTGCGCAATGCAACACGAGAGGCAAAGACGGAATCGGAACAGCTGACCATGAACATGGATCATCTGGTGAAGGTCATGCAGAACGTTAACGGTGCATCTCTCAACGACCTTCTTTCAGCGCAGAAAATCCTTGAAGAGAATGTGGCAAACGCCAAGCCCGGCACTACATCTTACGACACAGCCATTGCACAGCTGAAGGAGGTGAAGACACGTATCCAGGAGATAAAGGGTGAACAGCAGCAGATCGTCCATCAGATAGACCGATATGATCAGGAGATAAAGGTGGCTTCTAAAGATATGGGCACCATGGAACGTGAGACGGATCTGGTCGAGAAGACCATGCGTAATCTCACCAAGGCGAATATGCGCGACCTGGAATACTCTATCAAGATCGTCAACGAACAGCTGAGAGAGATGCCGCGTGGTACCAAAGAGTTCGAGAGGATGCAGGAGCGTGCAAAGCTGCTGAGGACGGAGCTGGAGAGGGTTCGCTTTGAGGGTGCCGCACAGCAGAGCTGGCTGAACCGCACGGCTGACTTCTTTAACAAGATTCAGGGTGCTGCCATCGCCGGCATCAGCGCCATCACTGGCCTTACATTCACCATCCGCAAGTGCGTAAACGCCTTCGCTGATATGGACCAGGAGATGGAGAATGTTCGGAAGTACACAGGACAGACCTCTGAGCAGGTTCATGAGATGAACGAGGAATTCAAGAAAATGGATACTCGAACAGCACGTGAGAAACTGAACCAGCTGGCCGGGGATGCAGGAAGGCTCGGTATCCAAGGCAAAGAGGCAATCATGGAATTCGTCGAGGGCGCGGATATCATCAATGTTGCACTAGGAGACGACCTTGGCGAGGAAGCCGTAAAGAACATCGGCAAGCTAACCATGTCTTTCGGCACCGACAAGGATATGGGCTTGCGTGGTGCCATGCTGGCCACCGCATCGGCTGTCAACGAACTTTCTCAGAACTCTTCGGCTTCAGCGAATTACCTGGTTGACTTCACGGCTCGTGTCGCCGGCTTCGGCAAGCAGATAGGACTGACACAGTCTCAGATTATGGGTTTCGGTGCTGTCATGGACGAAAACATGCTGCAAGACGAGATGGCTGCCACCGCCTTCGGTCAGCTGCTGGTGAAGATGACAACCAACATCGACACGTTTGCCCGTATCACAGGCATGAAGGTGGAGGAATACAAGAAACTCGTAACCGAGGACATCAACGGTGCAGTGATGGCTGTCGCAAAATCGCTTAAAGGTCGAGACATGGAGGATCTGGGTAAGGTGTTCGATGCCATGAACCTCAATGGCCAGCGTGCTATCGGAGTTCTTTCTACACTCGGTCAGAAAGCTGAAGATGTCGCAGAGCGTCAGAAAATTGCTACTGAGGCCTTCGAGGAAGGTACTTCTGTCCTGAATGAATACAAGATCCAGAACGAGACGGTGCAGGCACAGCTTGACAAAGCAATGACCTGTCCGTAGAACTTGGTGAGAAGCTGCTTCCCATCGCCCGCTATACAATATCTACCGGCGCATTGCTGGTAAAAGCCATCAGCGCATTGATAACATTCGTGGGGAAATACGGCGTTACTATTGCTGCCCTGACTGTCACCATGGCAACATATATTGCATGGAAGGAAAAGGACGTCATCGTCAGCAAACTACAGGTATTCTGGAACGAAAAAGTGGTTGTGGCATGCAAAAAGCTATGGGCTACACTGTTGGCAAATCCATACGCTGCCGTGGCTGCTGCAATAGCCATCGTCATAGGGTTGATGGTTGACTATACCAGGAAGACTGACGGTATCAGCGCAGGTCTGAAGCGCCTGAATGCCATTAGGGACGAAGCCAAGAAAAAGGTCATCTCTGAGAAAGACAGCATAGAGTTGCTTATCAAAGCATCGAAAAACGACAAACTGTCACTCGACGAGCGACTGAAAGCCATCGGAAAACTGGAACAGCAGATTCCGGGCTACGTTACCCAACTTGACAAGGAGACCGGTAAATACAAGGAAAACAAAAAAGCCCTAGATGATTATCTGAAGTCTCTTCAGAAAAAATACGAGCTGGAAGGAGCAAAAGAAATGCTGGCAGATATCGGCAAGGAGATAGCTGAAGCAACAGTCAAAGCAAACAAGGCTAAGACTGCCTTCGAGAACGCCAAGAATGCAGGTAGTGGATATTCTTACACCACCTCATACGGTGCTGTCGGAAACACAACAGCAGACCTGCAGGACAAGACGCGCAGCGATCTGACAAAAGCCAATGGTGAGCTCCAGCAGAAACTGAATGAGAGAGAGCAGATACTGAAGGCTTACGGTCTGGAACTGCAGCAGGAGGCAGCAAACGCTCAGGAGAAAGAGACTGAAGTGGTTACCCCAGAGGCCTTTAAAGATCCTAAAGCAGATGAGAAGGCACAGAAGGCTGCAGCAGCTGCTGCTAAGAAGGAGGAAGCACGGAAAAAGAAAGAGCTTCGGGACAAGAACAACGCCCTGAAGGCTCAAACAGAGGCTGAACTGGCTATAACCACACAAAGGTACGCTAAAGGTGAAATCGACTACAGAACTTACGTTGCTGAGATAAACCGCATACAGTTGGATGGTTTCAATAAGCGTATGGCCATTTACGAGGAGGAATCGGACGAATACAAGAAACTCCTGAATGACCGTGAGCAGTTTGCCCTGCAGGCACAGGAGAAACAGGAACGCATGAACCTTCGTGCCGTTGAGCGTGAGCATAACCAGGTGAGCATAGACATCGAGAGATCATTCTACAACCCTAACAGCCAGAACTACATGAACGAGGGTGCTACCAACGAAGCACAATACCAGGCTGACATCAAGTATTTGCAAAAGAAGGCAGATCTCTATCGTAAAGGCACCGAGGAAAGGGTAATGATAGAGGAGGAAATTGAGGATAGAGAAAGGCTGCATAAACTCGAGAAGGAGCGTCGGTATAACGAAATGCTCCAACAGCTGCGCGAACAGTACCTAAACATGGGTAATGAGCAGCAGCTAGAGATAGCCTTGAATGGTCTTGAAGAGCTATACAAACAAGGGCTGATCAAGGAAGAGGAGTATCAGAAGGCAAAGATGGCCATCCGAGCTCAGTACTCCAACAGCATGACACCTGCAGAAGAAGCACAGAAAGCAGGAGGAGATGCATTTAAGGTAGCATCCGACAACGCAAAAGAGGATGTCGGTAATAACGTCCACATCCCCTTTGCAGGTGCAGTCATGCAGTATGCATCCACTATGGAGCAGCTGAAGGATATGTACGAAAAAGACGAGATCAACTACGAAACATACCAGGCTGCAAAGATACAGGCAACTGCGCAATTCTGTCAGGAGATGGCCAGCCAGTTCCAGGCTGCCTACAGCTCCGTCAACCAAATCATGTCTGCTGCCAGCTCCCTTTATGCTGCACAGGCTGAATACGAGACTGCCGTTGTCAGGAAGAAATACGAGAAACAGATAGCTGCTGCAGGAAACAACCAGAAGAAGGTGAAGAAACTGCAGGAAAAGCAACAGAAGGAGGAAGCAGCCATCAAGAACAAGTACAACAAGAAGCAGGTGAAGATCCAGATTGCACAGGCTATCGCTCAGACTGCAATGAATGCCCTGAATGCTTATGGATCAGTCGTAGGCATTCCCATCGTTGGTCCTGCCCTAGCCGTTGTCGCTGCAGCTGCCGCTGTCGCTGCTGGTATGATTCAGATAGCTGCCATCAAAAAGCAGGCACAGGCTCAGGAGGAAGGTTATTATCAGGGTGGTTTCACAGGTGGTAAACGTTACAAAAATGAGGCCGGTGTGGTGCATGAGGGTGAGTTCGTGGCCAACCATCAGGCTGTAAACAACCCTTCCGTGAGACCGATGCTGGACTTCCTCGATAAAGCTCAGAAGAACAACACCGTCGGTTCTCTGACCGCTGATGACATCTCTCGCCAGCTGGGACAGGGTGGAAGTGCTGTGGTGGCACCGATCGTAAACGTACAGACGGACAATGAGGAACTGCGTGACGAACTGCAGCGATCCAGGGAGGTGAACGAGCACCTGCTGACAGTCATTGAAGAAAAAGGCATCAAGGTGGATTTTCCACTTGACACCTTTGATAGAGAATATAGACACTTTCAAAAATTAAGCAGAAGATGATAATTGCATACATCAACGGGCAAGTTGCCTATCCTTCGTCGCAAAGTGACGTGAAGATTGATCTACAGAACCCATTTATCAAGGATGGTGATGAGAAGACCATGGAGATTGTTTTTCCTCTGGCCATCCCTGAGAACAGAGAAGTGTTTGGTCATATAGAACGTCTCGACACATCGTTTGAGAGTGAGGACTTAGAGAATGTCAGGCTGATGGCTGAAGGCAACCTGATCATCGAGGGTGTTGGTACCATCACCCAGATAACCCCGATGGAGATCAGGCTACAGATACTTTCTGGTAAATCTTATCTTCGATACAAATCCTACTTCGACAAGATATATATCGACCAGATTGACTATGGTACTGTCGAACCTAGGCATAAAACACTGAATTACGGCAAGGCTTCGTCGATTTCTTCCCTTGACTTAACTTCCGAACTTAACAGTCAAGGATTCATAGGTGTTCCTGGAAAATATGCATTCCTTCCCATTCACGACGAAGATAACGATATCGAATGTAATGCCATGATGCACATGATGAACATGATAGGCCAAAGTTACTTTGGTTTACGATTGGTCAATGCAGCAGTTCAACCAAACTTCATGATGGTGGCTGAAAGGGTTTTTCAGAAACTTGGTTATAAAATCGAGGAAAACACCTTCAACGTGAAGCCTTGGTCCGACCTTTACATAGCATCTGCGAAGATGGGCTCTTCTCTGGCCAAGGCCCTACCTCACTGGAGCTGCTATAAATTCATCGATGAGTTCCGGAAGCTCTTCAATGCAGTCTTTCTTTTCGACGAGAAGAAAAAGACAGTGAGGATCGTGCCTTTCGGCGAAAGCGGAAATAATGGCGTAGAGTATATAGAGCCACTGGAAGACTATACTGTCGGTTACGATGAAGAGGGCCTTGAATATCTGGAAGCCTCGAATCTCGAATACCAAATGTCAGACTGCGACCGTACTGAAGACGTAGTGTCGCAAGATCTGATCAACGCTTTCGATTTCAGGGAATTCGAGTCCATCAACGACCTTTACCGCGCCTTCGACCTGATGACTACCAGGGAGAAGATGACAACAATCATGCATTGCCCAGTGGGATATTTCTATGGTACACCAGTCGTGCAGAATGACAGGATCACGGGCTTCCTGCTGAAAGAATGTGGTTGGTTCTCACCGCTGATCAGGAAGGAAGGTGCAAACACCATCCAGCTGAACATTGTGCCAGTGGCAATGCAGGAGCAGGATTTTACTATTTACGGCGGCCTACTTTGGGACACTACAGCAATAGCAGGTGGTCAGGTCTACTTGATGTTCCTTAGCTGCAGCTACCACTTCAAGACGCTGGTGGCTAACATCAACGTCAGCGAACAGACCGTCAAAGGTATTGAAAGCACAATAGACGATAATGAAGAGGAGGAGCAGGAGCCAGACATGAGCGCAGACTTCGACTTTATCACCGTACAGGATGTTATGGAGAATGGTGAAGCCGTTCCAGAGAATGGCAGTGAGGACTCACAGATGGAGGTATTTTTTGCCAGTGGCCAGAAAGTCAAATACACGGAACTAGAAGAGGATATTAGAAGGAATTTTGGCATTTGGGGAAGTTTCGGCATATCGGCTGCTTGGCATCCTATCGCCTATACAGAATATAGAAACGCCGTTTGGCACGCTCCGGTACCTCAGGCTTCAATGGCTCTTACCCCTTCGTCGATGCCCTGCATCGGCAACTTCCATAATTCTGGTACCAAGATCCGTCGGAACATCAACGGCAATAACGAGATATGCATCAAGTTCATGTTCAACGGCAAGCCTGACCCGAAGAAGATCTACATGATCAAGAACCGCAAATTCATCTGCAGCCACATCGAGATGGCTATTAGCAACAATCAGCTGTCACCTCTAAAAACGGGATATTTCTATGAGGTTATCGATTAAGCAGGATTGAAACTGCTTAATTTGTCACAGCACCCCGTCGTACTGCAGCATGAGGGGGTTTGCTTCCTTAATCTCCAGAGGCGTATATCTGTTGGTGATAGCCAGTGAGCTGTGTCGCGCCTGGTCTCTCACCGAGATTGGATCAACTCCGTTTCTCAGCATATTTGTGATACCTGTATCCTTTAATGAATAATAGACATACTTGCTCGAGAACCGGAGATCCTTCCTGACATGCTTCGTCCAGAAGTCCCTGAAATGTTTCTCTGAATGAGGATTGATACCAGGCCTGAATCCATCACTGAAAAGATAGCTGTCACCATGGGCGCTGAAGATGTCAAGGTCTATCATCAGCCTGGCCACCTTTTGAGGCATGGTGATGGTGACACTATCATGGTTCTTCGTCTGGTCACCCATGAGCGTGATGGTGCACTTACCTATATTTATATCGCACACACGCATGCGTGAGAGCTCTTTTGGCCGGATACACATATAATGAGTGAGGTAGCATGCTAAAAGGAAATGCCTGTTGTGCTGCTGCAGATACTCCCTTATCTGGATCATCACACTATCTGGTATGACTGTACGTTCCTTCGCATAACCCTTAATCTTGATATTCTGGAACCTGGCACAAGGATCTATATTGATATATCCTCTTTCCAAGAGATAAGTAGAAAAACTTCTAAGCCATCCGAGATAGTTATTCCTGGTGATGAAACTGTTGTTCCGTTCAATATAGACGTAATCAAGAAACTGGGCTATAGCAAGATGATCCATCTGGAACATATAGACAACATCACCTTTTGCCTCTATCCACTCGCGGAAGATCTTCAGATAACTTACATAGCTGATGACAGTGTCTTCACGCAGGCTTCGGTCATTCAACCGCTTATAGAGGTAGTCGTGATAGAGGTCTGCGACTGTCGAAAACAGGGTATAGGTCAGTGAGTCAGAAGACTCCACCCAAGGATTCCACCCGGACTCCAGCTTTCGGGTGATATTCTTTATCATATCCCTGGATCTGCGCTGCACCTCCTTCTTCGACTTGCAGCGTCCTAACATGTATTTCTTCCTCTTCCTCAATCCCGACACAGGATCAAAGGCATAGAAGAACACAAATGTCTCTTTACCGACAGCCAGTTGTGGTTCGGAAAAGCCCTTTATTTCATTATTTGTTGGGCTGAAACGTGAAAAATTGTTTTTTTTACTCATTTCTTTGTTTGAAACGAGCAGCATTCAACATTTTTCGATTACCTTTGTGCACAAGTTCCGTCCGAGTTCTGTCCGAGTTTTATAAACGTGACACTCCCCTAAACGGAAATAAGTGGCTGACGTTAAGCCACTTATCCATGCTGTAAAGGATCAAAAGTCGGGATGAGGCGATTTGAAAACGCCGTGAAAATCACGGTTTTAGGGCGTTTCAGAGCGCTAAATATCCCAAAAATGATTGGCTGCTGTCCGAGTTTCGTCCGACTTTTTAGATTAAATACAAAAAAAATTTCATTCATTTTTCTACTCCCTGAGCTAACTTTATCAGTCGGTCTATCTGTTGATCCTTTGTTTTCAGCTGATGATTCAACCTATCAATCTCTTCGTCCTGATGGGCGATGACCTGAGATTGTGAACGAATAATCATGTTGAGACTCTCGACATCATTATTGATGTTGACATTACCTACCTGATTGTTATCGCCAGTGATCTGTTGAGTTCGGTAGAGAGGCCTACGCAGAAGCTCATCTACCGAACAGTTTAACACATCGGCTATCTTTTCCACATAATCCACACCAGGATTCTTTGTGTAATTGAAATAGCCCAACTGCTTTTTCTTTGAATTTGGCCAGAGAACATCACGAATCTGTTTTGGTTTGATTCCATACTTCCGGCAAAGCTCTTCAATCCATTCCTTGTTAATCTGCATATATTCCTAATTTGGAGTCCGTTAATCTAAACGAACCTTAAATGGGTTAGATTTTTAATAAATAATCCTTAAAAGGAGTATTAAATATACCTTTTTTGGAGTACATATAAATATTTTATCGTATTTTTGCCC
>Ga0326512_10004594_pt1 | contig 10018 bp, 12 predicted proteins | sample 1_2617_0518_D_FD_203652 | JGI IMG/M metagenome (GOLD analysis project Ga0326512, IMG submission 203652) | Bovine rumen microbial communities from UC Davis, California, United States - 1_2617_0518 | ecosystem: Host-associated > Mammals > Digestive system > Stomach > Rumen | place: USA...
TATCCAGGAAGAAAAACCTGATACATTCCAGGTCACTCTCATCGAGGCTCTGAACGTCGAAGTCCTGAAAGCCGTATACGGTTCGACAAATGTCACCGGCACGCTCACGGGCACAAGCGGCGTCGCGGTCTCGGCAAATGCAAAAGAGGCCGAGGAGGGCGTATGGGTCGTCGATATGGTAATGAACAGCAACACGGTCAAGAGAGTCGTTGTCCCTCACGGCAAGATAACCGAGATAGGCGACATCGTTTACAACGACACCGACGCTGTTGGTTACGAGATTACGATCTCGGCTCTCCCGGATACATCGGGCAACACTCACTACGAGTACATCAAGCAGTCCGCATAGGCGGGAACGCTTGGGGAGGTGAAACATGACAGCAAGATTAAGTGACGGATTTGAGATAGAGATCTCCGAGTCGGTAACTGACGACTGGGAGTTTCTTGAGGTCCTTTCGGGCATCGACGAAGGCGAGACCGGCTTAATAGTCAAGGCGGCGAAGATGCTGCTCGGCAGTGAAGGCGTCAAGGCTCTGAAAGAACACCTGAGAAACAAGGACGGCAAGGTCTCAAGCACAGCGATGGTGACTGCGCTCGGCGAGCTGATGGAGTCCGTCAATTCACTAAAAAACTGATTACCCTCTCCAGCATGATGGCGCTCGATGAGGACGCGCTGATATGCGACCTTGCCGAGACATATCACATATACGATTATAGGTCGTTACCGCTCAAAACGGTGGCGACCTTATCTGCTGGACTGAGGGACAACTCACGAATAAAACTCGAGGCGGCTGAGGCATCGGTCGGCCTCGATACAGTCATACTCGCTGCGATAGCCGACAATCTGGCCATGCTCAGAGCGGGCATGAGCGGCAAGAGCCGAAGCGACGTGTTCTTGTTCTCGGAGGCGATAAACGGCGAGAAGAAAAAGCAAAAGGTGAGGGGCTTCGCAACTGCGGAACAGTTTGAGGCCGCTCTAAAACGTATCAGAGGAGAATGATATGCCAGGAACAACACTTGGTACGGCATATGTGCAGATAATGCCATCCGCGCAGGGCATAAAGGGCTCAATCACGAACGTCCTCGGCGGTGAGGCAGAGTCGGCGGGCACGGCTGTCGGCGGCAAGATCGGCGCGTTCGCAAAGAAGGCGATAATCGCGGCGGGCATCGGGACAGTCGTGGCAAAGACCGCAAAGGCGGCGCTTGCTCAGGGCGCAGAGCTCGAGCAGAACATCGGCGGCGCTTATGCGGTATTCGGCGACAAGCTCTACGGCACACTTGAGAAACAAGCGCAGAGCGCATACAGAAACATGGGCTTGTCCGCGTCTGATTATTACGCGACTGCCAACAAAATGGGCTCGCTCTTTCAGGGTTCGGGGCTGTCACAGCAGAAGTCGCTCAATTTGACCACGAAGGCGATGCAGAGGGCGGCAGACGTTGCGTCCGTCATGGGCATCGACACAAGCATGGCGATGGAGTCCATCGCGGGTGCGGCTAAGGGCAACTTTACGATGATGGACAACCTCGGCGTCGCGATGAACGCGACCACGCTCGAGGCATATGCGCTCGAGAAGGGGCTGAACTTCAAATGGAATACGGCGAGCAACGCGGAGAAGGCCGAACTCGCGATGCAGATGTTCATGGACAGAACATCGCAGTATGCGGGCAACTTCGCAAGAGAGTCAGACGAAACATTCTCCGGCTCACTCGGAGCGATGAAAGCCGCTTATCAGGACTTCCTCGGGTCGCTTGCACTCGGTGAGAATGTCGGGCAGTCAATGACCAATCTGCTGAACACGGCGAGCACGTTCTTCTTCGGAAATCTGCTGCCGATGCTCGGCACGTTCTTCAAGTCGCTGCCGCCGGCGATAGTCGGCTTCATCAGGACGGGGTTCCCGCTGATCGTGTCGAACCTTGTGTCGCTGCTGAATAATATGGCGACGAGGCTGCTCAGCGTGGCGAATAATATGTCGGGGTCGGTCATTTCGGAATGGCTGACGGCGAACATCCCGAAAATCATGCAGTCAGGCGCAAAGCTGATAGGCCAGCTCGCGACCGCGTTCATCAAGAACCTTCCGAAGATAGTGTCGGCGATCGCCCGCATCGGGCTCGCCATCGTGACGGGTCTCGGCTCGGCTATATGGGGCAAGGTAACAGCGGCGGCAAACGGCATCAAAAACCGTTTCCTTGCACCGATAAACAACCTCAAGGACAGAGTGAGGGGCATAATCGACAGAATTAAGAGCTTCTTCTCGTTCTCGGTCAGCGCTCCGCATATACCACTCCCGCACTTCTCGATAAGTCCGGCAGGGTGGAAACTTGGCGACCTGCTGAAAGGCGTCAAGCCGTCACTCAGCATTTCGTGGTACGCAAAGGGCGGCATCGTTCCGAGCACCACACTCATCGGAGCAGGCGAGGCGGGTCCCGAGGCAATCCTGCCGCTCGATCCATTCTGGAAGAAGATGGACGAGATCGCGAATAATACGCAGGGTGGCAACACCGTGAATATTTATGTCAACGGGGCAAACAAGGACCCGAAGGAAATCGCGGAAGAAGTGAAGCGAGTCCTCATAAGAGAAGTGAATAATAGGAGGCTTGCATGGCAGTAATGCGACACAGCATCATTTTCGGCGGTATCGACTCCGCCGATTTTGGTATTTATATCGGCGGCGAGGGCACGTTCAACGCGCCCGAGCGTGATGTCGAAATGATAAGCATCCCGGGGCGTGACGGAGCGTTTGCACTCGACAAGGGCCGGTTCGAGAATATCGAGGTCAAATACACGGTAATAAATCAGGAGCCGGATCTCGCGACATTCAGCGCGAACCTGGAGGGCTTCAGGAACGCACTCTGCTCGCAGCGTGGTTATCAGAGGCTCGAGGACACGTTTCATCCTGATGAGTACAGAATGGCGGTTTTTGCGGACAAGTTCGAGGTCAAGCCGATTGAGTACAATACGGCGTCGAAGTTCGACATCGTCTTTAATTGCAAGCCGCAGCGCTATCTGACCGACGGCGAGACGGCCGTATCGGTCGAGGACGGCGACACGCTGACGAACCCGACACTTTTTGAAGCACATCCGCTTCTTGAGGTGGAGGGACACGGCGTCATCACATTCAGCAACGGCTATACAATCAACATCACGGACGAAGTTGTCGGCAACATCGTTTTGATCCCGGCCACTACTGAATATGACGAATACGATGAGGTTTATGAAGAAGCGGGGCGCCTTGTTGATTATGGCGACACGCTGACGCTCACAAGCTTCAGAGCAAACCTTTATATTCGTACTGATGTTTACAAAAAAATAGAGTCGGTGTCGGTAGCCCGAGCAACAACAAATATGCCGAACTATATAGGCTACGCAAGCGGACGCGCAAACGACAAGCTCGTCCGAGCGACTATTGAGTTTGGAGAGCAGACGTTCACGAAACGCCTTGACGGTGCTGCTGTCGAAAAGATAGACAAATTCACATTGACTGCCGTTGTCACAAAGAACGACAACACTCAAGAGACGCTAACAAGCACGATTTGGCTGTCGGTACAAAACTACAACGACACTTCAAGGCTGAGGATGCGCTTTTATAACGAGAGCATGGCTTCGGGGTTGGTGCACTCGTCAAGCAATTTTGCTGCGGGTGCGTTTGTTGCAGACTCCACGCAGTCGGTGCGCGGTAATCCCGTATACATCGACTGCGACCTCGGTGAGGCGTACAAAATGGTGGATGGTGCGCCCGCTTCACTCAACAGATACATTGATTTGGGGTCAAAACTCCCGACACTTGCGGTAGGCGGTACAGAGATAACATTCGACAACACGATAACAGACCTCAAGGTCACTCCGGGGTGGTGGCGCGTATGATACCAATATTATTTGAAAGCACCGAAACGGCGTTCAACCACAACGGACTTGGACGCCTTCGCGACTGCAAGTCCTGCATCGTCACCGAAGAGCGCAACGGCGTCTATGGGTGCGACTTTGAATACCCGGTAACAGCCGAGGATTACAACGACATCCACATCGGTCGCATCATAGGCGTCACGCACGATGACAGCGATGACATCCAGCCGTTCGACATCGTGTCCTATGAAAGACCGATTGACGGAGTGGTAACATTCCACGCCGTGCATATCTCATACAGACAGAGCTATTTGACGGTCAGGGGCAAGAACATCAACAGCCTTGCGGACGCATTTGCACGGCTTGCCGAATACGCAACGCCGACAAATCCGTTCACCTATCAGACCGACAAAACAAGCACCGGCTATGTCAGCGCCTTCAACGGCATACCGCAGACAGTCCGTTCGATGCTCGGCGGCATCGAAGGCTCGATACTTGACGCATACGGCGGTGAGTACGAGTGGGACAGATTTAACGTCATACTGCACAGCGCAAGAGGCGTGGACAGGGACTTCTCCATACGCTATGGCGTGAATATGCTCGATTACAACGAGGAAATGGACTCATCGGGCACTTATATGGCTTGCGTCCCTTACTGGACTGACGGCACAAATATGGTCGTCGGTGACAAACAGACAGCGGACGGAGCGACCATCACAAACAGAGGCGAGTGCATCCCGCTTGATGTTTCAGACAAGTTCGAGAGCAAGCCGACAAAGTCAGCGGTCAATCAGATGGGCAAGTCGGTGATGGAGTCACAAAATCCAACGATACCGAGTCAGAACATCAAAGTGGAGTTTGTCCGCCTCCAGGATCTCGGCTACGAGGGCTTTGAAAATCTGCTCAAGTGCGGGCTGTGCGACACCATCAATGTAATATTTCCTGACTATGCGTCATCGGGGCGCTTCAAAATAGTAAAGACCACTTGGGATGTGCTGATGGACCGCTATGAGTCGATGGAGCTCGGCGACTTATCCGTATCACTTGCGGATGCACTGGGCATAAATTCAGACAAGTCTGTCGCTGTGGGCGATACGGCGATAACGACCATCGTTAATAAGACGCTTTCGAGTGGTATCGGAGCAAAGACATATATCAGCGCAACCGACATCACGATGGAGGAACAAAGCGGATATAAGGCCGTGGGCATTGTCGGCTGGGCGACGAATAACTGGCGTGTCAGACCGACAACCAACTATGTAAAGGACAACACGACATTGTATTGCGGTTTTGCTAACGATACTGCCGATGCGGTATCAAGCTCCGTGACAATCGGCTTCAGAGTGCTGTGGATTAAACAAGGAGACTAAACATGAACAGTATCGAATTTTGGAAGGCAGCGGGCGTCAGGGCGCTCCGCACATTCATTCAGGTAATCCTCGCAGTATGGACGGCGGGTCAGCTGATAACGGAGGTCGATTGGAAGATGGTTCTTCTGTCAGCCTTTTCCGCATCTGTCTACTCGCTTCTGACATCAATCCTTGCGGGTCTGCCTGAAGTGAACACGCTCAACACGCTCTACGCACTCGACAACGAACCTGACGAGGAAGATGACGAAGAGGAAGAGTGATGGCTTTACTGAAAGAGGAAACAAGAAAAAAATACTTTGAGAAGCTCGGCCTCGGTGCGTACAACAAGGCCAACATCAAGAAGTTCCAGCGCACGGCTTTCAAAAGGGCAAAGGACATTGACGGCGTCTACGGAGTGGACACGGACAGAGCCTTGAGACATTGGTACAATGTGCGGTTCTACTCAAAGAACTTCAAGCCCGAAGAGTTCAAATGCGAGTGCGGTGGTAAATACTGCACCGGCTATCCGTCCTATATGAAGAGGGTAGAGCTTGCGAACCTGCAAGCCATCCGAGACCATTATAAGAGACCGATGACGGTGACTTGCGGACTCCGGTGCGCACCGTACAACCGAAGCCTTGCGGGATCCATTCAGAACAGCAAGCACCTCACAGGCTATGCTTGCGACTTCTATATGAAGGGCGTCACCGATACGCTTGTAAACCGCAGAAACGCTATCAGGTGGATAAAGAAACTGCCAAACCACGGCTACACCTACGGCGACGGATACAACTCAAACGGCGTATATATTCGCGCTGCCTATATGGGTAACGCACTCCACACCGACACCAACAAGGGCAAGGTCGTAAAACAGCCGACCAAGGCCGACAAGATAATGATAGCTTGCAAGGCTCAGGCGAACTGGATGAAGAACTACCGCTATTCGTGGGAGTCAAATCCGACCATCGCAAAGTCGAAGAAGAAGGGCACCTGCGTCACCTATGTGGCTTGCGTCCTTCAGAGGCTCGGCTACCTTAAGAGCGGTCAGTACATATGGCACGACAGCAAGGGCAAGGTCACTCACGCCAACAGTAAAATGTCGGTGATGTACCCGAACCGCAAGATAAAGTCGTGCAGAAGCATACTCAAGGCGGGCGATGTGATCATCGCGGGCAAGAAGGGCGATGTCGCTGCCGGCAGTCATATCTTCATCTTCACGGGCAAGTGGAGTGATGGAGACCCAATCATATGGGACAACCACTCTTGTGAGCGCGTCAAGCGTGGCAAGAGCGGAGCACATACATATGACGGAAACAAGCAAGTTATCGCTGTGGTCAGAATGAAAGGGTGATGGACATGACGAGTGATTTAATACAAGTGATCGTTGTATCGTGTTTAGGTTCAACAGGTCTATTCTCGTTTCTGCAATTCCTGATAACAAGAAAAGGCGCATTGACAACAGCGGTGCGGGCGATACTGCGTGATAGAATACTAATACTATCCGAGGAATATCTGGAAAGGAACGAAATCACCCTCCACGAACGAGATAATTACACTTCACTTTATGATGCGTACAAGGGCGTAAAGGGCAACACGTTTGTTGATGACCTATACAAAGAAGTTATGGATTTGCCATTAAGAAAACAGGAGGGCAGATAGTTGGATAAACAGATAATTACTTTTTCGGCTAATGAGCAGAACCTTGTCAGAATAGGCGGTGAATACCACTATTCCTCAAACAAGGTTTCTTACATCGGGGCACACTTTGACCTCGGTGCTAACTGGGACGGCTTCGACAGCGTGAGAGCGGTGTGGTTCACCGACCGCATCAACGGCATATCGACTGTGCTTGACGGAGAGGGCAACTGCACAGTGCCGACAGAGGTGCTGAAGAAGAAGGACAGAGTATTCGTCAATCTTGTCGGATCTATCGTATCGAACGGCGAACTGACCGACAGACTCACGACCTATCCTGCGGTCGCTTTGGTTGTTGACTCAAAGGCAAAGGTCGACAGCACGGAGACCGCTCCGGTCACGCCTTCACAGTTTGAGCAGTTCGTGTCCATCGTGCAGGACGCAGTCGCAAACATCAAAGACATCGTCAGCACTACTCTGAACGCTGACTACACGCTGACCTTTGTGTATTCTGACGGCACATCATACACTACGCCGTCAATCCGTGGTGAGAGAGGTCCGCAGGGTGCAGACGGAGCTGACGGAACAGACGGCAACGGCATCGCATCAGCCGTTCTCAATTCAAACTACACGCTGACGCTGACATTCACGGACGGCACATCGTACACCACGCCGAGCATCAGGGGAGCGCAGGGTCCTAAAGGAGATCCGGGCGATGTCTCCCAGGCACAACTTGACGCAGCTGTTTCTGACTTAAGTCTGCAAAACAATGTTAATGAAAAAAGAATTGAAGAGCTTTATTCTATTCAGCAAGATGAGCAGGAATATATTACCTCTGGAGATTCGATAAGCACAAACTTTGATGACACAATTAGTGGTGGATATTACAATTCATCAGGTCAGTGGGTTGCAAGTGATGGATGGAGATCGCTAATCATTGATGGTGGGATTTGCGACTATGAGTTATATATTGAAGATAGTGGCTTTGGTGGAGTTTTGTTTATGTCCATTTATAACGGAACACCATCCGCTTCTACCATTAAAGGTTTTTATTCATCAACAAGTAACACTCTGCCAAATCAAAACAATCCTCTTTCTGTTCCAGCAGGTTATGTTGTGGTGTTTAGCAATACAACAACAAGCGGATTCAAAGCTATGGCTAATAATGTAGTAAGTTTATCGGCGAGTGGTTTCCTTGATGAATTAAACAGTGATCTATCGGAACGAGTAACAGAGCAAGAAAATGTTACGGATGATATTGCACCGCTTTCTACCACAGCTACAAAGAAAACTATAGGAATAGCAGATTATACATATTTTGGAAACAAAGTTCCTTTTTCTGACGGAACATTTTCAGACAATGCTTCTTATGCGGCTTATATCCATGAGTTCGAAGAAAGCGGAAAATTTTACATGCCAACAACAGGGAATTCGTCCTATGTCTTCATTGCACTTTATAATGGACATCCTTCACAGGGTGGGATTGTAGGGGTCTTATATAGAGGAAGTACACCAAATGGCATGGGTAAAATTGATGTCGTTGCTGGTCAATATGTTTGTGTTTCCCTATATATTACTGGAACTTTATCTTTTAATACTTATCTTGATTACTATGCAAGATTGAGCCTTTTTAGGCATGATATGAAAATTGCGTGGTTCGGTGATAGCATATCACAGTTGCAACAACTTCCTGAAAGAGTTGGGAACTATATGGCGAACACAGTTTACAACTGTTCATTTGCAGGCGCACCATTATCTTATGGAACAGAGCAATACAATGGACTATCTGTAAGGAGCTTGTCGGCACAGATTGCATCAGGCAATTTCACAGATATGGATGCGGCAATAGATGCATCGGAAGCCGCTGGCATTGATGTAACTCGCAAGAGGGCAACGGCTAACATTATTAAAGGGTTAGACTTTTCAACGGATATCACAGATGTTGTTATAATGGCTGGAACTAATGATTTGAACAATGACTATGTTACAACATCGTCAGATTTGACTGCATTTAGACAAGCAGTTCAAACTATAATTACAAATTTCAACAACGCTTTCCCAGCCATTCGCTTGTATTTCATTACTGATCCTTATAGGGGAGATATCACACCGTCTAATCCTGACAGACATGGACACTCTTTAATAGATATTAACGAGATAATTCAAGAGGTATGCTTTGCAAATAATATTTCTTTTTATGATCTGTATCATTCAAGCGGCATCAATGCTAATACTATGGGGTATTTTTTAGACAACGATCATCTGCATCAAACCGAAGCGGGAGATATTTTGCTTTCTGAAAAGTGTGCAAAATGGTTAGATGCTAATTAAATAGACCTTTAAATGATTTGTATTGACATATATGTTATAATGTAATTACAAAACCAAAAGGAGAGTAATTATGAAAGATAAGTTGATACAAATCCGAGCAGACGCAGAGTTCCTTTCAAAACTTGAGTATCTGCAATTGATAAACGGATTCAAAAGCGTTTCAGAAACGATAAGGAAGATTGTAGAAAAAGAGTGGAGAAAGGAGCATACAGATGGATAGCGTGAGTGATTTTATATTTACACCAGATTGCCCCTTCTGCAAAAGGTTCGGGAATGATGACGGCACTTGCGATAATTGTTATCACAGAAAAACATATGAGAAGTGTGTTAACTGCAAGCATCACAATGATTATGAATTATGTGATGTTTGTAGAGAAAACAACGGCTACAAATATGAACCAAAATAGACCTTTAAATCAGTAACCGATCTATGCTACAGACCCCGACACGCCTTTGAATATGCGTACCATGTCGGGGTTGCTTTCAATCTATGGCTGTCGAAAGAGGTAATAAATGAATGTAAATATTTGCGGAATAAAACATGAGATAGTTGAAACAGAGGACACTTTCACTTCTGAGGCTGTCCATCTTGGTGAAATCCATTTCAAGGATTGTAAAATCTTCATCAACAAGGATATGCACGAAGATATGAAAGCGACAACGATATGCCACGAAATGGTACACGGTATGCTGACGCATTTAGGCTATCAGGAGCAATCGAATGACGAACAGTTTGTGCAGGCACTTGCCGTGGCAATATGGCAGGGCTTCACAATAAAAGAAGTTTGATACACGCTTGTCGGAGCGACTAAACCGAACGGGGTCTTGCGTATGCCCTTGAATGGGGAAACCTATACGCACA